>CAJDWW010000004.1_pt1 | contig 19353 bp, 25 predicted proteins | sample 7391721 | NCBI WGS metagenome assembly CAJDWW01 (sample SAMEA7055731, study PRJEB34461) | soil metagenome | biome: terrestrial ecosystem; feature: Peninsula; material: soil | place: Antarctica | collected 2016
CTCACGTCAACTATGGTGGGGTCATCAGATTCCAGCATGGTATGACGACGACGGAAAAATTTACGTGGCGCGCACCGAAGAAGAAGCGAAAAAACAGGCGGGCGGCAAAGCGATCACGCGCGACAATGATGTGCTCGATACCTGGTTCTCGTCCGCATTAGTGCCATTTTCAACACTCGGCTGGCCGGAAGAAACCCCAGACTACAAGATGTTCCTGCCATCGTCGGTGCTGGTCACTGGCTTCGACATCATCTTTTTCTGGATCGCGCGGATGGTGATGATGACCGCGCATTTCACTGGTAAGGTGCCGTTCCATAAAGTCTATGTACACGGACTGATTCGCGATAGCAGTGGGCAGAAAATGTCTAAGTCGAAAGGCAACACGCTCGACCCGATCGATTTGATCGATGGCATCGATGTCGATGCACTCGTGGCGAAACGCACTACTGGTTTGATGAACCCAAAGGATGCAACGAAGATCGAAAAGGCGACGCGCAAGGAATATCCAGAAGGGATTGTCGCATTCGGCACCGATGCGCTGCGCTTCACGATGGCGAGCTACGCATCGCTGGGACGCAATATCAATTGCAACGCGCTTCGTGCTGATGAATACCGAAGACAAGGATTGCGGTTTCCAACCCATCCCGGTCGCCCCCTTCCCCTTCAAGGGGAAGGCAGGGATGGGGATGGGTTCCGATAGTGCTTGCAACTCCGACCATCTGGATTTTTCGCAAGCCGACCGTTGGATCGTCTCGCTACTCCAGCACACCGAAGCAGAAGTCGAAAAAGGCTATGCCGACTATCGCTTCGACAATATCTCATCGGCGATCTATAAATTCATTTGGGATGAATACTGCGACTGGTATCTCGAAGTAGCGAAGGTACAGATACAAAATGGCAGTGAAGCGCAGCAACGCGCGACCCGTCGTACGTTATTGCGCGTATTGGAAACCACGCTGCGTCTCGCGCATCCGATCATTCCTTTCATCACCGAACAGTTGTGGCAAAAAATTGCGCCGATGACGGGTCGCACGCTGGATGCTGCCGGTGAATCGATCATGCTGCAACCGTATCCAGAAGCGAATCCAGAAAAGATCGATACGCAAGCGGAAGACTGGATGACGCAATTGAAAGCACTGACCGATGCCTGCCGTAACCTGCGTGGCGAAATGCAATTGTCACCCGCGGTACGCGTGCCGTTGATTCTAGAAGCGGAAGATGCCGCTGGCAGCGCGCAGTTGCAATCGTTTGCACCTTATCTACAGGCGTTGGCCAAACTGTCGGAGGTGCAGGTGGTCGATAAGCTGCCGCAATCACCGGCCCCAGTATCCATCGTCGGCCATGCGAAACTGATGCTGAAAGTTGAAATCGATATTGCAGCGGAGCGCGAACGATTGTCGAAGGAAATCACGCGGCTGGAAGGCGAAGTGACGAAAGCAAATGCAAAGCTGGGCAACGAGAGTTTCGTCGCGCGGGCGCCAGCGCAGGTGGTGGCGCAGGAAAAGGAGCGTCTAGCGAATTTCGAAAGCACGCTCGAAAAACTCCGAAGCCAGTTTGCGCAACTGCAAAAGCCTTGATGTTGCATATCCTGATAATCAAGGTCTGATTCAAACCTTCGCATAACGTCACTAAGGAGAACTATATGAAACGTCGTGCTCTGATTGTGGTTACCATCAGCATGCTGTTATCCGTTACCGCATGGGCTCAGAATGATTCTCCGCTCGGGCTATGGAAAAATATCGATGACCATACTGGCAAACCGAAGGCGCTGATTCGCATCACTGAAAGTCATGGTGAGTATCGCGGTCGAATAGAAAAACTGTTTCGCGCACCGACTGAAGATCAGACGCCGAAATGCATCAAGTGCGAAGGGGAACTGAAAAATCAGCCTATCATCGGCATGACGATTTTATCGGGCATGAAACAAGACGGTGACGATTATGAAGGCGGCCGTATTCTGGATCCGGGCAATGGCAAGACGTACAAAAGCCGAATGGAGCTGACCGACAATGGTCAACGTTTGAAAGTGCGCGGCTATATCGGCATTCCGATATTGGGGCGCACGCAAACTTGGGTTAGAGAAGAGTAAATCGAAGAAACTGGGGTTGATGCACTTACATTAATGTACTTAGTGCGTCAATTTGAGGCCAACGATTCCGACAATGATCAGGCCGATACAAACGACGCGCGCCGCAGTCAGCGGCTCGTGAAACAGCATCACGCCCACCAGTACACCGCCTGCTGCACCCATGCCAGTCCATACTGCATACGCAGTGCCAACCGGCAGCGTTTTCAGCGTCCAGCCCACCATGCCGAAACTGATTAGCGACACGATCAAGCCAGCAATCGCGTACCCAACGCGGGTATAGCCTTCCGATTGCTTGAATAGCACAAGCCACACCACTTCCAGCAATCCCGCCACAAATAACACGAACCACGCCACGGCACACTCCGATAATTCAATAAGAGTGCCGATTATGCCTGAAGCAAAAAATCAGACGAACGAGAGAGTCAAACCGGACAGGCTGATGCCAGAGAATGCGGAAACCCACGTTTGTCCGGCTTTGATCGGATACGCATCGGTCCACGTTCCGGTGCTGATGATTTCGCCCGCTGCCAATGGCTTGAATTGAGGCTGCGCACTCACCATTTGATGTAGATGCCACAATGCGTGCACCGGGCTTTCAGAGACATCGCTGCCAAAACCAGCGGCCACCAGCACGTCATCGCATGACAACGAGGCGCTCGCACCGGCCAGCATGTCAGCCAGATGAGGACGTGTCGGCGATGCTAGTACGTGCGGCTCACCGATGATCAGCGAACCATGTAGACCAAATGCGGCAACCGCATCTTCGGTATCAAACTTCCAGTCGGGAAACGGGCATACGACGATTTCAAATGCATGCGCCATCCATTCGATGCACGACGATAGTTCGGCGAGCGATGCGCCACGCTTGGGCGTCTTGTCGAGCTTGAAGACGATCTCTGGTTCGATGCGCGGCTGCAGCGCACCTGCGAGACTTTGCCGTCCGCGATTATTTTCCGCGTAACGCACGGTAGTGTCGAAAATGGGCGCCCAAATTGGTACTTCGAGCCGCTCCGTAATCCCATAGCGCGTCCAAATCGAGCGATTCGCAAAACCGATCTTGCGACCGATCTGCGTCTCGCCCTGAGCGGTGCGAATATCGAGAATTCGTTTGGCGATATCGTAACTTTCGTCGAGCGACAGTGACGCGTTCGACGATAACGGGAGCATCATTTCCGTATGTGTCAGTGAATGAATCAACTGATGCGCATAACGATTGGCTTGCGTGGATATGAGCATGGCGAAACTCGGTAATAAAAAAACAGATACGGGCCGCGCTTCCGGGGGAAATGGCATCCCACTTTACGTGGCGGCCTTGCGGAGAGGTTGCGCTATATCAAACATTGCGTAGCAAATGCCTCCACCGCTCTTAACCAATTCATTATAAAACAAGCGCTTGGCGCAGCCTACCGAAACCGGCGCGAATTCAAACGAAAATGCGGAGACATTTCTCAGCGGATATTGCCCTTCGGCCGTCATGGATTCTGATCCCACAATTCCCCGTTGGGGCCAGTTTTCGGTGCCGTCACCCCAAAGTGCGCATAGGCAGATGGTGTGGCGATTCGGCCGCGTGGCGTACGCTGAAGAAAACCTTGCTGGATTAGATACGGCTCCAGCACATCTTCGATGGTATCGCGCTCTTCACCGATCGCGGCGGCCAAGTTATCAAGCCCCACCGGACCGCCACCAAACTTGAATAACACCGCTTCCAGCAGCTTGCGATCCATCACATCAAAACCGACCGGATCGACATCCAGCATCACCAGCGCAGCATTCGCAATCGCCTTCGTGATATGACCATCGGCTTTCACTTCTGCGTAGTCGCGCACTCGGCGCAATAAGCGGTTGGCGATACGCGGTGTGCCGCGACTGCGTTTGGCAATTTCAAATGCACCATCATCGATAATCGGCGCGTTCAACAATGCCGCACTGCGAGTGACGATTCTGGTCAATTCCTGCGGCGTATAAAATTCAAGGCGAGCAATGATGCCGAAGCGGTCGCGCAAAGGATTGGTTAACATACCGGCGCGAGTGGTCGCACCGACCAACGTAAATGGCTGTAAATCGAGACGCACCGACCGTGCTGCCGGCCCTTCACCAATCATGATATCGATCTGATAGTCTTCCAGCGCCGGATAAAGAATTTCCTCGACCACTGGAGACAATCGATGAATTTCATCGATGAACAACACATCATTGGCTTCCAAATTCGTCAGCAGTGCCGCCAGATCGCCGGCGCGTTCCAACACCGGCCCCGAAGTCTGGCGTAAATTGACGCCCATTTCGCGCGCGATAATATGTGCCAGCGTCGTTTTTCCGAGGCCCGGTGGGCCAAACAATAAAGTATGATCGAGCGATTCTTTGCGCTGTCGTGCGGCACTGATGAAAATTTCCAGTTGCCCGCGAATTTTTTCTTGACCAACATACTCTTCCAACTGCTTCGGCCGCAATGCGCGCTCGATCGCTTCTTCTTTCGGAGAAGCGGGCGTCGCCGCAATAATGCGCTGTTCAGATAGGTTATCGGTGTGAATGCTCATGCTCGTTATTCCTCAATCAGCTATCCCTTAGACAACGCCTTCAATGCCAACTTGATGCCATCCGACACGCTGGCTTCAGCCGGCACCTGCTTGATCGCCAGCATCGCTTCCTTATCAGAGTAGCCCAACGCCACCAGTGCATTCAAAATATCGGTCTTTGCATCGGTATGAATTGTGCCGCCGACGCCCGAGAGATCAGCACCCAGTTTACCTTTGAGTTCGAGCAGTAAACGTTCCGCAGTTTTTTTACCGATGCCGGGAATGCGCGTCAGCCGTCCCGCCTCCTGTAATGTAATCGCCTGTGACAGATCCGACACGGACATACCAGACAAAATCGATAATGCGATGCGCGCTCCCACGCCCGAAATTTTAATTAGCTGCCGAAAAACAGTGCGTTCTTCGGCGCTGCCAAAGCCGTACAATAACTGTGCATCCTCGCGCACCACATGCTGCGTCAGCAGCACTACTGATTCGCCGACTGCGGGAAGATTATAGAAAGTACTCATGGGGACATCGACTTCATATCCAACGCCGCCACAATCCAGCAAAATTTGCGGTGGATTTTTCTCAAGCAGAGTTCCGGAAAGTCGTCCTATCATGGGAATACCCGTTTCATCATTAGCGCTTCTGGTTTGATTGCGCGTATTACGAGCGCATTTTCGATCGCATCATACAGGACAACGGAATGACGTAATGCATGTAGATCACAATGAAAAGTTAGACCCAAAACCGGCCTCCGTTTACTCTCGGGCGTACCGCATCGCACTCGATGCATTCGGTGTATTGTGGGCACTACCCCTCAGTCTGTTTGGTGTGCTACTACTCGTCCCGGCGTGGATATTCGGCGGCCGTATCTACGTCATCCCCGCTTCACCACCCGCACTGCTAGTGCGAGGGCCGCTCAGCGATTATCTACTAGCGCACCATCCACTTGGTGCGATGAGCGCTATGGCGATTGGTCATGTGGTGCTGGCAGGACAGTACGGCCTTTCCCACCAGATTCTGACGCATGAAATCGAGCATGTGCGTCAAGCAGCGCGCTGGGGAATCCTGTTTCCTTTCGCATATATCGCCGCCAGTCTGTGGGCATGGATAACCGGACGCGATCTGTACTGGCACAATGTCTTTGAAGTTGCCGCGCGTGAAGCAGAAAAGCTGCCGTGATTTTCTAGGCTAACCAATCAGCCGCCCGCCTCTGACGCGCAATCCTCTTTTTGTCAGCTCGGGTGCCAGTTTGTCGAGCACCGCCAACGCATCGCTACTGTGCGCATGGCAAATCGCCACGCCCAACGCATCAGCCGCATCTTGGCCCGGAGCACCGGACAAAAACAATAAGCGTTGCACCATATCCTGCACCTGCTGCTTGTGTGCCTTGCCATGCCCAACCACCGCTTGCTTGACTTGCAGTGCCGTGTATTCCGCCACTTTCAAATCCGCACCCACCAGCGCACAAATCGCGGCTCCGCGCGCCTGTCCCAGCAGCAGTGTTGATTGTGGATTGACATTGACGAAAACTTTTTCAATCGCCGAGCAATCAGGATGATAGGTTGCAATGACTTCCGCAATACCGTCAACGATGGTTTTTAAGCGCTGCGGCAAATCCGCATCCGGCGTCTTGATGGTGCCGGACGCAACATAAGCCAGCGTATTTCCCTGTTTAGAAATAACACCGAAGCCAGTCGTCCGAAGGCCAGGATCGATACCAAGAATTTTGATGATTGCCATTTCAGCGAACTGTCATTCGATATGTGATCACCTAGGCAATCGTGTTGGTACTAGCTACAGCTTCCGCAGCATGCGCCGTCTTCACCATGCACGCGTTTTTTCAGTTCAAGACCCGAACGTTGCACCACCGTACGCAACTCTTGAACCGACGTCACTTCTTCATCAAAATCAACATTAATGCGAGTGCCAGCAGTCGCGACATTATTTACACCGCTTATCGCTTTCAGTGCCGTGACGACCCCGGGAGTAGTGGCATCGGTCAACGGCTCAATCAATTGCAAAATTTCAAATCTCATGTTCATCTTTCACTCGCGTTTATACATCAAAATATGTCTCTGTTTTCCAAACAATTTGTAGCCAGTCTCGACATATTAACCAGATACCTCAATCCAACTCTTGCAGAAAAGTTTTTGCGCAAATTCGTGTGACATTCACCGCGACCGGGTCGCTAGCTGGAAAAGTTTCAGCCAACGCGGCATCCAGCAATGCACTTAGGCGCGCTGCACGACGCGAGCTGACCGCCATACGTGGCGCAGCAGCAATTCGTTTCAATGACTTTTCAGATGGATTCAGCATAATTCTCTCCCAAGATTCAATCTAATCGAAAGCACCAAGCATCGCGACCACCAATGCACATGCTATTCCTGTTGCGCCAGCCATTCCTTGAAACCGAGATACGACTCAATAAAGCCGCGACGATAAGCGGGCGAACTGGCAAAGTGCCCTCGACCGAGTACGCTCGCGCGATAAATACGCAAAGTCCGTCGCACCCATTGAATCGCGACATCACGACCGTCTCGTTCGACCAGAAATGCAATACGCGCTTTTTCGCTCACTTTATCGCTCTCGATTCCTGTGACGATGAAAAAATTTAATTCAGTACTAATTTAGTACTATTATCAATTTTATGCAAGCGCGGCAGGTATTTCTCGAGCAAGCTAAGGGTTTTGAGGGAGGTAAAACGGAGTGGAGAAATACGTCGATTCAATTAGTAGCGATGATGCCTATAGCTGAGCAAACAACCCTGTGTGCGAAAACTCTGTTCACGATGATCGACTACTCGTTACTCAACTATTCCAGCGTACCCGCCTCAGCGAGCGAATACGCTGGAATACACGTCACTTTACGACACTGATCAGTGCCGAAAATGTCTCACGCCAGTCAGCGCCACCACGACGTTCTGCTCGTCCGCAGCATCGATCACTTCCTGGTCACGCATCGAGCCACCGGGATGAATCACGCAGCTTGCTCCGGCTGCGACCACCACATCGAGGCCATCGCGGAACGGGAAAAAAGCATCGGATGCGACCGCTGAGTTTGCCAATGACAAACCCGCATTCTGTGCCTTGATCGAAGCAATACGCGCCGAATCAACTCGGCTCATTTGTCCCGCGCCAACGCCCAGCGTCATGCCATTTCCACAAAAAACGATGGCATTCGATTTGACGAACTTGGCCACGCGCCACGCAAACATCATGTCTTGCAGTTGCTGTGGTGTCGGCTGTTTCTTACTGACGATTCTGATTTCGGAAAGATCAGCATTTTTCGCATCGGGAGACTGCACCAGCAGTCCGCCATTCACGCGTTTAAAGTCATGCGCATTGACTGCTGTGCCAACCGGCACCTGCAACAGCCGCACATTTTGCTTCGCTGCAAACACCTGCTTTGCTTCAGCGGAGAAAGAAGGCGCAATTACCACTTCGACAAATTGCTTCGCCACTGCTTCCGCTGCTTTGCCATCGAGTTCGCGGTTGAAAGCGATGATGCCGCCAAACGCGGAGGTTGGATCAGTTTGCAACGCCTTGCTATACGCCTCGAGCGAATTCGCACCTACTGCGACGCCACACGGATTCGCATGTTTGATGATCACGCATGCACACGCATCAAAAGTCTTCACGCACTCCCATGCAGAATCAGCATCGGCAATATTGTTGTACGACAGTTCCTTGCCTTGAAGCTGAGTGTAATTGGCCAGTGCGCCATCGGGCGTGACCAGATCACGATAGAAGGCGGCTGATTGGTGCGGGTTTTCGCCGTAACGCATTTCCTGCACTTTTTCAAAATGCAGATTTAGAGTTTGTGGATAGCCGCTGCGCGTTGCATGCTGCCGGTCGTCACCGAGGCTAGTCAGGTAGTTGGTGATCGCGCCATCGTACTGCGCGGTATGTGCGAATACTTTTTTGGCCAAACTGAATTTGGTCTCATAGCTCACATCACCGCCACTGCTTTTCATTTCCGTCAGCACGCGACTGTAGTCAACTGGATCACAGATGACCACCACATCCTTGTGATTTTTCGCTGCTGAACGCAGCATGGTTGGACCACCAATATCGATATTTTCAATCGCATCTTCGAGCGAGCATTCAGATTTCGCAACCGTTTGCTGGAATGGATACAGATTGACCACCACCATATCGATAGTCGGAATGCCATGCTGATCGAGCGCGGCGACATGTTCTGGAAAATCACGACGCGCAAGTATGCCGCCATGAACTTTCGGATGCAGCGTTTTGACGCGACCGTCGAGCATTTCCGGGAAGCCGGTGTAATCGGCGACCTCTGTCACCTTCACGCCATTGTCGGCCAGTAATTTGGCGGTGCCGCCTGTGGAGAGAATAGCGATTCCCAATCCGGAAAGTTCTCGAGCGAAATCGAGCACACCGGTTTTATCGGAGACAGAAATAAGAGCTTGTTTGATCATGAGAATGAGTGACGATGTAAGTGAAATTCTTGCGCGCGATTCGTGTGCGGAACCGGAGAGCGGCCGAGTTACAACAAGCCGTGCTGTTGCAGTTTCTTGCGTAGAGTATTGCGATTCATTCCCAGCATATCGGCCGCCTGCGACTGGTTGCCGTCAGCACGCGCCATCACGCTTTCGAGTACCGGTTTTTCAACGGTGAACACCACCATTTCATATACATTCGATGGTTGTTGCTCGCCCAAATCCTTGAAATATTTTTCAAGGCTTTTCTTGACGACATCCTGAATATTGTCTTTGCTCATACGCGTGGTCTTTGGAAATCAAGCTGCCAGCTTTTGTTGCGCCAAGCCGTATTGTAACCGTTCGCCATGAGCGGCCTGAAAATCGAAAAATCGATCGATCGCGATCAATTGTTCTTCACAATTTTCAATCAAGTTCATTGACTGCCGAAATAGCTCGCCGCCCGCCAGGTCGCGCACATACCAACCAATATGTTTACGTGCAGTGCGCACTCCCAAATATTGGCCGTAAAACGCGTAATGCGCATTCAGATGTTCACGCATCAGCCCACGCACTTCTTCCACTTGCGGTGGTGGCAGATGTTCGCCGGTACGCAAAAAATATTCGATCTCACGAAAAATCCATGGTCGCCCCTGAGCTGCGCGGCCGATCATCACAGCGTCCGCGCCGGTCTCTCGTAATACGAAAGCTGCTTTTTCCGGCGTATCAATATCGCCATTCGCCACCACTGGAATCGCCACATGTGCTTTCACCGTAGCGATCGTGTCGTATTCTGCATTTCCGCCATAGCCGTCGGCACGTGTGCGGCCATGTAACGTCAGCATCGCAATCCCACAGTCCTCGGCAATTTTTGCGATCGTCAATGCATTACGATGCTGACGGTCCCAACCCGTACGGAACTTCAATGTCACCGGAACTGAAACAGCACTCACCACGGCCGCCAAAATTTCTCTTACCAACGTTTCGTTTTGCAGCAGCGAAGAGCCACACCAACTATTGCAGACTTTCTTGACTGGACAGCCCATATTGATATCGATGATCTGCGCCCCGCGCTCAACATTGAAGCGCGCGCAATGTACCAACATCGCCGGATCGGCACCGGCGATCTGCACCGCTTTCGGCTCCATTTCTCCCTCGTGATTGATTCTGCGCGAGGTTTTGTCGGATGCCCACAAGCGTGGGTCGGATGCCGCCATTTCAGATACCGCATATCCCGCACCGAGCTGTTTACATAGCTGGCGAAAAGGGCGATCTGTCACTCCCGCCATCGGAGCGACAAATATATTATTGCGAAGAAGATGTGAGCCAATATTCACGGCAAGTTAACGGTAAACGTAGAAAGAGGAAAGCCGCCATTTTAACGCGATGAGGCTGGCACCCGAGCAAATTCAATGCATGCGGTCACGGCATCTCATTCAGCGCCGAAGTACGCAAATGTGCGGTGTCCGCCCATTGCACGATCTGAAAACGATCGTCATTCCACGTTAGGCGATTGACGCCGGTATTTAAAATATCGAAATCTCGTGGCTTGGCAAGGTCAGTTGCCGTCGCCGCGCGATACATGCAATCCAACACACCACCATGCGTCACGATCGCGATTTTGCGCGACTCGGCATTTTTTACCAGTCGCTTAATGGTGGTCACCACCCGCGAAAAAAATTCTGTCAATGTTTCGGCAGGAACTCGATTTGTCGGGAAACGCGCATTGACATCGCGCATACGCCATTGACGATAAGCATCTGGATATTGCGTCTGGATTTCGATTGGCGTCAATCCTTCGAAAACACCGAAACGCCGCTCACGCAAACCAATATCCTGTTGAACCGCCAAGTTACATGACGCACCAATCTGGTCGGCGGTTTGTCGTGCGCGTCGCAGATCGCTGCAAAAAACCGCATCAATCATTTCATTTTTGAGCACACGCCCCAATGCTGCGGCCTGTCGCTCGCCTTCCGGATTCAAGGGAATATCACGCTGCCCCTGAATCCGTCGCTCGACATTCCACGCAGTTTCGCCGTGACGAATCAACAGAATTTCTGTCATGCCGACAATAGTTCCGGGTTGAGCGTATAGCGTCCGGTGATTTTTACTTGTGCGATCAGATGTTTCAGAATGGCAGCACGCACTTGCGGGCCAGTGAAACCACCCTCAACTGACAGTCGTTCAACATCCAGCGCATACAGCGTGAAAACATAATGGTGAAAAATCGAGTCATTCCATGGTGGGCACGGACCGTCATAACCGAAATAATTACCTGCCATGCTGTCGTCGCCGGCAAACCAGTTAGTGTAGTCATTCAATCCATGCCGCACTGCGCGCATACCAGCGATAGCTGGGCCCGGTTTGCCATGCAGAGTCACGCCGTGACTGAACTGCCCGGCTTTGATTTCTTTCGTACCCAGAGGCAGATCAATCATCACCCAATGGAAAAAATCGACCCGAGGCAAGGTTGCCGCTACGGTCTTTCCTTGCTGGTTGACGTCATCACCGCGCGATGGCGCGTCCGGATCGTGACAGATCAATGCCAGTGATTTCGCGTCGTGTGGCTCGCCTTCCCATGCGAGATGCGGATTCTGGTTGGCGGATAACGCGACGTGCTGGGTTGGATCGATTGCGCCGAATGCGAATTCGCTCGGAATCAAACCACCGTCATTGAATGAGTTACTCCACAGTTTCATTATGATTTCCTCAGAAAATCTCTATTGTGCAAGAGCATGGTCAAGGCCGTTCGAAGCAGTATCAAACTTTTGCTTTGACTTGTAGCCAGAATGTGACCGGTCCGTCATTGGTCAACGTGACTTTCATATCGGCACCAAAGCGACCCGTTTGCACGACCGCATGTCTGTTGGTTGCCTGCGCGACGAAGTGATCGAATAATTGGCGTCCGCGTTCCGGCGCGGCGGCTGGCGTGAATGAAGGCCGCGTACCAGATCGAGTATCCGCTGCCAGCGTGAACTGAGGCACCAGCAGCAATGCGCCCGCAACGTCAGTAATGCTGCGATTCATCTTGCCAGCTTCATCCGCGAAGACTCGATAACCTAGCAATCGAGTCAATAGCGCATCGGCTTCGCGCACGCTATCGTCGCGCTCCGCGCATAACAGCACCATCAGTCCCGCTTCAATCGAACCGATAATGTCGCCACTGACTGTGACATGGGCATGGCTCACGCGTTGCAGCAGAGCGATCATGTTCGTAATTGACGAAAAATGGCGTCAGCTCAGCGTGACGCGCGCAAATTTACGCTTGCCGACCTGCACCACAAAAATACCCGCATCCACTTTCAAACCTTTATCGCTAATCACCGTGCCGTCAATTCTGACACCGCCCTGCTCAACCATCCGCAATGCCTCCGACGTCGACGGACACAGATTGGCCTGTTTTAATAATTGTCCGATACCCAGCGGTGCTCCGCTCAGATTAAGCTCGGGAATCTGATCCGGAATACCGCCCTTCGCGCGATGATTAAAATCAGCGAGCGCTTCTTCAGCCGCCATTCGTGAATGGAAACGTTCAACAATTTCCTGCGCCAGCAAAACCTTGATATCACGCGGATTACGACCTTCTTCGACCGCTTTCTTAAACTGCGTAATGTCACTGAGCGAGCGGAACGACAGTAATTCGTAATAGCGCCACATCATCACATCCGAAATACTCATCACCTTCGCAAACATCGTGTTGGCAGGCTCGGTAATGCCGATGTAATTACCTTTTGATTTCGACATTTTTTCGACGCCATCCAATCCTTCGAGTAGCGGCATCGTCAAAATGCATTGTGGCTCCTGGCCATAATCCTTTTGCAATTCGCGTCCGACCAGTAAATTAAATTTCTGATCAGTACCACCTAACTCGAGATCGGCGCGCAACGCAACTGAATCGTAACCTTGCATCAACGGGTACAACAATTCATGCACTGAAATCGGTGTGCCAGCTTTGAAGCGCTTGGTGAAATCCTCGCGCTCCAGAATGCGTGCCACCGTATATTTTGCCGACAATTCGATCATGCCGCGCGCACCGAGCGGATCGCACCATTCCGAGTTGTAGCGAATTTCAGTTTTGGCAGGATCAAGCACCAAACTCGCTTGGCTAAAATAGGTGGTGGCGTTTTGCGCGATTTGCTCTCGCGTCAATGGTGGACGAGTGACATTGCGGCCCGATGGATCGCCGATCATCGATGTGAAATCACCGATTAAAAAAATGACTGTATGCCCGAGATCTTGCAGTTGACGCATTTTATTCAACACCACTGTGTGACCCAGATGTAGATCTGGTGCCGTCGGATCAAGACCAAGTTTGATTCGCAATGGCTGATTACTCTTTTCCGCGCGCGCCAATTTTTGCGCAAACTCTGACTCAATCAGTAACTCTTCACAGCCACGCTTGATCGTCGTCAGCGATTCCTGAACTGAGCTAGATAAAGGCAGTGCGTTTGCGCTGGAATGTGCGGCAGGATGGTTCTGCGATGAGGTAGGAGCGTTCATTTGATGACGAAAATTAAACTGTTGAAAATACAAAATCTAACAGTGCATGCATTGCATGTCTGGTAGTCGAACGTTGATCGGAGCACAGCGGGATACGTGCCGCTTCGATCTGGCTGACGACATCGCATTCACGTGTCGCATCGGTAAGTTGCCAGCATGGTGATTTGTCATGCGAAAACTGTTGGACTAACGGGATGATTTACCACGAGCTGTTTGGTATAATCGTCGCCTCTTGCTTGTTGCCAATCAACTTTGCGCAAATTAAAAAGCTGAAACGAAACCGCCGATTCTAACGTATTGCATGCCTTCTCCCAATAAATTCGCGCCCGCTGACGCCGCTCTCAAATTATTACTTGGATCGTCGCGTAAAACGCGCGTGATCTCAGCGTCGGCGCTGCTGTTAGCGGTGTGCGCATTCGGCGCCGCCGGTGTAGCGCCGATGGCACCCGACCCCGCCAACCTACCCGTCACATCGATCCACGAAGAATTGGCTTTGCCACAATTGTCGGAACAGATCGCTGCGCTATCGACACACGAGCAACACTTTGTCAGCGAGGAGCGAGTACGCTCCGGCGATACGTTGGCAACTCTACTGGATCGCTTGGGAGTGAATGACGATGCGGCCAGCGATTTCATCAAGTCTGACACTACTGCTCGTACGATCTTGCGGCTGAAAGCCGGTAAAAAAGTCCGCGCACAATTTGCTGGAAGCGGCGAGCTGGAATCACTGTCCGCTACCGTTGCCGACGGGCGCGACAATCCCGTCAAGAACATTGTGGTGCAACGTGAGGGCAATCATTTCAAAGCATTTGAAGCGCCCGCACAACTTGAACGTCGCGTGTCGATGCATTCGGGCAGCATCCGTTCGTCACTGTTCGCGGCGACCGATGCGGCGCAAATTCCCGATGCGGTGGCGCTGCAAATGGTCGATCTGTTTTCAACTGACATCGATTTTGCATCAGACCTTCAACGCGGCGATCGTTTCAACGTGGTTTATGAAACCTTCTGGCAAGATGGTGACTATGTCAGCACTGGCCGCGTTCTCGCGGCTGAATTTAGAAATGCGGGTCACCTCTATCAAGCCGTCTGGTTTGACGACCCGAACAACAACCAAGGTGGTGGCTATTACAATTTCGACGGTAAATCGCTGAAGAAGGCGTTCCTGAAATCACCACTTAAATTCACACGGATTTCGTCGGGCTTTGCGATGCGCCTACATCCGATTCTCGGAAAATGGAAACAGCACAAGGGGGTTGATTTCGCTGCGCCTACCGGAACCCCGATTCGCGCTGCGGCCGATGGCGTCATCGATTTCTCGGGCGTCAAGGGCGGATATGGCAACATGATCATCATCTCGCACTGGGATCATATTTCTACCGCTTACGGTCACATGAGCCGCTTTGCGAGTGGCATGCATCGCGGATTGAAAGTCAGTCAGGGCGATATCATCGGCTACGTCGGCGCTACTGGTTGGGCCACCGGGCCGCATCTTCACTATGAGTTTCGCGTCAACAACGAACCACGCGATCCGCTGAAAGTGAATATGCCAAATGCGCAACCACTGGCGAGCAGCCAATTGCAAAAATTTCGCGTAGTGTCATCAGAAATGGCTCATCGCTTTTCATTATTGACTCCAGATCAGGGCAGCACCAAACTGGCCTCTCGCTAGTCTGCAAATCCAACGCATGGCAGCGATCTTCACCGAGCCGCTGTCATTTTCTGTTGCTTCCGCCTTCGCAGATGCGATGATATGCGATCGAAGGATTCTCTATGCAACCTAGCCAACCTCTCTATATCGGACTGATGTCCGGCACTAGTCTTGACGGTGTCGACGGTGTGCTCGCACCTTTTTCAGTCGATGACGATAAACCGGGAGCGACACTCGCGGCCGTACATATCGATTTTTCTGCGGACTTGCGCACGTCGTTGATGGAATTACAGACTGCGGGCGCCAACGAAACTCACCGCGAATCGCTAGCCGCCAATGCACTTGCGCATTGCTATGCCGAATGCGTCGCGACATTGCTGAAAAAAACAGCACTGGACGCCTCCGCAATCCGCGCGATCGGCGCACATGGTCAAACCATACGTCATCGTCCCGAATCAGGATATACGCGACAGACCGGCAACCCAGCATTGCTGGCGGAACTTACTGGTATTGATGTGATCGCTGATTTCCGCAGCCGCGATCTTGCCGCTGGCGGGCAAGGCGCACCGTTGGTACCCGCCTTTCATCAAGCGGTATTCGGTTCTCCATCAGAGGCGCGCGTGGTCGCCAATATTGGCGGTATCAGTAATATCAGTGTATTGAATGCAGAAAATGGCAAAGTGGATTGTCTGACTGGATTCGACACAGGTCCAGGCAACATGTTGATGGATGCGTGGATTCAGCGTCATCGCCAATTACCCTATGATGATGAGGGTGCATGGGCCGCATACGGCCAAATCGATCCGGAGCTGCTACGTACATTCCGCGAAGAGCCATTTTTTGCGCTACCACCGCCGAAAAGTACCGGGCGCGATTTGTTTGATATGCGCTGGCTGCAACGAAAAATTGCAGCCTTCCCTGAGGTTTCAGCAGTCGACGTGCAAGCCACGCTGGCGGTATTGACCGCGACCACTCTCGCGGCCGCAATTGCGCAATACGCACCTTCGGCACACACGGTATTTGTCTGTGGAGGCGGCGCTTACAATCGTCATCTGTTGCAGCAACTGCAGAATGCCCTAACCGCATCAGGACATCGCGCGCAAGTGAGCACGACTGCAGCACTGGGAGTGCCACCTGATCAGGTCGAAGCGTTGGCATTTGCATGGCTTGCTCATCGCCATATCGTGCGCCGCCCCGGCAACCTGCCAGCGGTCACCGGCGCCGCTGGCGCACGAATTCTCGGCGCATGCTACCCCGCGTAAATTAGATTTACACTGCTTCAGACATAAAAAAAGCGCAGCCTCAGCTGCGCTTTTTGCATACTTAAGCTAATCAGGAAAACGATGAGCCGCAGCCACAAGTAGAGCCGGCGTTCGGATTTTTGATGACGAACTGCGCGCCATCCAGATCATCCTTGTAATCGATTTCGGCACCCACCAAATATTGATAGCTCATTGAATCGATCAATAATTGCACGCCATTTTTGGTCATCGCGGTGTCATCTTCGTTGACGACTTCATCGAAGGTGAAACCATATTGAAAGCCGGAGCAGCCGCCACCCTGCACAAAAACGCGCAGCTTCAAATCTGGATTACCTTCCTCCTCGATCAACTGAGCCACTTTAGCCGCTGCATTATCGGTAAAAATAATCGGTGCGGGCATTTCGGTCACAGCATTCATTTCAGACTCCTACAGAATACAAACATAGATGCCATTATAGGCCTTCGACGCATTTTATGCGCCAGAAGAAGCCAGTTTCAGCATCGGTTCATCGCTCGTTGCGTCGTGCGACAACTTGCCCGACACTACCGCGCCGCCGTGCATTTCCAACGCTGTGTAATTAACATCTCCTGAAATACGAGCCTTTGGTTGCAACTCAAGCAATTCGGTGCAATGCACCGATCCGCATATTTCTCCGTTAACGACTAAGTATGCTGCACGCACTTCACCTTCCACCTTCGCATGCTCGGAAATTACCAGCATGCTGGCAGGATCGTCATCTGCAATCACATTGCCTTTGATATGTCCGTCAATACGTAATCCGCCCTTGAAACGCAGATTACCGTCAATCGAAGTACTCACGCCGATCAGGCTATCAATCGTGCTTTTGGTTTTGCGGCCAAACATGATGGCTCCTTTACAAATTAACGGATTGTTGGGCGCGAACCTGTCCTTTGTCCATAATGCGCGCCTGCACACTCTTGATAGTCACACCGTCGGGTAGCGTCAACACGCCCTCGAGCCGTTGATAGTGTTTGAATTCCAGCTTGTACTGTCCAGTATTGCTGCTGTGAGTATCAGGAAAAGTCATCATAGCACCTTTGCCCTGCTGCATGACCGTCACAACCAGCTGTAAATTTCCAACAAAATCTTGTTCGCCTTTTCCACCTTGCATGATTAACAAGCGATAACGCAACTGATTGGAAGCGATCAATTCCGCCTTGAACCGTCGCACCGAAATTCCCTGAGGGCCGGTAGTGGAAGGCAGTAGACTTTCAAAAAAAGCCAAATCTTCCTTCAGTTTAAGGTTTTCAGTTTCCAACACTTTGAGTTGTTTCATCAGCTGATTTTGCGCCGCTTCTTCCATCGTCCGCTGGCTGTGTGATGCATTGACCGTCGTTGAAAGTCCATCGCGCTCGGTTTGCAGCTTCTCTACCTGCTGACGATAGATCGCGAGCTTTTCTCTGCTGACTGCCGGATTGAAGCCGGTCAAGCTGCGACCGAGATCGTAGACCCACATCGCCATCGCGCCTCCCAAGCCGAATACCACGATCCAAAGAACGATTCGCAGTGGCCAAGGCATCTGGCTTTTGACTTTCATTGTCGGAGACGAAATTGACAACCGACGCAGCCAAAGTTTGAATTTCAGCGAACCAGATGAAGGAGAGCGAGAGGACATAGTGGCCGATTATGGCAAAACGGGAACGTGCGTCAAGCCCATCGCCTCGTCACACCCGAACATCAGATTCATACATTGCACGCCCTGCCCTGCAGCACCTTTGACTAGATTATCTTCGACCACCAACACCACCAACAGATCGCCATTACCTGGACGGTGCACCGCGATGCGCAACATATTCGACGCGCGCACAGAACGGGTTTCAGGATGACTGCCGAGCGGCATCACATCAACAAAGCCATCTTCACGGAAATGATTTTCATACAATGTTTGAAAATCAATCTCGCGTGCATGCGGCAAAATCGGCGCATAAAGCGTCGAATGTATGCCGCGAATCATCGGCACCAGATGAGGTACGAAAGTCAATCCGATCGAGCGACCCGAGATGGCTTGCAATCCTTGCACGGTTTCAGGATGGTGGCGATGACCTTTCACGCCGTATGCCCGGAAATTATCCGAGGCTTCGGCCAATAGCATGCTGATTTCTGCTTTTCGTCCAGCGCCTGAAGCTCCCGACTTGCAATCCGCGATCAGTGCAGCTTCATTCACCAGTGGCTCGCGCTGCGCAACAAGCGGCGCGAAACCTAATTGCATGGTAGTGGGATAGCAGCCCGGCAAGCCGATCAAATGCGCCTTCTTGATCGCTTCACGATTTACTTCCGGCAAGCCATAAACCGCCTCCTCCAGTAAATCAGTGCATGAATGCGGCATGCCATACCATTTTTCAAATACGGCGGGATCTTTTAATCTAAAATCCGCTGCCAGATCAATAATTTTTACACCAGCAGTCAGCAATTCGCGCGCCTGCGACATCGCAACGCCATGCGGCGTCGCAAAAAATACAACATCACACTCACTCAGCCGCTGCGCGTCCGGCGCAGAAAATGCCAGCGACACGCGCCCGCGCAACGACGGAAACATATCCGCCACTGGCATACCGTCATCTTTGCGAGAAGTAATTACCGTCAATTCCACTTGCGGATGTGGCGCCAGCAAGCGCAACAATTCAACACCTGTGTAGCCAGTACCACCAACTATCCCTACCTTGATCATGCTGATTCCTCACCGATTGCTATTCCGAGATTTTAACAGCCGAAGTTCACAGTGCGAATCTCGGATCAAATCACACACACAATCGACATTCAAACAGAAGAAAAACAAAAAGCCGCCCGGAGCAACCGTGGCGGCTTTTTAACGTACAGAAGCGGGTTAGCGCTTGGAGAACTGCTTCGCGCGACGTGCCTTGCGAAGACCAAC
>CAJDWW010000005.1_pt1 | contig 18853 bp, 16 predicted proteins | sample 7391721 | NCBI WGS metagenome assembly CAJDWW01 (sample SAMEA7055731, study PRJEB34461) | soil metagenome | biome: terrestrial ecosystem; feature: Peninsula; material: soil | place: Antarctica | collected 2016
AAGACCGACGTTCAGGGCTCGCAAGAGGCGTTGGCGCAATCGTTGCAAAAACTGTCTACCAACGAAGTGCGGGTGCAGATTGTGCACGCCGGCGTCGGTGGTATCAGCGAATCAGACGTCAATCTGGCGTTGGCATCGAAAGCAGTCATCATCGGGTTCAACACACGCGCCGATGCTTCGGCACGCAAGTTGGCAGAATCCAACGGCATTGATATTCGTTACTACAACATCATTTACGATGCGGTTGACGAAATTAAAGCGGCGATGTCTGGCATGTTGTCACCAGAAAAACGCGAACAGGCATTAGGCTTGGTCGAAATCCGACAAGTGTTTTTGGTCAGTAAAGTCGGTGCAATCGCCGGTTGTTATGTACTCGAAGGCATGGTCAAACGCGGCTCTTCGGTACGTCTGCTGCGCGACAACGTCGTGCTGTGGACTGGTGAACTTGATTCGCTCAAACGCTTCAAAGACGATGTGAAAGAAGTGAAATCCGGCTTCGAATGCGGATTGTCGTTGAAGAATTTCAACGATATCAAGGAAGGCGATCAGCTGGAAGTCTTTGAAATCGAAGAAGTCGCACGGACGCTGTAACTTCATCGACAATATTCGACAACACGTTGCAGAGACCGAGCTTCTGGTTTCTGCAACTGCGGTTGTCGGATGAGGAAATCTGATCATGGCCAAACATAGCAAATCCATTCCCGGGCGCGGCGTGCGCGTCGCCGATCAGATACAGCGCGATCTGGCCGAAATCATTGCATACGAGTTGAAAGACCCGCGCGTCGGCATGATCACGATCACCGAAGTGCAAGTCACACCTGACTACGCGCATGCAAAGGTCTATTTCACGATGCTGTCCGATGACAAGGACAAGATTCAGAGTACCGTGAAGGGACTGAGTATCGCCTCCGGTTTCATTCGCGGCCAGTTGGGTCGGCGGCTAACTATTCACACCATTCCTGATCTGCATTTCTTCCATGACGAATCGACTGCACGCGGCATTCAGCTATCGCGGCTAATTGATGAAGCCAACGCAACGCACGTTCCAGACTCAGAAGAGTGATGGTTCAGGCGTCAAATTTCCCAGTAAGCTTCGCTGACTAATGGTGCCGATTTCGCCCAAACGAATTCGTGTGCCGATCGATGGCGTGCTGTTGCTGGACAAGTCTGATGGTATGTCCAGCAACGACGCACTGACCAAAGCCAAACGCCTGTTCAATGCAAAAAAAGCCGGACATACTGGCACGCTCGACCCGTTTGCGACCGGCTTGTTACCACTGTGTTTCGGCGAAGCGACCAAATTTTCGCAAGATTTGCTAGAAGCCGACAAGATCTATGAGACGGTGGTGCAGCTGGGCGTGAGCACATCGACTGGCGATACCGAAGGCGACATCACCAGCACCCGCTATGTGGAGCCGACGCTAGCGCAAATCGAAAGTGCGCTGACACAACTGCGCGGCGCTAGCGAACAAATTCCATCGATGTACTCGGCGCTCAAGCGTGACGGCAAACCATTATACGAATATGCACGTGCTGGCATCACGCTGGAGCGCGCGCCGCGTCCGATCATGATTCATGAATTGGAAATGCTCGATTACTGCGCGCCGTATTTGATGCTGCGGGTTCATTGCAGCAAAGGTACCTATATTCGCGTGCTCGGAGAGTCGGTTGGAGAAAAGCTCGGATGCAGCGCGCATCTGAAATCATTACGTCGCATTCAGGTCGGCAAATTGATCATTGAACAAGCGCTGACACTGGACGAGCTCGAGGCGATGCCGATGGATGAACGATTGGGTTCGTTGGCGGTAGTCGATGCGCTGTTATCGTCGTTTCCCAAAATGGTGTTACCGGTTGAATTAGCGACTCGTTTTATGCAAGGACAACGACTGTCGTTGGGCAAAGAAGGTTTGCCGTTGCCGGCGGAGCAAGGGCGTGTGCGTGTCTATCACGCGCAGGACGAACGTCTGCTGGGCACTGGCACGATGCAGGAATTCGGCGTACTCGCTCCAGATCGATTAATTGCGGTTTAGCAATGTCCAGTGCGCTGGATTGCAACGCAACTCGTTGAATATCCGAAAGATTAGGTAATTTCGTGCAGCGCACCATGCTATAATGCGCGGTTCCCTTTTCCCGTTCTGCACGCTTCCGACCATGTCAAACATCAAACGCGCCATCCGCAACATCGCCATCATTGCCCACGTTGATCACGGCAAAACCACGCTCGTCGACCAACTGCTGCGCCAATCTGGCACCTTCCGCGATAACCAACACGTCGATACACGCGTGATGGATTCCAACGATATTGAAAAAGAACGCGGCATCACGATTCTGTCGAAGAATTGCGCGGTCGAATATGAAGGTACACATATCAATATCGTTGATACCCCAGGACATGCCGATTTCGGCGGCGAAGTGGAGCGCGTATTGTCGATGGTCGACAGTGTATTGCTGTTGGTTGATGCGGTGGAAGGCCCGATGCCGCAGACGCGCTTCGTGACTCGTAAAGCACTCGCGCTTGGCTTGAAGCCGATCGTGGTCGTCAACAAGATCGATCGTCCGGGTGCACGTCCGGATTGGGTAGTTAATGCGACTTTTGAATTGTTCGACAAGCTGGGTGCAACTGAAGAGCAACTTGATTTCCCGGTGGTCTATGCATCAGCGCTGAACGGTTATGCCAGCCTTGATTCAACAGTACGCGAAGGGACGATGAAGCCGTTGTTCGATGCGGTGCTGGAGCACGTACCAGTGCGTGACGACGATCCAGATGGTCCGCTGCAATTTCAAATTTCTTCGCTCGATTATTCTTCCTACGTTGGCAAAATCGGCATTGGTCGTATCAGCCGTGGTCGCGTCAAGGCGCTGCAAGATGTCATCATCATGAACGGTCCCGATTCGACACCGGTCAGAGCGCGTATCAACCAAGTACTGAATTTCAAAGGCCTTGAGCGCGTACTGGTCGATGAAGCAGTAGCGGGTGACATCGTGCTGATCAATGGTATCGATGAACTTGGTATCGGCACCACGGTGTGTGCGGTCGATACGCCGGATGCGTTGCCGATGCTGATTGTGGATGAGCCGACGCTGACAATGAATTTCATGGTGAATAATTCGCCATTGGCAGGACGCGAAGGTAAGTATGTGACCAGTCGTCAGTTGCGTGATCGTTTAGATCGCGAATTGAAAGCCAACGTCGCGCTGCGCGTGGCACCGACCGATGACGACACTATTTTCGAAGTATCGGGTCGTGGCGAATTGCACCTGACGATCTTGATCGAGAATATGCGCCGTGAGGGATTCGAGTTGGCGGTATCGCGCCCACGCGTGGTGTTCAAAATGGTGGATGGCGTTCGTCATGAGCCGTATGAATTATTGTCGGTCGACGTTGAAGAAGTAAACCAAGGTGGCGTGATGGAAGAACTCGGTCGCCGCCGTGGTGATCTGCAAGATATGCAGCCTGATGGAAAAGGACGCGTGCGTCTCGAATATCGGATTCCGGCACGCGGACTGATCGGCTTCCAAGGCGAGTTCATGACGCTGACGCGTGGTACTGGTTTAATGAGCCATATCTTTGATGAATACGCGCCAGTCGATACCACTAGAGGCGAGTTAGCAGGTCGCCGTAACGGCGTTCTTATTTCTCAAGACAACGGTGCCGCGGTGGCCTACGCCATCTGGAAATTGCAAGATCGCGGTCGCATGTTCGTCGTGCACAATGATCCAGTCTACGAAGGCATGATTATCGGCATCCATTCTCGCGATAACGATCTGGTTGTTAATCCGATCAAAGGAAAACAACTGACTAACGTGCGTTCATCCGGCACTGATGAAGCAGTGCGCTTGGTGCCGCCGATTCAAATGTCGCTCGAATACGCTGTTGAATTTATTGATGATGATGAATTGGTTGAGATCACGCCGAAGAGTATTCGTTTGCGCAAGCGTCATTTGAAAGAACACGAGCGCAAGAAAGCCTCGCGCGAAGCGGCGTAATCGATTATTCCGCAGACAGACAACGACGGTAGTTCATCACTGTCATGTGTTAAGAAAAAGCCCGATCATTGATCGGGCTTTTTTTTGATTCAGGTGGCAACGTAATGTCGGACCAAGCGGTCGCTCTCATCACGCCAGTACTGTCGCTTCCGATTCTTGTAATTTATTCTGCGGCTGTACTTCGAGCATCTGCATCCACCATGCCGCGGTTAGTCCTACTCCAAGTAGATAAAACACCGTATACCAAGCGGCATCTGGATACGGCGCCTGCACCGCAAGCACTATCGGCGCGAAGATTGACGGCATCATCGCAAACAGCATCATCTTCGGTTCGAAACGTGCCACCAATAGATACATCGAGATAATGATGAGCGCGTTGGCGATACTCAGTAATAGAAAGCTAGGCATCGACGTTGCTGACATGCCGCCAATCAAGCCGAGTGGCAGTAGTAGTAGCAATGTGACGGCGCGTCGTCGAGTGAAGCTAGCACTGAATTCGCGCAGCGCCATCAATATGAAGGTGATGATTCCTAATTTTTGCAATGCCGCCAATACGCCGTCGGCCATGCTGCCGAAAAATGGATAGGCTTGATTGAGCGCACCCGCACCTTGCCAGTAGGTGATATTGGGCGGCTCGGCTTTGCTCATCAAGGCACTCAGCCCGACCCACGTCATCGCCAGTAACAAGCTGGGCCATAGTAGGTTGATGAAACGGGTTTCGCCCAACTTGCCGTGTTGAGGGCGATGCGCCGCCAAGCCTGCGAACAAACCGAATGCCAATGACATCAGCAAGGTACCGAAAGCGATTATTGCTGCGCCTCCCCAGAGTTGTGCTGCCAGTGGTTGCGCGGTATTGATACGCATAGCTAGTTCTTGCCAAGCGTTCGCCTTCGCCGCCACGCCGAGTACGAACGCAAACAGGCTGACGCCGATGAAACGGCGCATATTCACACCCGTGTTTGCAGCCTGAATGATCGCGATTACGGCCACTGCGATCATCAATAGCGCGGACAACACACCGACGATTCCCTTCGCGATCTCCAATGGGGATTGACGTTCGCGCTCGTGCCGTGACCACGCTTCCGGTACGCGTAGCTGACGGCCCAGATAGCTGACCTCATCACCCACTACATAAACATTCACCAGCGCTTCGCCGCCCGCTGGCACGCTCGCTTTGTCGTCGGCAAACATGAAGCGCCAATCCTTGCGATTCGGACGCGCAATTTCATTTGCAGAAATTTCGCGCAGTTGATCAGGGTCGCGGTTGAAGCGCTGACGAATCGCATCACGCACCAGTAGTCGTGCAGCGCTGACATTTAATGAAGCGCCAGCTGCGGCGGCTGGAATCTCGTGATCGATAATGCGAACATGTGGCAACGCCTCTCTGCCGCCGTGACCGTCCACGCCGTTTTCCACTTTCACGATCCATTCTTCTGCGCGCTGCGCGACATCGCCCGTTAACCGCAGATAGCGTACCTTCCATACGGGTGGCGTTAGGTAGCTGCCGGTCAGTGCGTGATACATCTTCGCGCCACCTTCGCGCCAGATGAATGTTTCTGATTCGTCGCGTGTTTGCTCGACCACCGCAAAACGCTGCCATTCGGCGGACAACGTGATGCCGCGTTTTGCGAGTGCTGCATCTGCCGCTTGCTCGGCTTGCGCGCGATTGAGATAGAGCGGGAGTTCGTCTGGCGTGAATGAAGCAAATGCAATCCACAGTACGAGACCGATGGCACCGGTTATCGGCAGCGCGGCACGCGTGCGCTTCCACATTGAACGATCATGAGAATGTTTGATCGGCGCACTGTCCACTAGGTTAGATACGGCATTGGGTTGCCACGCCGAATTGAGTCGTTGCAGCGATAGCGCTTCCCATTTGCCAGCACGCCAGCGCACGATTAACAGCATCAATAGCGGTACCGCGCCACATGCAATCACGATGGTGCGACTCATCGCAAGGCCCGGCGCGTCAAGCGCGAAGAGTGGCAACGACATCAACAGCAGATCAAAAATGAAATGAAAAATAATGCCGGGCAAAAGCCCGAAACGTAGATAGATGATGCCCCACGCAATCGATGGCAGGAAGAGTTCCACCAGTCGCGCATACGACGGTTGCTGCGCATAACTGGCATGCGCTGCGCCAAAGATCAGCGCCTGCACGATCAGTCCGATTACCAGCCACGTATTGCGCGCACCGAAACGTCCATTGAAACGTCTACCAACGTAATCGCCGATCAGCGCCGCGCCCGCCAGTGGCACCGCGCGGAACAAGCATTCTTCCCACACGCCCGCATGCAGCGCTTGAGCCACTGGCGCTAGCCAAGGCATCGGCGTTGCCAGAATATTCGGATCGATAATTGATTCGAGTGGCGACCACCAGCCGAGATAATGCTGTGTCAGATAATAAAAAATGACGATGAACGCAAGATCGAAACCGACCCATAGATAGCCACCGGCAGTGCGTCCTAAGACGCCCCAACTGTTGCCAGCACCAGCGCTCCACAGTTTCCACAGTTGCGGCTGATGGCCAAACGCCTTGCGTGACAGACCCTCCGCTGCCATGAAACTAATGGATAGCAATAGCCACTCAACGATAAAAATGCCGAACGCCATCATGATCTGCTGGCCGAGAAAGCTGTTCGCAGAAATCGCCGTGTCGTAACTGAACCACGCGGATGGAATATTGTTGAGCATGACTGCGCTTTGCAACAGCGCGATCAACGCCGCCCATTTGAGCGCCGGGCGCGCAATCACGCGATGTTCGCGCTTCAGTAGAAAAAGTCCGAGCACGCAGCCGCCCAGAATATAAAACAGCCCCATCGCCAGTTGTGAGCCGAGTGCGATCGTGGTGTTTGCCGATCGCATTTCCGTAAAGCGGCGCATGAACGCTTCCGGAATTTTTATCACGTGCTGCAATCCCACCAACTGATCACCCGCCACAGTCAGTGCGATACGCACGCGACCTTCGCCATTTTTTCCCAGACGTTGGTCGCGCCGTTCATAGACAAACAGGTGATCAATGCGGCCGCTGGTGCGTTTCTCGAATGATTTCTCGACTAGATCGTAAGGTGATTTTTCCGGCGACAGATCGACATTCCAGTCTCGCAGTGCCGCCGCCTCGGCGATACTGCGCGCCTGCTCAGCATCTAGTGCTGCGCCCGGCGCATCGTCAGCCAAGTGCCGTTCGAAGCCGTACGGTTTCCCCTGTGGTGTGAAATACAGTGTCGTGGTTTCTGTCGTGTTCTCGCGGAAGAACCGCACTTGCCATTGCAGTGCTTGATAGACATCCTGATGCAGCATGTTCAAGAATGTCTGCTTGCCACCGCCTTCGAGCTCGATGAAATTTTGCGTATCGCTATCAGTGCTGAAGCGAATCGCAGTGTGCGCTTGTGCAGGCGCCAGTTTTAGCGATGTCGCGCGCACCTTTGCAGTAGAAAGCGCAGCGTCGCGTGACATTGAGATATCGACGTTCAGTAAGGGAAATGCGTTGGCGAAAAAATGCCATGAGAAAAAGAAGCTGAGAGCGGAAGCGAACGCGATTGCAATCCAGACTAGCGTTTTTTTATGGGTAATAGAAGGTGAGGTTTTTGATTGGATCATAATAATTTTTGTTTTATTTTTGACGATGGTTTTCGAAAATAAGGCTATCAAAACAATAAAGATCGGCAGCACATCAACCATCATTACCAACGATACTATTTTGGAATGATCAACTCAGGTTATCCAAAATAGCGTTCGAAAAACGCCGCAAGTTTGTCTAGTACAGTTTGCTTCTTCATCACGTGTCCGTTATTTTTCGAGAATCTTGAGACGGGTGGCAAAATTTTTGTGATCGCGGTGCCAGTGATTGGAATCGCTCCGTCGCGAAACGCGTTATCAACAAATGTTTTCGTTGGGACTCAAGCCTTCATCAGCAATGATCTGATTGAGCTCTTAGATTTTTTGGTTGCGATCAACGTAATCTATTCTGCATCGACCCTCGTAGTAGTGGAGGTGTTATTCACTGTTTTATCGCTTATTTATTCACAGGGTTACGGCGCTCATTTTATCAATGAGACACTATTACGACCAGCTATGGATGCACAACTTCTTTAGCTGGTAGCTAGAATGAAACCGAGTGCGGCAAAACCTGCGTATACTTCCGGTTCGTTACTAGACATTTTTTTCTGGGTGTGGCTAGAGGGAATTCCCGCTTTCACGGGAATGACAGTCAAATCTATTTGTACTTTGCAATGAATTCAAACCGCTATAAACCACGCCGTATTTCCGTCGCGCCGATGATGGACTGGACCGATCGCCATTGTCGCGTGTTTCATCGCCACATCACGCGTCACACTTGGCTGTACACCGAGATGGTGACGACCGGCGCGCTGCTGCATGGTGACGTGGCGCGTCATCTTGATTTCAGCGAAGAGGAACATCCGGTCGCGTTGCAATTGGGTGGCAGCGAGCCGAATGATTTGGCGCAGAGTGCGAAGTTGGGTGAACAGTGGGGTTACGACGAGATTAATTTGAATTGTGGTTGCCCGTCTGAGCGAGTGCAGAAGGGCGCGTTCGGCGCATGTCTGATGGCGGAGCCGCAGTTGGTTGCCGATTGCGTGAAGGCGATGCGCGATGCGGTGTCGATCGATGTCACGGTCAAGCATCGGATTGGGATTGATGCGGTTGAGTCCTATGAATTCGTCCGTGATTTTGTTGGCACGATTGCGGAGGCCGGCTGCACAACCTTCATCGCGCATGCACGTAATGCGGTACTAAAGGGTTTGAGTCCGAAGGAAAATCGCGAGATACCGCCACTCAAATATGATTTTGCATATCGGCTGAAGCGTGATTTTCCGGCGCTTGAAATCATCGTCAATGGTGGTATCAAAACGTTGGCGGAAATCGATACGCATTTACAGTATGTCGATGGCGTGATGCTGGGACGCGAGGCGTATCACAATCCATATTGGATGGCAGCGTTTGATGAGCGCTATTTCAATCAAACCTCGCCAACTAAAACGCGTGCCGAAATTGTGCAAGCGATGCTGCCTTATATTGAAGCGCAACTCGCGTGGCATCACGCAGGCCAATCACATGGGCCGCGTTTGAACAGCATTACGCGACATATGTTGGGCTTGATGGCAGGGATGCCGGGTGCGCGTGCATTCCGTCAGATGCTTTCTGACCATACGCGATTGGCGGCAGATGATCCTTCGCTGTTACTCGATGCGTTGGCAAAGATGCAGTCGCGCGACTAATTACCTCAGTGATGCCGCTCACCGGATGATGCTTTTCCCAAATATCATTCCTACGAAGGTGAGAATTTAATTTTCTCTTACATTATGTGAATGGGTTTTCGCCTTCGTCGCGACGACAACCTCAGCTAGGCAAGCGCTTAAGTTGAACCGCATTACTCTCGCGTAAAAAATTTCCCAGCGCCATTCATTCTCCCGACTCTTTTTTTCTTTGGCATAAAAACTGCTGCATTCGGTGACGAGCAATTGCCTATGCTGCGGTTGTTGATGTTCGCTGTCTATATGCGGATGCGCGTATAAGCACGTCTTTCATTTCATGGAGAAATTCAAATGCCATTAAGCAAAGGAAAGAGCCGAGAGGCTGTCAGCAAAAATATCAAGACGCTGGTTGATGATTGGGAACAAGACGGCTCGATTGGGAATAGTCATCCGAAAAATAAGAAAAAAGCGGTACAGCAAGCGGTGGCGATTTCATTGAAAAAAGCGGGGAAAAGCCGTAGCCAGTCGCACGCAAAAAAATAACGATGGGTTTTTTTGTTCGCCGTTAAGTGGTGGTGTTGTGGGTGATTAAGCGAAATCGCGGTCGCGTCAGTGGCGCCATTCATCTTTTGAACTCGATCACAGACGCTTCTTATATGGTTGGACAAGTGCTGCATTCCAATGTTGGCGCGATCATCGAGGTCGGAGTCGATTCGCCGAATATGACACCGCATATCTGATTCATATCAATCTTGAGTGAATGGTATGGAATCTGTCGAATCTGTGTGGTCTTTATGCACACGGGTTAAGCAACCAACCCTGAGAGTCACGGTCAATCAAGTGGCTTTGTTAATCAAACAAGTGGAAAGGATAACAAATGAAAAAGCTCAGTCATACGACTAAAATCGTGCTGGCATCCGCATTTACAGCGGCGCTGTTCGCAGGCTGTGATCGTCAGTCTTCATCTGACCAGACATCGGAGATGGGGAGCGCAGCGGGCACCACTACCAGCTCAACCGCTGCAACGACACCGTCTCGTACTACCGGAAGCACAGCAGGAACCGATACTTCTGGTGCGACTGCTGCGCCGTCCGGCCAAGGTGCGTCAGGTGCGCCTATGGTCAACGGCAATCCGTCTGAAACAGGTAATGCCGCGACCGGTAGTAGCGCCACCGACTCCACTGCGAATACAACCAAAAATTAACGAAAACTGGATAAGTGCTTGATATACGACTCGCAATCATTGCTTGTCATTGATCCGTGTATAGCTTTCATCCTCGCTCTCTCTATTTTTAAAGGAAAATTTATATGAAATCCTCACTACGTATTTCTCTAGCCATGTTCAGTTTGGTTTTGTTAACGGTGTTTGATACCGGTTGTAGCCGCCGTGCCGCCGATGTCGATAGCGTGCCATCCGCAGCGGGAACGTCGAGCACGGATACTTCGACGGCATCCAACGCCAATAGCGATACTTCCACACTCAATGCCAACCAGCCGTCAACCACTGCCGCCAATGACAGCGTCGCAAGCGATAACACACTGTCATCCGGCACCTCTACTACAGCAGACTCCGGCACTTCATACGATTCGTCGGGTTCCAGCGTCAAGCAAAGCGTGCATTCGGTCGGCGCGGTGATTGACGATGCGGCGATCACCGCCAAAGTCAAGGCTGCGCTGCTGGCAGATTCTGATCTTAAAAGCTTGGGCATTTCTACCAGTACGCATAACAATGAAGTGATATTAACTGGTACCGCAGAGAATCAGACACAGATCGACCGCGCCGCCACCATCGCGCGTGGGGTGGATGGCGTCAAGGCGGTGGACAACAAGCTCACCATTCAACACGGTTAATGCACGGTTAATGTAAACGCAGCACCAACTCACATTGAGTGCAGCGACAAGTAGTTTTTTTGCTGCTGATGCGCGAAGCATGTTCCACTTCGCGTATCGGCAGAGCGCTATTGAGTTTAGCAAGCTGACCATGACAGCAGGCTTGGCTTGGATCACGTAGTGGCGCGGTGAAATAGGCATACTCGCAGTTGTCATTTCATGAAAAAGTAGCAGCGCTCCTGCACTGCTACACACTAGGAGCGCCGAGGAATGCCCCATGCTTTGATCGTCGATGACGATGAAAATACGCGCGATGCGTTGCGCGAGATTGTGATTGCCGAAGGATTTACCACAGCGGTTGCGGGTACCGTCCGTGACGCACAGATTCAAATATTACTGAGACAGCCGGATATCATTCTGGCCGATATCCGCCTACCTGATGGTAGCGGCATGGATATTTTTGAAAGTCTCGAAGCACCAGATAAAACTGAAATTATTTTGATCACCGGCCATGCCAGTGTTGAAACGGCGATCGAAGCGCTGCGCTTGGGCGCCGCTGACTACCTGACCAAGCCAGTCAATTTGCGCCGTCTTAAAACTTTGCTGGAACGGGTTCCCCGCACCGCGAGCATTAAGCTTGAAATAGGTCATTTGCGCGGTGAGCTGGAACGCCGCGGGCGGTTCGGCAGCATGATAGGTAAAGCGGCAGCGATGCAGACGTTGTACAACCACATCGCCCGTGTGGCGCCGACCGAAGCCACGGTGTTACTGCTGGGCGAGAGCGGTACTGGCAAAGAGATTGCCGCACAAACCATTCACGCATTGAGCTTGCGTCAACAGAATTCATTTTTACCCGTGAACTGCGGTGCGATTTCACCGCAGTTGATTGAAAGCGAAATATTCGGACATGAAAAAGGGAGTTTCACCGGTGCCGACCGTCAGCATAAAGGCTATTTTGAACGTGCAAACGGCGGTACATTATTCCTCGATGAAATTACGGAAATGCCGGCAGAGCTGCAGGTCAAGTTGCTGCGTGTTTTGGAAACCGGCACCTTCATGCGGATTGGTTCAAGCCATGAAATGGAGACGGACGTTAGGGTCATTGCCGCTAGTAATCGCCATCCAGAACAAGCGATCGCCGAAGGAAAATTCCGTCTCGATCTGTATCACCGGTTGAATGTCTTCCCAATTCAAATTCCTCCGTTGCGTGAACGTGGATCCGATATCGATATGTTGGCGCGTCATTTTTTGCAAGAAATGAACGAAGCAAATCATAGTGAAAAAATATTTTCAGAAGATGCGCTACAAGCATTGATGCGCTATTCGTGGCCCGGCAATGTACGCGAGTTACGCAACCACGTGCAGCGCGCCTATATTCTCGCTGATGAATTGATTGGTGTCGATATGCTGGCGCCACTTTCTGCAGCGTCGCCTGCTCGTGGTCACGCTCTCGCGATTCCAGTCGGTACCTCGCTGGCAGAAGTGGATCGACGTTTAATATTTGCGACGCTGGATTTATGCGATGGCGTCAAGAAGCGCGCAGCAGATGTGTTGGGCGTTAGCCTGAAAACGCTATACAACCGGCTGGAAGAATATGGTGCACAAAATATGGTCGCGGCTGATAGCACGAAACAGGCCGATGCAAAGAGTGTGTAGTACACCGCACTGGTTGGTGATTCCGAATCGGTTTTGTGGGTTTCATCTTGACACACGATACAGCGTCATAGCTTCACAAATCATGAACGCAAAGGTAAAAAAACTGAAACCGATGTTCCCCGTGCTTCGCCTGCGCTATCAATCTCAATCGATCCACCGTGTCGTTCGATCAGATCACGTGCAATAAATAAGCCCAAGCAAAGTTTCTTTTGGCTTTGCTCCAGAGCGAATACCGTGGATAGACGTGAAGCAGAAATGCCGATGCCGTTATCGCATACGGTGATGCAGGCACGCTTACCGTCATGCGTCGCGGTTACCTCGATATGTCCGCCGGTATCAGTGAACTTGATCGCATTCGATAAAATATGATCGATGATTTGCTGGATGCGCATCGTATCGCCATCAATCTGCTGAGCTTCAAGCGCGTAATTTTCCAACAGCGATAAAGATTTTGATGCGGCGCTCTCTCGCACATTCACCACTGCTGCTCGGATCAGCGGCAGTAACGTAACGGCTTGCTTTTCCAATACAAGCTTCCCGTTCATCATCGCAGTAACTTCCTGCAAGCGGTCGATCAATTTAACTTGCTGCGTAATGCCGCTGCGTATTCCTTGTAGTGCGCGTTGCGCCAGAGGAGTCGACGCTATTTGCTCAAAACAGCTATCCAATGCATGCGACCAGTTCTGGATGCTGTTCAATGGCGTGCGCAATTCATGCGACGCTAATTCCACAAACGTATCGAGCTCGATTTTCATTTCATCTACGTCGCTTAGTACGCTATCCATTCTAGGGAACTTAATCACTGTTAGCGAAAAGCGCGACATCATTCGATGCCGCGCTTGGCCACATATCACGATACTGCAAGGCGATCCTGCATCAAGGTTTGGAGTGACGCAACGTAATCAGAGAAATCCTGCGCAACTGCAGGATGCTTCAATGCATAGGAAACCGTCGCTTTCAGGTAGCCGAGTTTTGAGCCACAATCATAACGCTCACCACTGAACTCGTAGGCCAGCACTGATTCGTCTGCCAGCATCGCGGCGATCGCATCGGTCAATTGAAGCTCGCCGCCAGCGCCGGGAGTGAGATTTTCTAAATAGTTGAAAATCTCCGGCGTGAAGATATAACGGCCGACCACGCCTAGCGTCGAAGGCGCGTCTTCCGGCTTCGGTTTTTCGACGATGCTTTCGACCTGATGGATGCGCACGCCCATAGCGCGTGGGCGGACGATGCCGTATTGGCTAGTTTGCGAGCGCGGTACATTTTGCACACCCACCACCGATTGCCGATGCTGTTCGTAAAGCGCTGCCATTTGTGCCAGTACCGGCGTTTCTGCATCGATTAAATCATCCGCCAGCAGTACTGCAAACGGTTCATCGCCGACCAGGGGTTTCGCACACAGCACTGCATGACCGAGCCCGAGTGCTTCGCTTTGTCGTACAAAAGAATAGTGCAGACTTTTCGGTAGCAGATCGCGAATCTCCGCCAGCAGTTTAATCTTGCCATGAGCTTCCAGTTCGGCCTCCAGTTCGTAGGCTTTGTCGAAATGATCCTCAATCGATTGTTTGCCACGTCCAGTCACGAAGATCATTTCAGTAATGCCAGCGGCAGCAGCTTCTTCCACCGCATATTGGATTAGCGGCTTGTCCACAATCGGCAGCATTTCTTTGGGTGACGCTTTGGTGGCTGGAAGAAAGCGAGTGCCCAGTCCAGCGACAGGAAAGACTGCCTTGCGAATTTTGGTCATGATGAATTTTCCCTTTTTAATACGACGAAATACATTGATGACTTACGCAATTCCCTTCACACCCTTTTCCGCATGAGTGGCAGAGGGTACAAGATGAGTTAGCTTTTTTACGTAAGTCCACACATTAAATAGTGCAGCTAATGGAGGCGAGCGAAGATGCGCTGCCAATCTGAGTTAGATCATTTAAAAACTTAGCAGCAGCGATTCACCTCAAGCCGCCAGCATACCGAGATCAGCGCTGCTGTCATGGATATAGCGCAACCAATTTTGCTGAACGTATAGTGAAGATAGAAAATAATTGCGCGGTCAAGACAGTCGACGACGAATGTTTTGTAAAGCGAGAAAAAAACGAAGGCGATGAAAACATTACATACATTTGCATGAATTACTTGAACGCAGCGAGTGGTCTGCAATCACGAGCGTCGTGAATCCCGTAGTTATTGAACTGGCATGGCATTTGCTCAACGGATTATGCTTTTTCAATTTTTCAACTACAGGAGATGCAAATGAAAAAAACACTTCGCCTCGCCGCCATCGCCGTATGCGTATCGGCCATTTGCGGCCCTGCAATGGCTGCAGGAAATGATGCAACGAGCACCAGTAAAACTAGCACGCACGCAGCGTCGGTTCAAAAGGCTCAGCAAGAATTGCCAGCCTCTGATTCCAAAGTCGCACAAGATCTGAGCCGCGCCAGCAAAGTGATTGGCACCGATGTCGATGATGCGAAAGGCAAAAAAATCGGCGATATCAAAGATGTGGTGCTGGATCGTAGCAGCGGACGCGTTGCCTATGCGGTGATCAGTTTCGGTGGAGTCATGGGCGTCGGTGATAAATATTTTGCCGTGCCATGGAAAGCGTTGAAAGCCGGCAGCGATGAGCACTACGTACTGAATACCACCCAAGAAACATTGAAGAAGGCGCAGGGTTTTGATAAAGATCATTGGCCAGATATGGCGAATGAGAAATGGAACCGTGACAACTATCGGCTGTATAACCAGAATTGGGATCAAGCTAATTCATCGTGGAAAAATAAGCATGAGAGTGCAGCTCGCAGCTCTGGCACTTCAGATGCAGCAGGAACCAGCATGAGTGCCGAAGGTGCAGCTAGAAATGCATCATCGAATGCGAAATAATTTTTTGAAGTGAAATAATGCCGCAGAGTTTGACGAATGTCTGAAAGCGATGATTCAGGTATGAACCAGCGGCGCTGAATCGCATCCAATTATTCCAACCAGTAAAAAAAGGAGTCTTCATGAGCGCTTATACGACACCAGGTAGTTCAGGTTCCAGCCGTAAAGAGGGTGGTGCACGCATCATCAATCAAGAGTATGAATACAACGGCGGTCCCGGTCCCGATGTCATGGCTGCCGATACCTTGCAAGGCGATAAAGTCGTCAACATAGACGGCGATGATTTGGGCAACATCGAAAACATCATGCTTGATGTTCGTGGCGGCCGGATTGCGTACGCGGTTCTCTCTTTTGGTGGCGTGATGGGGATTGGCGACAAGCTGTTTGCGATCCCATGGGAAGCGTTAACTCTCGATGCAGATCGCGAATGTTTCGTGCTCGATATCGATAAGGAGCGTTTGAAGAATGCGCCTGGATTCGATAAAGATCACTGGCCTTCGATGGCCGAGCCGAGCTGGGCAACCGAGGTTTATTCGTACTACAACAGCCGCCCATACTGGAAAAACTCGTAAACGAGTGAACGTATTTTTGCGGTAAAGATAAAGTAAATGCCGGCGATGGCGCTACCTCAGGGTAGCGCCATTTTTTTGGGAGTAGGAAATGCAGGTTGAATGGGTAAAATTGTTTACGCTGTCGCTGTCGTGGATGGAAATCGCCATCAGGGGCACTGCTCGGATCATCGCATGTTGAAATTGCTCGAATAATTTCATCGCAGCGATGAATCACCGCAAATCGAGCGAAGCTTGTATCATCATGCGGCATGATCTGAGAGTCGCTCATCTTAATCATGGTAATAATTTTCGGGGCCGAAGTTTGTAGCGCGGTTCTAGATCGCGCATTTTTATAATTCTTCCACGTCAATTGGATTTTATGTTCTTCCTGCTACCTCGACATCATTCAGTGCTGGCCAGAATATGGACCTTGCTGCTGGCTTGCGTGTTGGGCGGGTGCGCGTCGCTACCGAGCTACGATATGCGCACGCAAACCAATCCGGCTCAGGCTCAGCCACGCATCATCGGTTCGCATGGTCTATTGCCGGTCGCGCAAAGCGATGCGATTTTGCGTGACCTCGAAAAGCAGGGAAAAACAAGTTTGTTGGAGAAGCATCTGGCATTCACCGAGGCGCTGAAAAGCACACCGCTGGTCACAGGAAATTCAGTGCGGCTGCTGATCGACGGCCCAGCGACTTACCAGGCGATGTTCGAAGCGATGTCAGCTGCAAAACACCATATTAATCTTGAAACATATATTCTCGATGATGATGAGATCGGTCGAAAATTTGCGGCATTATTGATTGAAAAACAGGCGCAGGGAGTGCAAGTCAATCTGATGTATGACGGTGTAGGTGCAATTTCCACGTCGTCGGATTTTTTCAAACGGATGCAGGATAACGGAATTCATGTGTGTGAATTCAATCCGATCAATCCGTTGCGAGGACGTTTTTTTTCATTGAATAACCGTGATCATCGCAAGCTATTGATCGTTGATGGAAAAATTGGATTCACTGGCGGCATCAATATCAGTGAGGTGTATGCCAGCAGTATTTTCAAGCGGAAGAAAAAGCGCGCGAAGGCTATTGCAGCGTGGCGCGACACTCAGATTGAAATACGCGGCCCGGCAGTGAGAGAGCTGCAACACCTATTTCTGGGAAATTGGACACAACAAAAATGTACGCCGCAATCGGATGCTGATTATTTTCCATCGATGACGACACAGGGCGATACCGTGGTCAAGGTGATTGGCAGCCGCTCAGGCGAAAAAATCAACATGATCTACGCATCATTGTTGTCCGCAATTGCGCATGCTGAGCGCAGCATCGATATAACGATGGCGTATTTTGTGCCGGATAAGCAATTCATTGATGCGTTGAAGCAGGCGGCGCAGCGTGGCGTCGATGTCAAATTAGTGATGCCAGGTTTCAGTGATTACTGGGTCACGTTCCAAGCGGGGCGTTCGCACTATACGGATTTGTTATCAGCGGGAGTGAAAATATTCGAACGCGACGATGCGTTGCTCCATGCGAAAACAGCTGTCATTGATGGCGTCTGGTCTACTGTCGGTTCGAGCAATATGGACTTCCGCAGTTTTCTGCATAACGACGAAGTTAATGTGGTGGTGCTGGGCGAAGATTTCGCACAGCAGATGGAGGCGATGTTTGAGGATGACGTCGCGGAATCCAGCGAAATCACACTCGATGAATGGAAGCAGCGTAGGTTCAAGGATAAATTCAAGGAAGGCGTGGCGCGCCTTTGGGAGTACTGGCTGTAGCGTAGTCGGGGTGCAATCAGATTTGCGGTGCGCGATTGGACTTCATGCGTTGGTTGCGCAGATACAGACATTGCCCGACGATCGCCGTCAGTAGGATGTACGTGTTGGAACATACATAGACCCAGTTCTTCAGCATCACGCTGTACATCACGAAGCCGGTCGATGCGGCGAGCTGCCCAACGAAAAGCCAGCGTGACACGCCCGCGACACTGCGAGATTTCCATTGCGTATAAACCTGACGTGAAATGGTCGCTGCCAGCACCAGCGCACTGACCCAGCCAATGATGTCAGTCGGCATTCAACAACTCCTTGAAGGGAAGACCATTACTGTAACGGCGGATGGGAAGCTTGATATGGAGCTTCGTCAATGCGTCGAACTGTCGCGACAGCGCACGGGTTTTTGATCGGCGTTTGACGGGTCAGTGAGGGCAACAACCAACGTGGCGTGGTATTCGGCAACTATCATGAGATTACGAAATTGAGCCGAACGCCAGCTGTAGGAATAACCTTATTCATTAAGGAAAAATCCTAAGTGCCGGTTTTTAAAGCGTTATTCCGCTCTATTAACAATTTCTGTGGAAAACTTTGTGGATAAGCATACAAAGCAGCGCTGAAACGACGGGTACACGCGGTTGTCGATAGATTGCTTAATCGCGAAGCAGGGATTTATCGATTAAGTAATCAATGCGTGAGCGAACGTCGATAGCCAAATGGGTTTCATGCAACTGGTTTCGAAAATGGTGTGTCACACCGTCTTTGTGCATCGCACTTTTTGATAATCGAGAAGCAGAAATTGACCCAAGGGCGATCGATCTTGATGTTCCTAACTAGTACAGCTTAACGATGCAGACCGAATGCGCAGCGCGCGACTGTCAGCTCTTTTTTTTGCGTGAGGGTAGGTTCTTGTCCAGAATGGCGATCAGGATCAATCCGTAACAGAGTAGACGAATCAGATAGTA
>CAJDWW010000033.1_pt1 | contig 17405 bp, 17 predicted proteins | sample 7391721 | NCBI WGS metagenome assembly CAJDWW01 (sample SAMEA7055731, study PRJEB34461) | soil metagenome | biome: terrestrial ecosystem; feature: Peninsula; material: soil | place: Antarctica | collected 2016
GGCGTTAAATATCATTCCAGTGGTGGGACCGTTATTGCCATTGATACTGACGCCGGTGTTCGCGATGGCCTTCATGCAAGCCTGTGCCGACATCGAACAGGGAAAACGCGTATTCCCCAATCTGTTACTGACTGGCTTTCGCTCCCCCGCATTTCGTACGCTGTTGGTGCTGGGTGTTTTGTATCTAGCGGCTGCCGCTGCTGCAATCGCGATTTCGACCACAGTCGATGACGGCTTGTTCTGGAATATTATCAGCGGCCAAGTCAAGCTGGAACCCGGCACCGTCAACGATAGCCGTTTGTCGCTAGCAATGATGGTTGCCGCCGCAGTCTATACTCCGGCTGCGATGGCATTTTGGTATGCGGCACCGCTGGCGGCATGGCAAAACATGTCTGTCGGCAAAGCGCTGTTCTACAGTTTTTTTGCGGTACGAAAAGCAATCGCAGCGTTCCTCATCTATGGCTTGGCAGAGTACCTTGGTGGCACTGATATTTGGAAAAACGGCATCCACTATTTTTGTGTTGGTGCCACTCTCGATGATCTTGCCCGTCATCGTCTATTGTTCGTTCTATCCTAGCTATACCGATATTTTCGGCAAGCCTTACGACGAACCGCAAACGCCCGAGCCCTAACGTATACGTCATTACTTAGCGTGATCACGCTAAGTAATCTCGTCACAAAAATCTTTGCATTTCAGTCTCTACCAATCGGCTGCCGCATCCAATTCCTTTCATCTCGGGGTTGAATTTATCGTCAATTAGGACTATATTAGTACCAGTTATAAAAAAGGCTTCTTTGTGTTGAGAATGAGCAAACTTGCGGATTACGGAACCGTGATCCTGACGACAATGGCGAACCGGCCTGAGGTCGTGCAAAGTGCAGCGAGCATCGCGGCAGCAATCCACGTGCCCGCGACCACGGTCAGCAAGATCCTCAAAATGCTCGCACACGCCGGATTGCTGACTTCGACTCGCGGTGCCAACGGTGGTTATCTGCTGTCTCAACCGCCAGCAAAAATCACCGTCGCACAAATCATCAATGCGATGGATGGCCCGATCGGCATGACTGAATGCAGTATCACTCCTGGATTATGTTCACACGAAAAAAATTGCACGGTGCGCGCCAACTGGCAGCGCGTCAACCGCGTGGTGTTGCATGCGCTAGAGCAAATCACGCTGGAAGATATGATTCAGCCAGTCGCTGAACCGGTCAGCTTCAACGCTCTCAAAACAAAACAACCCGCGGTCGCAGGCGCTATTGGTGTGCGCGACCACGGATAGACAAAAAATTGAAATAACCGGAACGACGTGCTGTTCCGATGAATTAACGGAGAATCACCATGACACAATCTGCCACCGCACTTGACGAACTGATCGGCAATGAATATCAGCACGGCTTTGTCACCGATCTCAAAAGCGACACGATTCCACGCGGCTTAACTGAAGACACGATCCGCCTGATTTCTGCGCGTAAGGAAGAGCCGCCGTTCATGCTCGAATGGCGTTTGCAGGCATTTCGGCATTGGTTGACGTTGACCGAACCGACTTGGTCTACCGCAAAATTCCCGAAGATAGATTACCAAGACATCATTTATTATTCGGCGCCATCATCATTGAAAGATCGTCCAAAAAGCCTCGCTGAAGTTGACCCAGAATTACTGCGCACCTATGAAAAACTTGGCGTACCGTTGAAGGAGCAAGAGGCGTTGGCGGGAGTCGCGGTCGATGCGGTATTCGATAGCGTCTCGGTTGGCACCACTTACAAAGACAAGTTAAATGAGATGGGAATTATCTTTGGCTCCTTTTCTGAAGCAGTGCGCGAGCATCCAGAATTGGTGCAAAAATATCTTGGCTCGGTCGTGCCTTATACCGACAATTTTTACGCTGCGCTCAATTCCGCGGTATTTTCAGATGGTTCGTTCTGCTACATTCCACCCGGCGTTCGCTGTCCGATGGAACTGTCGACTTATTTCCGTATCAATGCAAAAGATACCGGTCAGTTCGAACGCACGCTGATCATCGCCGATGCAGGCGCCTCTGTCAGTTATCTGGAAGGCTGCACCGCACCGATGCGCGACGAAAATCAATTGCATGCGGCAGTAGTGGAATTGATCGCGCTCGATAATGCGAGCATTAAATATTCGACGGTACAAAACTGGTATCCAGGCGACAAGGATGGCAAAGGCGGCATTTACAATTTCGTCACCAAGCGCGGCGACTGTCGCGGTACTAGTTCGCATATCACGTGGACGCAAGTCGAAACCGGCTCGGCGATCACATGGAAATATCCGAGCTGTATTCTGCGCGGCGATAATTCGATCGGTGAATTCCACTCGGTTGCACTGACTAACAATTATCAGCAAGCCGACACTGGTTCGAAAATGATCCACATCGGCCGCAACACGCGCAGCACGATTATCTCCAAAGGTATTTCTGCCGGACACGGACAGAACTCGTATCGCGGCTTGGTCAAAGTATTGAAGTCAGCCGAAGGTGCACGCAATTACACGCAGTGCGATTCGCTGCTGCTGGGTGATCAATGTGGCGCCCACACGTTTCCGTACATCGAGGTAAAAAATCCGACCGCGCAAGTCGAACATGAAGCGTCGACCTCGCGCATCGGTGAAGACCAGCTGTTCTATTGCATGCAACGCGGGATCTCGGCAGAAGACGCGGTATCGATGATCGTCAATGGATTTTGCAAAGAAGTATTTAAAGAATTGCCAATGGAGTTCGCCGTCGAAGCACAGAAATTGATGAGCGTGAGTTTGGAAGGCGCGGTCGGATAAGGTCTTCGACGCACTTCTCTACTCCCCCGCATCAGCGAAAGAGCAAACATCAAATGAACGATTGATTCAGTAATAAGTATTAACAATAAATCGTCTGAATAATAAGTAATCGATGAATTTTTTCAGGCAAGCAAAGATTCAGGTAAAGGAAAAAATATGCTGGAAATAAAAAATCTGCAAGCAAAAGTCGAAGGCAAAGTCATTCTTCGTGGTCTCAATCTCACTGTCAACGCAGGCGAAGTCCACGCGGTGATGGGACCCAACGGTTCCGGTAAAAGCACATTGGCGCAAGTGCTGGCGGGCCGTGACAACTTTGAAGTAACGGGTGGCGAAGTGCTGTATCAAGGACGCGATCTATTGGCGTTGGCGCCGGAAATTCGCGCGCGCGAAGGCGTGTTTCTCGCGTTTCAATATCCTGTTGAAATTCCCGGCGTCAGCAATGTCTATCTGCTGAAGGCTGCAGTCAATAACGCAGCACGCAAACATCGCGGCATGCAGGAACTGGATGCGATTGAATTTCTGAATCTGATCAAGCAAAAAATGAAGCTGATGGATATGAAAGAAGACCTTCTTTACCGCTCAGTCAATGAAGGTTTTTCGGGCGGCGAGAAAAAGCGTAATGAGGTGCTGCAAATGGCGCTGCTGGAACCGAAGCTGGCGATTCTTGATGAAACCGATTCTGGCCTCGATATCGATGCGCTGCAAGTCGTCGCAAAAGGAATCAACGCATTGCGCAGCCCCGAACGCGCGATGATCATGGTGACGCACTATCAACGTCTACTCGATTATGTGGTGCCGGATTTTGTGCACGTATTATCAAATGGCCGCATCATCAAATCCGGTGGTAAGGATCTAGCACTGGAGTTGGAAGAGCGCGGTTATGGCTGGCTGGAAGACAAGGCGCCACCAGCAGCGGCTGTGCGCCGGATGCCGAATGGAGCAGTGCGATGACTGCCTCCGCCAGAGATCGTTACCTCGACGAGTTCGTGCGCATCAGCGCACGCTTGCCGGGTGCCGGAATTCCATGGCTATCGACTCTGCGCAGTAGCGCGCTAGAGCGATTCGCGCAGACTGGCTTTCCGACACTGCGCGATGAGGAATGGAAATACACCAATCTCGCTGCGTTCGAGCGTCATACGTTTACCGCACTGCCGGAAAGCGGCGCCGCCGATACCGTGATCGCCGCGCAGATAGCGGAATTGACGCTAGCACCCGAACCACAGCATGTCGGCCATTTACTGGTATTTCATAACGGCCAGTACTCCGCCGCGCTGTCCACTCATAGCGCGCTGCCGACTGGCGTCACGCTGCAAAGCCTCGCCACGACGCTCGCTGATACGCCAGAAATGCTGGAACTGTATCTGTGCGACACCCATCATCAGACGCCCTTCGGCGCATTGAATACCGCGTTGATGAGCGATGGTGCGTATCTGCGATTAGCGCGTAACGCCGTGGTTGAAGCGCCGATTCATTTGCTATTTTTGACGACGCAGGCCAATGCTGCAGTCTATCCGCGCAACGTGATCGTCGCCGAACCCGGCGCGCAAGCAACCGTGATCGAGCATTACGTCGGCATCGACGGTAGTAGTAATTTCACCAATGCGATCACCCAGATATTTGCCGCTGATGGTGCGTTCATCGAGCATTACAAATTGCAGCAAGAAGCACCGCAGTCATTTCACGTCGCCATGCCGCAGGTTGCGAAGCTAATTTCAATGGGCTGTATTTAGCGAGTGGCCGTCAGTACGTCGATCATCACACGCGCATTGATCATAATCAGCCGCATGGCACCAGCCGCGAAACCTATCGCGGCGTACTGGATGGCGCGGCGCGTGCAGTGTTCAATGGCAAAGTGATCGTCGCAGCCGGTGCGCAAAAAACTAGTGCGCAACAGGAAAACCATAATCTACTGCTGTCGCGTGAAGCGGAAATCGATACCAAACCACAGCTCGAAATTTATGCCGATGATGTCAAATGCACGCACGGCGCGACCGTCGGCCAACTCGATGAAACGCAATTATTTTATTTGCGTTCACGCGGTATAGAAGAAGCAAAAGCGCGCGGCTTGCTGGTGCATGCATTCGCGCATGATGTGGTCGAGCGGATTCGTGTCGATGCGCTGAAAAATCGCATCAAGCAAATTTTGACAGTACGTTTGCCGCAAGAAGAACGGCTGGGAGCGATCGCATGAAGATAGAGAGCGATGTGTTGCGCGCGCCGCTCACGGCGACCACGCAAAAGGCGGAATCGGTGATCGCGGCAGAAGACCATTACTACCGCACGCTCAATGCCAATGTGCATCGTGGCGTTCATCTGTTAAGTCAAAAAGCGACCGATGCTTATGAAGCGGCGCGAAGTAAGGTGCAGCATTTTCTGAATGCCGCCAGCGAGCAGGAAATTATTTTTGTGCGCGGGGCCACCGAAGCCATCAATTTGGTCGCGCAAAGCTATGCCCGCCCGAAATTGAAAGCGGGCGATGAAATTCTGATCAGCGCGATGGAACATCATTCGAATATCGTGCCGTGGCAAATGGTATGTGAGCAAACCGGCGCGGTGCTGAAAGTGGTCACCATCGACGATGCCGGTGAATTTGAATTCGATGTGTTCATGCAGTTGTTGAGCTCGCGCACGCGTTTGGTCGCGGTCACGCATTTGTCGAATGCGCTCGGTACTATTGCGCCGGTCGAACGCATCATCGCCGCTGCGCATGCCGCAGGCGTACCGGTGCTGCTCGATGGTGCGCAAGCGGTGTCGCATATCGCAGTGGATGTACGCGCACTCGATTGTGATTTCTACGCATTCTCTGGCCATAAAATTTTCGGGCCGACCGGCATTGGTGTGCTGTACGCAAAGCAAGCACTGCTGGATGCGATGCCGCCGTATCAAGGTGGCGGCGATATGATCCGCACCGTCAGCTTCGAGAAATTTACCTGCAACGACCTGCCATACAAATTTGAAGCCGGCACGCCGAATATCGCCGGCGCAATTGGCCTCGGCGCAGCACTGGATTATGTGTCAGCGATCGGCCTTGATGAAATCGCCGCACACGAAAGCGAATTGCTGGTCACCGCGACTCGCTTGGTATCCGACATTCCCGGCCTGCGCATTATCGGCACTGCGCAGCATAAAGCCAGCATCCTGTCATTTACGCTGGAAGGCGTGCACCCGCACGACATCGGCACTATCCTCGATCGTGATGGCATTGCCATTCGCGCTGGCCATCATTGCGCGATGCCAGTGATGAAACGCTTCGGCTTAAGTGGCACTGCGCGCGCGTCATTCGCGCTTTACAACACGCAAGCGGAAATCGAAACGCTGGCGATCGGATTGCACAAGGTTCAGGAGATGTTTCAATAATGGAAAATGACCAAGACGACCTGCGAGAGCTATATCAGGAAGTGATCTTCGATCACTACAAAAAGCCGCGCAATTGCCATGTACTCGATACCGCTAATCATCACGCTGAAGGGCACAATCCACTATGCGGCGATCAGATCACTGTCTATCTGAAAATCGAAGATGGCATCATCAAGGACTTGAGCTTTGAAGGCAGCGGCTGCGCAATTTCAACCGCCTCGGCATCGTTGATGACCGAGGCGTTGAAAGGTAAACGTATCGATGAAGTGGAACACCTGTTTCAGGATTTTCATCACATGGTGACTGACGCTGAACCAGTCGAGCATAGCGATCTCGGCAAATTGGAAGCGTTAGCCGGTGTCCGTGAATTTCCCGCGCGCGTGAAGTGCGCGACACTGGCGTGGCACACGCTGCACGCCGCATTGAAAAATCAGATCACGCCGACCTCAACGGAGTAACTCATGGACTTGCAAGAACAAACTACACTTCCCGATGCTTCCGCCGCACCCAACGATGACGAGCTGCGCGACAATATCATCGCTGTGCTGCGCACCGTGTACGACCCGGAAATTCCAGTCAATATTTTCGACCTCGGATTGATCTATGCAATCGACATCGACGAAGGCGGCAAGGTCAGTATTGAAATGACGTTGACCGCACCGGCATGCCCAGTTGCTGGCACGATGCCAGGCGAAGTCGAAGCACGCATCGATGAAGTTCTGGGCGTGACCGAAGCACGCGTCGAACTGGTGTGGGAGCCACAGTGGAATGTCGACATGATGACGGACGACGTCAAACTGCAATTGGGCATGCTGTAAGCGAATAGGAGAACGCATGTCAGACTGGATAGCCGTCGCCGCACAAAACGTATTTACTCCCGGCACTTCACACACGATTGATATCGACGGCACCGAAATCGCTGTCTTTAATTTATCTGGCGAATATTACGCAATCGAAAATATCTGCACCCACGATGGTGGCTCGCTCAGTGGCGGCAAGGTCGATTGCGATCAAATCATCTGCCCACGCCATGGCGCGCGGTTCTCGATCAAAACTGGCCAAGTAATGGCCCCACCCGCCTATGAAGATATTTCGACGTTTCCAGTGCGAGTGGAAGAGGGCGTGGTGCAGGTCAGAGATGCGCGGTGGGATTGAAGATTTTTGAGAATTTTTAAGTACTCTCAATATCTCTAATTTCGATTAGCGCGCCACCCGCTCCAACTTCGCAATCCCCAAATCCAGCAGCTTCATCCCATGTCGTCCGAAGTTGATATGCGCGCGCGCATTACCGCCGCCACCTTCGATATTAACAATCACGCCTTCGCCGAATTTTTGGTGCGATACAGTTTCACCGATGCGCCAGCCGACATCCTTGCGCTCGAATTTTTGTGCCACCGCGTTATCCGGCAATTCTGGCACATCATTCCATGCGCTCGGTCGCTGATTGCCGAACCAGTGATGCTGCACTTTCGGCGACAACCATTTCAATGATTCATCTGGCAGCTCATCGAAGAAGCGTGATTTCATAGCGTAACGCGTTTGCCCGTGCAGCATTCGTGTTTGCGAAAAACTCATGTAGAGCCGCTTCTTCGCACGGGTGATCGCCACATACATTAGCCGCCGTTCTTCTTCGACGCCATTTTCTTCCTGTGCGCTGTTATCGTGTGGGAACAGGCCTTCTTCGAGGCCGGTAATGAACACCGCATCGAACTCCAATCCTTTCGCCGAATGTACGGTCATCATTTGCAACGCATCCTGCCCCGCTTGCGCCTGATTGTCGCCCGCCTCCAACGACGCATGCGATAAAAATGCCGATAGCGGCGACATCACTGCCGTCAGCGGAGCATCAGCATCGACAATCTCAATTCCCTGCTCGGTCATAATGCCCGGTCCAGCAGCGGTGCCGCTGGCCGGGCCAAGAAACGCCGGGGTATCGATGCCGTAACCTTCTTCCGAGACGAACAGCATCGCGGCATTAACCAGTTGCTCCAAATTCTCGACGCGATCCGCGCCATCTTTTTCATTTCGGTAATGCGTCAGCAAACCACTCGCATCGAGCACAATCTGCACCATTTCCTGCAATGGCAAATTCTGCGTTTCGAAACGTGTACTCTCGATCAGTTTGACGAATGCGCCCAACGACGAGCCCGCCTTTCCAGCAACATAAGGCACTGCCTGATACAGCGAAATACCATACTGCTTCGCTGCATCTTGCAACTGCTCGATCGAACGCGCGCCGATGCCACGCGTCGGGAAATTCACCACGCGCAGAAACGCGGAATCGTTATGCAAGTTATCCATCAACTGCAAATACGCAATCGCATGCTTGACCTCGGCACGTTCAAAATAACGCTGACCGCCATACACGCGATATGGAATCCCAGCGCTGAACAGCGCATGCTCGATCACGCGCGATTGCGCATTCGAGCGATACAGCACCGCAATCTCGCTGCGTAGTTTTCCTTCTGCGATTAGATTTTTTGATTCCTCGATGATCCATTGCGCTTCTTGCAGATCGCTACTGGCCTCAAATATGCGCACCTGCTCGCCATGTCCGGCATCGGTACGTAAATTCTTTCCGAGCCGCTTACTGTTATTGGCGATCAGCACATTCGCCGCATCGAGAATATGGCCATGCGAACGATAGTTCTGTTCCAGCTTGATCAAGTTCTGCACATGAAATTCGCGCTCGAACGCACTCATGTTGCCGACGTTCGCGCCGCGAAATGCATAAATGCTCTGATCGTCATCGCCGACCGCGAACACCGCACCCTGCTGACCCGCCATTAGCTTTAGCCATTTGTATTGCAGATCATTGGTGTCTTGAAATTCATCGACCAGAATATGTTTAAAGCGCGCCTGGTAATGCTCGCGCAGCGGCTGGTTACGCGACAACAGCTCATAGGTGCGCAACAACAGCTCCGCGAAATCCACCACGCCATCGCGCTGACACTGGTTATCGTATAGCTCGTACAGCTCGACGAATTTGCGATTGAAATCATCATTCGCTTCAACTTCATGCGCGCGCAAACCTTGATCTTTCGCGCTGTTGATGAAGTACATCAGACTGCGCGGCGGATATTTTTCATCATCGATATTGTTCGCCTTCAGCAGCCGCTTGATCGCCGAAAGCTGATCCTGCGAATCAAGAATCTGAAACGTCTGCGGCAACGCCGCGTCGCGATGATGCGCGCGCAACAGCCGATTACATAGCCCGTGGAAAGTGCCGATCCACATGCCGCGCGTATTGATCGGCATCATCGCCGACAAGCGCGCCATCATTTCCTTCGACGCTTTGTTGGTAAAGGTCACCGCCAGCACACCGGCGGGCGACACTTGTCCGGTCTGGATCAGCCAGGCAATGCGAGTAGTCAGAACGCGAGTTTTTCCAGAGCCGGCACCGGCGAGAATCAGCGCGGATTGTGCGGGAAGCGTGACGGCGGCGAGTTGTTCGGGATTGAGGTTGTGGAGCAGGGTTTGCATGCCCCGATTATAACTGGCCAGGATTTACGTCGGCCTGTTATCTGCTCGAAAACTCTTACATCTGAAGAAAATTATTAGCCTCGGTGAACTCTTAATTTGGAGAGTTGCTAACGTTTGACGTGATAGGTGGCCGGAGCCTCAGGCGGAGGGAACCACAAGCGCAGCTTGTGGCCGTTCCTCTCGATAGAATTATTAGGTACGATTTCGCTGAAGATACTTTGATAATTTTTTAATACTAGGCATAGGGTCTACTCGGTGAATTATCCGATGGCAATTGGAGCAGATAATTGCCAGATCTTTTTGCTCTGTTTTAACTGCACCGTCCGATTTGGAAAGTGGCTGTAAATGATGGACTTCACAAAACCCATCGCCGAGATCTCCATACACTTCCCTAAAGTCAAAACCACAGACTTCACAGCATAATTTTCCCGTAGATTTGAGTATGGCGGATTTTTTGGCTTTTACTATTGCAACGTTCCGCTCGCGTCTTAGGTGCGCGACTAGGCGAGGGTTTCCCTCTTGGATGGATTTGCTCTGATCGATATCGGGGAGTATGAAAGTGCTACCAGTGTTTATCAGTGCGAGCACTTGATTGACGATTTCTTGACTTTCATCTTTGTGCGCAAACCAAACATTGCTCTGGCCTATGCCGCCTTTTACGGCTCTTGGGATTATTAATTCTCGCTGCTCAACGGGAAGCAAAACGGCTTTATCCTCAGGGGCACTAACTCTGTAACTTGTAACGCCGTTTTTTACTTGACGAGCATTGGGCTTGTCGATTGATTGGAGATTACGGTAAACAGTTGCATCTTCATACCAGCCAACTACCACTGTTCCACCGCTTTCAGGGCCCGCTGTCCATACAACTGTGACGCCATCAATATCTTCATCTTTTTTCGACGCACCGAGCTTCTCAATTTTTATTGAATCTCCAACTGGTTGAACATATCCATAGACAGTGCTTTTGTTTTTCGTGAAGTTGCACACCTCCTGGCCGACAGAATGCTTGTTGTATTTGCCACCTCTTTTAATTGAGTCATTAGAAATTCCATCATATTTATTCATCCAGCCGATATTGCAGAAAAGAACAGGCATGTTTAATCCGAAAGGGTCTAAAAATAAAGTTTATCTGCTGCTCCAAAGGTATCGAATCGAAGCTGCGATATGACAGCAGGGTCGTAGGGCAGAAAAGCGAAGCGCCTTCCACCGTATGCTGACAGCTGAGTAGAAATCATTTCGGCGGAGAGCGCTTCGCTTTTCCGCTCTACCGGCTCACCGACTGCTTAGATCATCTGGAAAATAACTCCGCAAACGCCCGCGCCGCATGCTCCGCACTGAGTGCTAGATACACACTGCTGATCGCCGCCACCATGTCTGCGCCTTGCTTCACCAACGGCTCCGCATTCTGCGGCGTCATGCCACCGATCACGACCACTGGCAATGGAATCTCGGCCTTTGCTTGTTGAATGATGTCAGCTGATGTCGTGACGGGATATTTTTTCACGCGTGACGGATAGAACCCACCGAACGCGATATAGCTAGCGCCTGCCGCATATGCATCCCGCGCCAGTTGTAGATCACCGTAGCATGATGCGCCAACGATTTTTTGCGGGCCGAACGCAGCGCGTACTTGCGCGACGGATGCATCGGTGCCGCCGACATGGATGCCGTCGGCATCGAGCGCAAGACATAGATCGAGATGGTCGTTGATGATCAGCGGACGCTGATAACTGCGGCATAACGCGAGCAAACATTCCGCCTGTTCGCGTCGCAATTCCGCTGTCGCAGTTTTATGCCGATACTGCACCAGCACCGCGCCGCCGCGCAACGCTGCTTCAGTTACCTGTAGCAGTTGCGGCGTATCGTCCCAATCGGGCGTAACGAGATAGAGGCCTCTCATGCTTTGTCATCCATCAGCGAAATTATGCGGTTAGGAATTCGCTGCCCTGCGCCAATCGCATACGCGGATTCCAATGTTTCATGACAATACGATTGCGCGAGATCGATTGCATCTGGCATTGGCTGGCCTTGCGCGAGCAACGCGGCGATGGCCGAGGCCAAGGTGCAGCCGGTACCGTGGAATGCTCCCGGTAAACGCGGCCACGTCCACGAGCGCGATGTGCTTTCAGTGAACCAGCGATTGGTGATCTTATCGGTATCACTGCCATGTCCCCCTTTGATCAGCACATGCGGCGCGGCGCACAGTAGCATCTGCACTTGCGAATCAAGGCGACGATCGCCGCCGCACAATGCGACGGTTTCCGGCAAGTTCGGCGTGATCAGCGTAGCGGCTGGCATCATCGGCGCGATGGTATCAATCGCGCTATCAATCGCTAATGGATCGCCGTGCCCGCTGGCGAATACCGGATCGAGCACCACCGGTAAATCAGGATTTTTTGCGCGCAGTTCATCGATCAAACTGGCGATCATTTCCGCGTTCTCGCGATTGCCGACGATGCCGATCTTCACGGCAGCAATATCGATCTTCTGTATCAATGCGCGTGCCTGTTGTTGCACCAGAACCGCAGGCACCGGATGGACTGAATACACACGATCATTATCCTGCACCGTCAGCGCAGTAATGATGGTTAGCGCGTGCGCACCCAATGTACCGATCGCCTCAATATCGGCCTGGATACCAGCACCGCCACTCGGATCAACACCAGCGAACACCATCACGCATGGCCGCTGGCCGCTTTCGCTGAGGTCTACGCTCATATAATTCTTCCTGCCATTGGTGAGGATGGCGATGCCGAGAATTTTCTGGGTATGCGTCCTGCCAGATACGCTTCGCGCCCCGCTTCGATTGCCAGCTTCATCGCACGCGCCATCCGCACCGGATCACGCGCGCCGGCAATCGCGCTATTCATCAGCACGCCATCGCAGCCCAGCTCCATCGCAATCGCTGCATCGGAGGCAGTGCCGACACCGGCATCGACTAATACCGGAATGGTCGATTGCTCGATAATCAGCGACAAATTCCACGGATTGAGAATACCCATGCCGGAGCCGATCAGCGACGCCAGCGGCATCACCGCGACGCAACCGATCTGTTCCAACATACGCGCCTGAATCGGATCATCGCTGCAATACACCATCACATCGAAACCGTCTTTCACCAGTTGCTCGGCCGCCTTCAGTGTTTCCGGCATATTTGGAAACAACGTCTTCTCATCACCCAACACTTCGAGCTTGACCAGCTTGTGGCCATTCAGCAATTCGCGCGCGAGCTGCAAGGTATACACCGCATCCTTCGCGGTATAGCAACCAGCGGTATTCGGCAAAATTGTATATTTGGACGGCGGTACGACGTCGAGCAAGCTAGGTGCGTTCGGGTCTTGGCCGATGTTCACGCGACGGATCGCGACCGTGATGATTTCCGCGCCGCTGGCCTCGGTCGCTTCGCGTGTCTGTTCGAGGTCGCGATATTTCCCACTACCGACCAGCAGGCGCGAGCGGTAGGGCTTGCCGGCGATGATGAGGGTATTTTCAGTCGTAACCCGGGTATTTTCTACCGAACTCATTTCGATCTCCTACGATACACTCCCTCCCTTTCAAGGAGGGTTGGGTGGGGATAAGCCTCTTAGCCAGCTTCATCTCCATTCTCTCCCTCCCTTTCAAGGGGAGGGTTGGGGTGGGGATGGGTTCAACACATCCCAGATAACCTGCACAACCGAATCTATCTCATTCAGCACTTCGTTATTCCAGAAACGTAGAACCTGAAAGCCTGCAGAATTCAATCGCTCTGTACGTTGAGCATCATGCTGCTTGTTCTCCTCATGCTGCGAGCCATCAACTTCAATGACTAATCGGCGATCAACGCAAACAAAGTCCAGGATGAAATTCTCGAACGGGTGTTGGCGGCGAAACTTAACTCCGAGCTGCTCACCACGCAAGCGACGCCATAATGCTCGCTCCGCATCGGTCATCACTTTTCTCAAGCCCTTCGCGGCAGACTTTGTGAAATTATTGGTTTGACCTTGCATGTTTCACCCATCCCCACCCTAACCCTCCCCTTGAAGGGGAGAGGACGTTCTTTATTGTTCAAACTGGTCAACCACCGCCAATCGCCCGCACGATATCGACGCGATCATGCGGTTGCAGCACATGCTGTAACCACTGATCGCGCGATACCACTTCGCGATTGACGGCGACTGCCAAAGCCTTGCCTGTCAAATCGAGAGCCGCGATCAATTGCTGCACATTTTGATTTTCAGCCAGTGTGTGCAGCGCGCCGTTTAGTTTAATTTCCATCTGCGCGTACCAGTTACTGCTTGCGATAAATCTCGGCACCGCTTTCGACGAACTCGACCGCTTTTCCTTCCATCCCCTGTTTCAGCGCTTGGATTTCGGAAATACCTTGGGGCGACTTTGGCAGAATCCTTGGGCAATGTCTCGTCGTGGAAATCACGCGCCTTGTCGGGATCGAGGCCGAGATTGAACTGGTCTTCCCAACGGAATTCGAAACGTGCTTTCGACAGCGCGTTATCACGAATTTGCGCGCCGGGGTGACCTTTCGCCAAATCGGCAGCATGTGCGGCCAATTTGTAGGTGATGATGCCTTCCTTGACGTCCGCCTTGTTGGGCAGGCCGAGATGTTCTTTCGGCGTCACGTAACACAGCATCGCGGTGCCGTACCAACCGATCATCGCGGCGCCGATGCCGGACGTGATGTGGTCGTAGCCGGGTGCAATATCGGTGGTCAACGGGCCAAGTGTGTAGAACGGCGCTTCGTGACACTGCTCCAGTTGCAGATCCATATTTTCTTTGATCAGGTGCATCGGCACATGGCCGGGGCCTTCGATCATCACTTGCACGTCATGCTTCCACGCGATCTGCGTCAGTTCGCCCAGCGTTTTCAGCTCACCCAGTTGCGCTTCGTCGTTAGCATCAAAGATTGAGCCGGGGCGCAAACCATCACCGAGCGAGAAGGCGACGTCGTACGCTTTCATGATTTCGCAAATGTCTTCGAAGTGATCGTACAGGAATGATTCCTTATGATGCGCGAGGCACCATTTCGCCATGATCGAACCACCGCGCGAGACGATGCCGGTCATCCGTTTCGCCGTCATCGGCACATAGCGCAGCAGTACGCCAGCATGAATCGTGAAGTAATCGACACCCTGTTCGGCTTGTTCGATCAACGTATCGCGGAAAATTTCCCAAGTCAGGTCTTCAGCCTTGCCATTCACTTTTTCAAGTGCCTGATAAATAGGCACCGTACCGATTGGCACCGGGCTGTTGCGAATGATCCATTCGCGCGTTTCGTGAATGTGCTTGCCAGTGGAGAGATCCATCACCGTGTCGCCACCCCAGCGAATAGCCCACGTCATCTTCTCAACTTCTTCGCCGATCGACGAGGTGACTGCCGAGTTACCGATGTTGGCGTTGATCTTCACCAGGAAGTTACGGCCGATAATCATCGGCTCACTTTCCGGGTGGTTGATGTTATTCGGGATAATCGCGCGACCGCAGGCGACTTCCGAACGTACAAATTCCGGCGTGATTTCAGCAGGAATCGCCGCACCGAAACTCTGCCCCGGATGCTGACGCCCCATCAAGTCGGCCAGCTTCTGTCCCATCGGGCCGGAAGACTTCAGGCTTTCCATATATTGTTTGCGATTCATGTTTTCACGGATCGCAATGTATTCCATCTCGGGCGTGATGATGCCTTGGCGCGCGTAATGCATTTGCGATACGTTTTTGCCGGGCAGTGCGCGACGCGGTTTGCGATGCAAATCAAAACGCAGCTCGGTCAGTTTCGCATCGTTCAAGCGCTCGACGCCATACGCGGACGATGGCCCCGCTAATCCTTCGGTATCGCCACGTTCAGCGATCCACGCCGCGCGCAACGCTGGCAAGCCAGAACGAATATCGATTTTCACCTGCGGGTCGCTATACGGTCCTGAGGTGTCATACACATACACCGGTGGATTTTTCTCTGCACCAAATGACGCAGCAGTATCTGATTGCGAAATCGCACGCATCGGCACCTGAATATCGGGGCGTGAGCCTTCGATGTAAATTTTGCTGGAATTCGGCAGCGGATGAATCGCGGCTTCGTCCACTGTAGCAGTGGCGGCGAGGAATTGAGGGTTGGCGCTCATGATGCTCCTTTACGTTATCAATCGCGGGACAGCATCGCGCAAAACAAGCGCTGTCACCGGCACATCAAAAGCGAAGGAACATCGAAATGGAAGGAGTTTTCGATTGCTTCCCTTCGCTGGCATTATCCAGATCAGGTTCAAGGGTGTTTCTCACCCGGCAGCTCACCGTATCGTAAGCTGGCCAGGACCCCTAGCATTGTGCCGTCTCAGCTTTTCACTGTTACTGCTGTAAAAAGAAACACGGCATCGCGAATTATACGCTGCCATTCCTTGCTCAGGCGGTGTCTCCCTTATAATCGGAGGTTTCGCAAAATCATTCTCCCCATCATGGAATTAACCAAGTCGTTCGAGCCCGCCGAAATTGAAAAACATTGGCGCAACGAGTGGGAAAAGCGCGGGTATTACACCGCCGCCACTCATCCTGACCATCCTGCATTCAGCATTCAGTTGCCGCCGCCGAATGTGACCGGCACGCTGCACATGGGCCATGCGTTCAACCAAACCATCATGGATGGCCTGACGCGCTACCACCGGATGAAGGGTTTCAATACGGCATGGATTCCCGGCACCGATCACGCGGGGATTGCGACGCAGATCGTGGTCGAGCGCCAGCTTGATGCGCAGAAAATTTCGCGCCACGATCTTGGCCGCGAAAAATTCCTCGAAAAAGTGTGGGAGTGGAAAGAAAAATCCGGCTCGACAATTACCGGCCAAATGCGGCGGTTGGGCGCATCAACTGATTGGGATCGCGAATACTTCACGATGGACGCGAAGATGTCGAACGCGGTCACCGAAGTTTTTGTGCGGCTGTTCGAGCAAGGCTTGATCTATCGCGGCAAACGCCTCGTGAATTGGGATCCGAAACTGCTGACGGCGGTCTCCGATCTGGAGGTGGTGTCGGAAGAAGAAGACGGTTCGATGTGGTACATCCAATATCCGTTGGCGGACGGCAGTGGCCATCTGACAGTAGCAACCACTCGCCCCGAAACCATGTTGGGTGACGTCGCGGTCGCAGTCGATCCGACTGACGAGCGCTATCTACCATTGGTCGGAAAGATGCTCAAACTGCCGCTGACAAATCGTGAAATTCCGATCATCGCCGATGAATATGTCGATAAAGAATTCGGTACTGGTTGCGTGAAGATCACGCCGGCGCATGACTTCAACGACTATGCCGTTGGCCAGCGCCATCAGCTGGCGCAGATCAACATCTTCACGCTCGACGCCAAAATCAACGAGCACGGCGGCGTTACCTATCAAGGGATGGAGCGCTACGCTGCGCGCAAGCAAATCGTCGCCGATCTCGATGCGCTAGGCTTACTCGAATCAGTCAAGCCGCACAAGCTGATGGTGCCACGCGGCGACCGTACCGGCGTCGTGATCGAGCCAATGCTGACCGATCAATGGTTTGTCGCAATGAGCAAACCCGCACCAGAAGGCACTTATTTCCCCGGCAAATCAATCGCCGAAACTGCACTTGAAAAAGTCGCGAACGGTGAAGTTCAATTTATTCCGGAAAACTGGACTAATACCTACAACCAGTGGTTGAACAATATCCAAGATTGGTGCATCTCACGTCAACTATGGTGGGGTCATCAGATTCCAGCATGGTATGACGACGACGGAAAAATTTACGTGGCGCGCACCGAAGAAGAAGCGAAAAAACAGGC
>CAJDWW010000008.1_pt1 | contig 16692 bp, 29 predicted proteins | sample 7391721 | NCBI WGS metagenome assembly CAJDWW01 (sample SAMEA7055731, study PRJEB34461) | soil metagenome | biome: terrestrial ecosystem; feature: Peninsula; material: soil | place: Antarctica | collected 2016
AATACGCCGATTAATTTGCCTGCCTTTTGTTTTTCTGATGCTGAAACTAGGCGAGCCTGGATGAATGCAGGCATTTGCATTTGGTAGACGCCAAACATTGATAACGAAAAAGCGACCATCAGTGCGGCGAACGCCGACAATATCCACGGATTTTGCAAGCTGGCCGATAGTCCTTCGCCGATCAATCCGGCCGCAACGCCGAGCGCCGTATAAACGATCGCCATACCCAATGAATACATCGCCGATAACAAGAACGCTCGTCCGCGCCGAACCTGCGGCCCTTCACCGAGAATGATGAAGGAAAGAATCGGCACCATCGGTAACACACAGGGTGTGAACGCCAGCCCCAAGCCGAGCAACGCGAACAGCGGAACAATAATTAGTAAGTTACCGCCCTTCAGTGACGCTTCCAGCCCACTCGGCGGTGCTGACGATGTGCCGCTAGTCGTCGTTAGCGCGGGGACTGGCGTTGATGACATCGGCGTGACGCTACCACTGCTTGTCGCGGAAGAGGATTGCGGCGCGCTGCTGGCGTCAGGGGTGAGATTGATTCGAGAATCCATCGGTGCATAGCACAGACCTTGATCAGCACAGCCTTGACTCGTTGCGATCAGTACGAACGGTGCATTAGCATCGACCGGAATTCGAATCGCCACACGATGATGGTAAGTCTCTACATTTTTTTGAAAGGTATCGTCGAACTTGATTATTCCATCCGGCATTTTCGGTGCGCTTAATCGCGCTCCTTCCGCACGAAACTGGAAGCGCTCGCGATACATGTAGTAACCGTCAGCGATGTTGTATTGAACTTCAATTGTTTTCGCATCTGCCATCCGTGCTGAAAACTGGAACGCGATTTCCGGCTCAAGAAAATTATCATCCGCATGCGCAATCGCTGGCTGAAGCAGCGTCAATGCCGCGCCACACACGACCAACAAACTCGTCAACTGAGATAAGCATCGCAATAGGTATGTGTTCATCGAAAATGAGTTCATCAGCTTAACCATTGGCATTCCTATTTGTTTCCTGTGCCAGCCAATGCAAATAGGCCGGCAGCCCTGCGACAATCGGTAACGCGATGATTTCGGGTACGTCGTATGGATGTAATTCTGTCACCGCCGCCTCGAGTTCCTCATAGCGCGTGCGCGTGGTCTTGACCAGCGCCGTCACTTCATTTGTCTGCTCCACGTTTCCCTGCCAGCGATAGATCGAAGTCATCATCGGGAAAATATTCACGCACGCTGCGAGCCCGCTTTCAACCAATCGGCGCGCCAGTTTTTCTGCTGTCGCCAAGTCTGGCAAATTGACCAGCACAACGATCGCTTCCATCGTATTCCATTCGAAGTTGTCCGATTGATTTTTGCCGCCGTAAGCAAGCTTACGAATACGACTCACATAATGTCATTGCAGTTGACCGGCCTCAGCCTGCGCGAGCCGTTATCTTGCCATAAACGGAAGCTGGCCGTAAAAAGCAAAAAGCCAGGCATCGCCTGGCTCTTGTTTTGATGCTGATAAAACCGCGTAATTATTACGCGATTTCCACTGCTGATTCGTCTGCGATTTCAGGACGATCGAGCAGCTCAATGAACGCCATCGGTGCATTGTCGCCCTGACGGAAACCCATCTTCAAAATACGGAGGTAACCACCATTACGATTGGCGTAACGGGGACCTAACTCCGCAAACAGTTTGACAACCATTTCGCGATCACGCAGGCGATTGAATGCGAGGCGTTTGTTGGCGAGCGTATCGACTTTACCCAATGTCAGAATCGGCTCGATGACACGACGTAGTTCTTTTGCTTTTGGCAAAGTAGTTTTGATCGCTTCGTGACGCAGCAATGAGACAGTCATGTTGCGCAGCATCGCTAGGCGATGCGACGAAGTACGATTCAGCTTACGAAGTCCGTGACGGTGACGCATGGTATTTCCTTTCAGATTTCAGTTTTAATCCAGCTCTTCTATCGATTTATTAATCGCGGGCCGGTTAGATCAATGAGAGCATCAGAAGGGACGAACAAAGTTCCATCAATCCCAGCCATCAGCTCCGACTATGTTTTACTTCTCAAGACCAGCAGGTGGCCAGTTTTCCAGTTTCATGCCCAGAGTTAGACCGCGCGACGCCAGTACTTCTTTAATTTCATTCAGGGATTTACGTCCCAAATTCGGGGTCTTCAACAATTCATTTTCACTACGCTGAATCAAGTCACCGATGTAATAGATATTTTCGGCTTTCAGGCAATTCGCGGAACGCACTGTCAACTCCAGATCATCAACCGGACGCAGCAGGATAGGATCGACAGCTGGTGCGCGCGATGGCGCTTCGGCGGCGGCTTCGGTGCCTTCCAGTGCAGCGAACACATTCAGTTGATCAACCAACACGCGAGCTGATTGGCGAATCGCCTCTTCTGGAGAAATCACGCCATTGGTTTCGATATTGATGATCAATTTATCGAGGTCAGTGCGCTGCTCAACACGAGCCGATTCGACCGCATACGACACACGCCGCACTGGTGAGAATGAGGCATCCAGAATGATACGGCCAATTGTCTTGTTCGCATCTTCCGACAAGCGACGCACGTTGCCCGGCACATAGCCACGGCCTTTTTCAACCTTGATCTGCATGTCGAGCTTGCCGCCAGCAGTCAGATTGGCAATCACGTGATCCGGGTTGACCAGCTCAACATCGTGCGGCAAATCGATATCGGATGCCAGTACTGCGCCTTCGCCTTCTTTTTTCAGCGTGAGCGTGACGTCATCACGATTATGCAATTTGAAAACAACACCTTTCAAATTGAGCAGCAAATCGACCACGTCTTCTTGCACGCCATCGAGTGACGAGTATTCATGCACGACGCCAGCGATCGTCACTTCGGTTGGCGCATAGCCAACCATCGACGACAGTAGCACACGGCGCAACGCATTTCCAAGAGTGTGGCCGTAGCCACGTTCAAATGGCTCCATCACGACTTTTGCGTGACCGGCGCCCAGCGTTTCAACTTCGATAATGCGAGGTTTCAACAGATTATTTTGCATGACAAGTCCTTTTCAATACCCTCGGCTCGTTACACCGATAAGGCTGATGGAAATAAAAAATCAATATTTGCGGGACAGAGTTAAGCGAAGCGGTACTCGATCCCCAACTAATCAGAAGTATTGTGGGGCAGAGTTAAGCGAAGCGATACTCTGTCCCCAACTGATCAGAAGCACTGTGGCACAGAAGGTTTGTGATGGTGAGACAGAGCCAAATAAAACAGACTCTGCCTTCAACAAATCAACCGGCGCCGCCGTGCGCCGAATTATTCTGCTCCAACAACTGTATTCAAAAAAACGAAGCGGCGAGAAACTGGATTAACGCGAATACAATTCGACGATCAGCGATTCGTTGACATCATTAGCGATCTCACTGCGATCAGGCATCGACTTGAACGTGCCTTCCATTTTCTTCGCATCAACGGCAACCCATGACGGCATGCCAATCTGCTCTGCGAGCGACAACGATTCCAAAATACGTGTCTGCTTTTTCGCCTTTTCACGCACAGCGAGCACGTCGCCCGCGCGTCGAGCCAAAACCCATGCGATACGCGACATTATCAAGACGTGCTTCCAGCAGTTTCAGCAGTGTTTCGCCAGTGTTGCCCTTGCGACGTTCAGCTTCTGCAAAGTAACGACGGAATTGACGCTCAAGAATCCCGTACATACGCTTGACCTTTTGCTTTTCGCGCAATTGGTTGCCGTAGTCGGAAGTGCGCGCGCCAGAAGTGCGGCCATGCTGTCCAGGCTTGGAATCCAGTTTGCACTTGGAATCCAGCGAGCGCCGGGCGCTCTTAAGGAACAGATCAGTGCCTTCACGGCGGGAAAGTTTTGCTTTAGGTCCGATATAACGTGCCACGTTGTTTCCTTTCTTGTGCGCTGCAGGTGACGCTCACGCATCGCTTCTCAGTGATACGAAACTTCATTGCAGCCATTTAATTGACGCCCCAATCAAATTCGGCGAATCCGAATTCTCTAGGCGCTAGTCCGATCCACTTACAATCAGACGGTGGGCTTAAGAACAAAACCCGCCAAGGACTCTGGCGGGCGTACTTCCATTTTCAGTACAGCGCAGAACTATCAAACGTGCTGCGCATATACATCAAAAATTAGATACGACGGCGTTTCGGTGGACGGCAGCCGTTATGTGGCACTGGCGTCACGTCCTGAATCTGGGTGATCTTGATCCCCAAATTGTTCAGTGCGCGCACTGCAGATTCGCGGCCAGGACCTGGGCCCTTGATCCGAATTTCCAGATTCTTAACGCCACATTCGAGTGCCACGCGTCCAGCTGCTTCAGCAGCAACCTGCGCTGCGAAAGGAGTCGATTTGCGTGAGCCCTTGAAGCCAGCACCACCGGACGTCGCCCACGACAACGCATTGCCTTGGCGATCAGTGATGGTGATGATCGTGTTATTGAAGGATGCGTGAATATGCGCAACTCCCTCAGCAACATTCTTTTTAACCTTCTTGCGCACGCGTGCTGCGGCGGCGTTATTCGGAGCTTTTGCCATAATTTTTCCTTGAATCCAGTTCGGACAGCGCTTGAATTATTTCTTCAGCGAAGCTGCTGCTTTACGTGGCCCCTTGCGGGTACGAGCATTGGTGCGGGTACGCTGACCACGAACCGGCAAGCCTTTGCGATGACGCATACCGCGATAGCAGCCGAGATCCATCAAACGTTTGATGCTCATCGAAACTTCGCGGCGAAGATCGCCTTCGACAACAAATCGTGCGATCGCGTCGCGCAATTTTTCCAACTCGTTGTCATCCAGATCTTTGACCTTTTTATCGGCTGGAACGCCAGTTTTTACGCAGATATCTTCTGCGCGTGGACGTCCAATACCGTAAATCGCCGTCAGGCCAATCACTGTGTGCTGATGGTTGGGGATATTTACCCCTGCAATACGTGCCATTCGTTATTCCTCGATCAATAACGTTAATTAACCCTGGCGCTGCTTATGGCGCGGCTCGGTGCAAATGACGCGTACCACGCCTTTGCGCTTGATAATCTTGCAGTTGCGGCAGAGCCGCTTGACTGATGCGAGCACTTTCATTTTTGCCCTCTTCCTTCTAGTTTGCTTATCTGGTTACTACTTATTTTGTACGGAACACAATGCGTGTCCGACTCAAATCATAAGGCGTTAATTCCACCCTTACCGTGTCACCTAGCAGGATGCGAAATGCATGTGCATCTTACCCGAGACATAGCCAAGTACGACGTGGCCATCTTGCAATTTCACTCTGAACATCGCAATTGGTGGAGACTCTAGAGTCTTACCCGGCATGTGGATGACACCATCCTTTGCCACATACTGCGACATCCCATATACAAACGTCTATCGCGTCGGACTACCGCTTTTGAAATTCGCCTTACGCAACAGAGAATCGTACTGTTGCGATATTACATAATTCTGTACCTGCGCCATGAAATCCATGGTTACCACAACGATAATCAGCAACGAAGTTCCACCGAAATAAAATGGCACCTTCCATTTTGCGATCAAGAACTCCGGCAGCAAACACACGAGTGTGATGTACACCGCACCTGCCAACGTCAAGCGCATCAATATCTTGTCAACGTAACGCGCGGTTTGCTCACCTGGACGAATACCTGGCACAAATGCACCACTCTTCTTCAGGTTGTCCGCGGTTTCTTTGCTATTGAATACCAACGCGGTATAGAAAAAGCAAAAGAAAATAATCGCCATCGAATACAGTACCGCATGGATCGGCTCACCGGGCGCCATTGACGCCGCCAGATCCTTCAAAAATCGCAAGGACGGACTGGTTGCATTACCAGACGTAAACCAGCTTGCAATGGTGGCCGGAAACAGAATAATCGATGAAGCAAAAATCGGCGGTATCACACCCGACATATTCAACTTCAGCGGCAAATGACTGCTTTGACCACCGTAAACTTTGTTACCCACTTGGCGCTTCGCGTAATTCACCAAAATCTTGCGCTGACCGCGTTCAATGAATACCACGATATAAGTCACGCCGACTGCAATTACGCAAATCAAAATGGCAGCGAAAGAGCTCATCGAACCAGTCCGCACCAACTCGAACAATCCACCCAGTGCATTCGGCAATCCGGCAGCAATACCCGCAAAAATGATAATCGAGATGCCGTTACCTAATCCACGTTCAGTAATCTGCTCGCCCAACCACATCAAGAACATCGTGCCAGTCACCAACGTCACCACGCTCGTGAAACGGAATGCCAGCCCCGGATCAATCACTAAGCCACGCTGCGATTCAAGCGCCACACCAATTGCCAATGCTTGAAAAATCGCCAGCGCCAGAGTGCCGTAACGCGTGTATTGCGTAATCTTGCGACGTCCTGCTTCGCCTTCTTTCTTCAACGCCTCCATCTGCGGCGACACCGCTGACATCAGCTGCATGATGATCGATGCCGAAATGTACGGCATAATCCCCAGCGCAAATACAGAGAAGCGTGACAACGCCCCGCCTGAGAACATGTTGAACATGCCCAGAATGCCGCCTTCGTTCTGCTTGAATAGCTTGGCAAGTTCAGTGGGATCAATGCCGGGCACAGGAATATGCGCACCAATCCGATATACCACCATCGCGCCCAGCAAAAACCACAGACGTCCCCACGGGAAGCCGCTTGCTGCGCTCTTTGCTAGTTGAGGACTCTTAGCCAATGAAATCTCGCTCCAGTTAAAGGACGACTTAAGCGACCGAGCCGCCGGCTGCTTCAATAGCGGCCTTCGCACCTTTAGTTGCAATCAAGCCCTTCAGCGTCACTTTTTTAGTGATCTCACCCGCGAGAATCACGCGCACGACACGCGCTAACTCAGGCACGACACCGGCTTGCTTCAATGCCAGCATGTCGATTTCAGTAACGGGCAGCTTTTCCAAATCCGACAAACGCACTTCTGCTTTATACGGTGTTGCCAGCGATTTAAAACCACGCTTAGGCAAACGACGTTGCAGTGGCATCTGGCCGCCTTCGAAGCCGACTTTATGGAAGCCACCGGCACGCGATTTCTGACCTTTATGACCACGCCCAGATGTTTTACCTAGACCCGATCCGATACCGCGACCAACTCGGCGCTTGTAGTGCGTCGCGCCTTCTGCGGGTTGAATAGTATTCAGTTCCATGATTTTCTCCGTTCGCAAGCGCAACGCTTACGACACCACTTTCACCAGATAAGACACTTTGTTGATCATGCCGCGTACGGATGGCGTATCTTCCAACTCGGAGACCGAATTGATGCCGCGCAAGCCTAAGCCGCGCACCGTCGCCCGATGCGATTCACGTGTACCGATCAAGCCCTTGATCAGTTTTACCTTAACTGTGTTTGCCATTCGGTTCACCTTAACCCAGAATCTCTTCAATCGATTTGCCGCGCTTCGCAGCAATCTCGGACGGCGTATTCATTTTGGACAGACCGTCCAGCGTGGCACGCACCATGTTGTAGGGATTGGTCGAACCGATCGACTTAGCCACGACGTTGGTGACGCCCATCACTTCAAAAATAGCGCGCATCGGACCACCAGCAATTACGCCAGTACCTTCTCGTGCCGGCGACATCAGCACTGAAGAAGCGCCATGCTTGCCGTTGACGACGTGCTGCAATGTGCCGTTTTTCAAAGTAACTTTGATCATCTTGCGACGCGCTTCTTCCATCGCCTTTTGCACTGCGACCGGCACTTCTTTCGATTTGCCCTTGCCCATGCCGATGCGGCCATCGCCATCGCCGACCACTGCCAATGCGGCAAAACCCATAATGCGGCCGCCCTTGACAACTTTGGTCACGCGATTAACCGCGATCATTTTTTCGCGCATGCCATCATCGGGCTTGTCGCTTTGCATCTTCGATTGCATTTTTGCCATGATGACTATTCCTTAGAACTTCAGACCGGCTTCGCGCGCTGCTTCGGCGACTGCCTTGACACGACCGTGATAACGGAACCCGGAGCGGTCAAATGCCACTTCAGCGATACCGGCTTTCAATGCCTTCTCGGCGACACGCTTACCAACCAGCGCAGCAGCAGCAGCGTTGCCGCCTTTACCCGACTGACCAGCCAGTTGTTGACGCACCTCGACTTCGGCGGTCGACGCGGAAGCCAATATCTTTGCATCCGGGCTGATGATCGTCGCATATATGTGCAAATTGGTACGATGCACAGCCAGCCGATTCACCTTCAATTCCGCAATCTTCGCGCGGGTTTGTACCGCGCGGCGCAGACGTGATTGTTTCTTGTTCATCGTCAACCCCTATTACTTCTTCTTGGTTTCTTTGAGTGTTACCACTTCGTCCGCATAGCGAACGCCCTTGCCCTTGTAAGGCTCAGGACTGCGATAAGCACGGACCTCGGCAGCGACTTGACCTACGCGCTGACGGTCGATCCCTTTAATCAGAATTTCAGTTTGCGTCGGTGTTGTACATGTCACGCCTTGCGGCATTTGGTGTACAACAGGATGCGAAAAACCGAGTGACAAATTCAACTTGTCACCTTGTGCTTGGGCACGATAACCCACACCCACAAGATTCAGTTTTTTCTCGAATCCTTTGGTGACACCGTTGACCATGTTATTGACCAGCGCCCGCAGGGTGCCAGACATCGCATTGGCTTCACGGCTTTCATTAGCCGCCGCGAATGTCAACGTACCACTGTCATTCTGAATATTGACCAGACCAGTGAGCGCTTGTGACAGCGTTCCCAACGGCCCTTTAACTACGATCTGCTCTGCGCTAATGGTCGCTTCCGCGCCCTTCGGCAGTGCAATCGGCATTTTACCTACACGAGACATCTTGCACTCCTTAAGCGACGTAGCAGATAACTTCGCCACCGACACCGGTTGCGCGCGCTTTACGGTCCGTCATGACACCTTTCGGTGTCGATACGATCGCCACACCCAAACCGTTCATCACCGTCGGGATCTGGTCTTTACCTTTGTAAATCCGCAGACCTGGACGAGACACACGCTCCAAGCGTTCAATCACCGGACGGCCGGCATAATATTTCAAACCGATCTTCAGCTCCGATTTTCCGGCGGCTTCCGAAACAGCAAAATCCTCAATGTAACCCTCGTCCTTCAACACATTTGCAATCGCCACTTTCACTTTCGACGAAGGCATCGCAACCGTGACTTTTTGCACGACTTGCGCGTTGCGGATACGGGTCAGCATATCGGCGATAGGATCGCTCATACTCATTGCTTATTCTCCTATTACCAGCTGGCTTTAGTCATACCCGGGATTTCGCCACGCATGGCGATTTCACGGAGTTTGGTACGACCCAATCCGAACTTGCGGAAAGTGCCGCGCGGGCGACCAGTTAGGCTGCAGCGGTTACGTTGTCGGGTCGGCGCGGAATTGCGTGGCAGTGCCTGCAATTTCAGGCGCGCCTCATAGCGCTCTTCTTCCGACTTCGATTGATCGTCGATGATCGCTTTCAATTCCGCACGCTTGCCGGCGTATTTCTTCACCAGGTCGGCGCGTTTTTGTTCGCGGTTAATCAATGCCAGTTTTGCCATGGCAGCCTCAGTTTCTAAACGGGAATTTAAATGCGGCGAGGAGCGCTTTTGCTTCGTCGTCGGTCTTCGCTGTCGTGGTGATACTGATATTCATACCACGCAACACGTCAATCTTGTCGTACTCGATCTCGGGGAAAATAATTTGCTCTTTCACGCCGATGTTGTAATTGCCGCGACCGTCAAATGCACGACCGGAAACACCACGGAAATCGCGCACACGAGGCAGAGCAACCGTCACCAAACGATCAAGAAACTCATACATTTGCGCACCGCGCAGCGTCACCATACAACCAATCGGATAGCCTTCGCGAATCTTAAAACCTGCAATCGCTTTACGTGCCTTGGTCACTACCGGCTTTTGGCCAGCGATCTTGGTTAAATCACCGACTGCGTGCTCGATAATTTTTTTGTCCGCAATCGCTTCCGACAGACCCATGTTCAGAGTGATCTTGGTCAGACGAGGCACTTCCATCGACGATTTGTAACCGAACTTCGCGGTCAGATCGGAGACGACTTTTTCTTTATAAAACTGCTGGAGACGGGCCATGATTACTATACTTTCACGACTTCGCCGCTGGATTTATAGACACGGACTTTTTTGCCATCCACATCTTTGAATCCTGCGCGATCTGCCTTGCCCGTCGCCGCATTGAACAATGCAACGTTGGACACATGAATCGGCATCAACTTATCGACGATGCCACCTGTAACGCCGGTCATTGGGTTAGGGCGAGTCGCCTTCTTGGCAACATTCACACCATCCACCACGATATAGTTCGCATCAACGCGCTGCTTGACTACGCCGCGTCTGCCTTTGTCTTTACCGGTTATAACGATGACCTCATCGTTTTTACGAATTTTATCCATGACACTTTCCTTACAAAACTTCTGGCGCGAGCGATACGATCTTCATGAAACGCTCGGTGCGCAATTCACGCGTCACTGGCCCAAAGATGCGAGTACCGATCGGCTCAAGTTTTGCATTCAGCAAAACTGCAGCGTTACTATCGAATTTCACCAATGAACCGTCTGGGCGACGCACGCCTTTGGCAGTGCGAACCACGACCGCATTGTAAATTTCACCTTTTTTAACGCGACCACGCGGCGCAGCGGATTTGATAGTGACCTTGATCACATCACCAATGCTCGCATAACGACGTTTGGAACCGCCCAGCACCTTGATACACAAAACTTCACGCGCACCAGTGTTGTCGGCCACTTCCAGCCGGCTTTCTGTCTGAATCATAGTATTTTCTTTCCCAACTTAGCCCGCGGATCGCACAATGCGACACTGCGGTCAGTCTTGGTCCCGCCGAACACTTCATAGCTTGAAGCACTCGATTGGGTTGATGAATTCCAAAACTTGCTGCGATTACGAATTCCGGTTTGCAAGAGCTTCCGCTCTCATCTACTTAGCTCTTTACAAGAACGAAGCCCGGCAGTATGACATCGAAATACAGAGAACGCAATCAATTCTTAAACTATTTAGCCGATCAGGCGAGGATTATTGCATTCCTCGCCCATTAGCCGCGGACAAAGCGCTATTACGTTTTGCCCTGCCTTCAATTTCTTAAACTATTTGCGCCGCCTGAACTACGCGCGTCACTGTCCATGCCTTGGTTTTTGAAATCGGACGGCCTTCTTGAATTTCAACCGTGTCGCCTTCTTTAGCCTGATTGACTTCATCATGCGCATGATATTTGTTCGAACGCGTGATGATTTTGCCGTACAGCGGATGCTTGACATGACGCTCGATCTGCACGGTCACCGTCTTGTCCATCTTGTCGGAAACCACTTTGCCAATCAACGTGCGCTTGAGCGGTGTTTTTGCCTGATCGTTCATTATTTGGCGTCCTTCTGAGTCATGACCGTTTTTACACGTGCGATATCGCGGCGCACTTTTTTCAATTGCGCAGTGTTATTCAACTGTTGCGTGGCAATTTGCATGCGCAAACCGAATTGCGCTTTCAGCAGACCGGTCAACTCTTTTGTGAGCGCTGCGTCGTCTTTGCCACGGAGTTCAGATGCTTTCATATTTCACTCCTTTTATTGACCGACTTGGCGAACGACGAAAGTCGTCGACAGCGGCAGTTTTGCTGCGGCTAGGCGAAATGCCTCACGCGCCAGAGTTTCGTCGACGCCGTCCATTTCATACAGAACCTTACCAGGATGAATTTCGGCAACATAAAACTCAGGATTACCCTTGCCGTTACCCATACGAACTTCAGCCGGCTTTTGCGAGATTGGCTTATCCGGAAAAATACGAATCCAGATACGACCGCCACGTTTAATGTGACGCGTCATCGCGCGACGTGCTGCTTCAATCTGGCGTGCTGTGATGCGGCCGCGAGCGACTGCCTTCAATCCAAATTCGCCAAACGAGACAGCGGTTCCGCGCTCGTGCGAAACGCCCTTGTTGCGGCCCTTTTGTTCTTTACGATATTTTCTGCGTGCTGGTTGCAGCATGATTATTCTCCTGCTTTCTCAACCGGTGCGGCGGCTACGCCATCCGGCTTTTTGGTGCGAACGCGTTTCGCGCCTGGAGTGGTCGCTGCCGGAGCTGCTGCGGGAGCCGAACCTTCAGGACGTGCGGTACGAGGGCGGCCAGCAGGCTTACCATCATCACGACGTGGTGCGCGACGTCTTTTTTCATCATCAGCTGGTGTTTCGACGATCGGTGCTTCGCCACTGGCGAGTCGATCACCTTTGTAAACCCATACTTTAATGCCGATGATGCCGTAAGTCGTTTCCGCTTCGCCGAATCCGTAATCGATATCAGCGCGCAGCGTATGCAGAGGCACACGACCTTCGCGATACCATTCAGTACGTGCAATTTCGATGCCGTTCAAACGACCAGCCGACATGATCTTGATGCCTTGCGCGCCGAGACGCATCGCATTTTGCATCGCACGTTTCATCGCACGACGGAACATGATCCGTTTCTCAAGCTGCTGTGCAATCGAATCGGCGATCAATTGCGCGTCCGTTTCTGGCTTGCGAATTTCCTCGATGTTGACATGCACTGGCACGCCCATCATCTTGGTCAGCGCCGCTTTCAGGATTTCGATGTCCTCGCCTTTTTTACCAATAACAACACCAGGGCGCGAACTATAAATCGTGATGCGTGCATTCTTGGCCGGACGCTCGATAACAACGCGACCTACCGAAGCGTTCTTCAGCTTCTTCTTCAGGTATGCGCGGACTTTCAAGTCCTCGTTGAGCATGGTTGCGAAATTACTATTTCCCGCATACCAGCGCGAACTCCAGTTACGAGTAACCGCAAGACGAAAACCGGTTGGGTGAATCTTCTGTCCCATCGTGACTCCTTAGTTACCGACAGTCACGTAAATGTGACAGGATTGCTTGGAAATACGATCACCACGGCCTTTTGCACGCGCTGTGAAGCGCTTCAAAACCGTACCCTTTTCAACGTAGATCGTCGTAACCTTCAGCTCGTCAATATCGGCGCCATCATTATGCTCGGCGTTCGCAATCGCGGACTCCAGCACTTTCTTGATGATGGTTGCACCTTTTTTCGGGCTGAATGCCAGAATGTTCAACGCTTGATCAACTTTTTTGCCGCGAATCAGATCAGCAACCAAGCGGCCTTTTTGTTCCGACAGGCGTACGCCGCGGAGAATAGCTTTAGTTTCCATCATCGGACCTTATTTCTTAGCCTTCTTGTCAGCCGCATGCCCTTTGAACGTCCGGGTCAGTGCGAATTCACCGAGCTTATGACCTACCATATTTTCAGAGACATAAACCGGCACATGCTGCTTACCGTTATGCACGGCAATCGTCAGGCCGATAAAATCCGGCATGATGGTCGAACGACGTGACCAAGTTTTGATCGGCTTCTTGTCTTTGATCGCTTGCGCAGCCTCGACTTTTTTCACCAGATGAGCGTCGCAAAACGGCCCTTTTTTCAATGAACGTGTCATGTGTTATTCCTTATTTCTTGCCGCGGCGAGAGACGATCATTGAAGTCGTGCGCTTGTTGCGGCGCGTCTTCTTGCCTTTAGTCTGCTGACCCCATGGCGAAACCGGATGACGGCCTGCCGCAGTTTTACCTTCGCCACCACCATGCGGGTGATCGACCGGGTTCATCACCACACCACGCACCGTCGGACGCACACCACGCCAGCGCATTGCGCCTGCTTTACCGATCTTGCGCAGATTGTGTTCGCCGTTACCGACTTCACCTACCGTGGCACGACATTCGATATGCACCCGACGCACCTCACCGGAACGCAGACGAACCTGAGCGTAAGTACCTTCACGCGCCATCAGCACTACGCCAGCACCAGCGGTACGCGCCATTTGCGCGCCCTTGCCAGGCAACATCTCGACGCAATGCATCGTCGTACCAACCGGAATATTGCGAAGCGGCAGGCAGTTACCGGATCTAATCGGCGCCTCGGAACCATTCATCAACTGATCACCGACTGCCAGACCTTTAGGCGCGATGATGTAGTGACGCTCACCATCGGCATAGCACAACAGAGCGATGTTGGCGGTGCGATTCGGATCGTATTCAATCCGTTCGACTTTTGCCGTGATGCCATCCTTGTTGCGACGGAAATCGATCACACGATAATGCTGCTTGTGACCACCGCCGATATGACGAGTAGTGATATGACCATTATTATTACGGCCAGCACTTTTTGATTTTTTCTCGATCAATGCCGCCAGCGGGCGACCTTTATACAGATCGGGATTGACCACCTTGACCATGCCACGACGGGCTGGCGAGGTTGGTTTCATTTTCACGAGTGCCATTATTTAGCCTCCTCGGTGAAGTTGATTTCCTGACCCGGCTTCAACGAAACGAAAGCACGACGAGTGTGATTGCGACGGCCGGTAAAACGACCTGAACGCTTCACTTTTCCGGCGCGATTCGCGACTTGAACCGACTCAACCTGAACCTTGAACAGCAATTCGACAGCCGCTTTGATTTCAGGCTTGGTCGCATCAGGCGTTACCAAGAACACCACTTGCTCATTTTTCTCAGCAACGAAAGTTGCCTTCTCAGAAACCACCGGCGCCAGCAGCACTTTCATCAAGCGCTCTTCGCTATGTTTGACGACTGCGTTCATGCCAGCATCTCCTCAATCTTGGCCAAAGCCGGCTTGGTGATCAGGATTTTCTTGAAGAACACCAGCGACACTGGATCCGCATGACGCGGCTCCACGATCAACACATTGGCCAGATTACGCGAGGCCAGCAACAGGTTTTCATCAAGCACATCCGTAATTACCAGCACGGAATCCAGAGCACCCATGCTCTTCAATTTCTGCGACAGCAGCTTGGTCTTGGGCGCATCTACCGTCAGATTCTCGATTACCGACAAACGACCTTCACGCGCCAACTGCGACAGAATCGAACAGATTCCTGCGCGATACATCTTCTTGTTGACCTTCTGCGTGAAATTCTCATCTGGCGAATTCGGGAAAATACGACCACCGCCACGCCACAATGGCGATGAAGACATACCAGCACGAGCGCGGCCCGTACCTTTTTGACGCCATGGCTTCTTGGTCGTGTGGTGCACTTCTTCGCGATCTTTTTGCTTACGATCGCCGCTACGTGCATTGGCTTGATAAGCCACCACCAACTGATGAATCAACGCTTCGTTATAATCGCGGCCGAAAATTGTATCCGGAGCAGCAACATTCGAAGCCGTTTGACCATTATCATTTAGGAGCTGAAGTTCCATTGATTAGGCTCCCTTCTTAGCTTTGGCTTTGACAGCAGGAGAAACGATAACCTGGCCATTTTTCGCACCCGGTATCGCACCTCTAATCAGCAGCAGCTGACGCTCAGCGTCGATCCGCGCGATAACCAGATTTTGCACAGTACGCGTCGCGTCACCCAAATGACCAGTCATGCGCTTACCCGGGAAAACACGACCCGGATCCTGCGCCATACCGATCGAACCTGGCACGTTATGCGAACGAGAATTACCGTGAGTGGCGCGACCAGATGAAAAGTGGTAACGCTTGATGACGCCCGCATAACCCTTACCAATGGTTATACCTTGCACATCCACTTTTTGACCGGCCTCGAACAAGCTGGCAGCGACTACGTCGCCCGCTTTCAGCTCGGAAGCCTTGGCTGCATCAATACGGAATTCTTTAAGGATGGTTCCTGCCTCGACACCCGCTTTAGCGTGATGACCAGCAGCAGCTTTATTCACGCGAGAAGCGCGACGCTGACCGAATGCGACCTGAACAGCGGAATATCCATCCGTGTCCGGCGTTTTGATTTGAGTGACACGGTTGTTCGACACGTCAAGCACAGTAACAGGAATCGAATCCCCGTCATCCGTGAAGATGCGCATCATACCAACCTTGCGACCAACAAGGCCTAGGCTCATTGTTTTCTCCATTCCCGCCTGCGATTGGGCGGGGCTGATGTTTGTACTACCAAATAACGCAGAGGGCGGATTACCGCACCTCTACCGAAGCCGAGCATTATAGCTCGAGAACTTTTTCTTAACAACTACTCAAACGATAAATTTACCGTTTGACGAAGATTTATTGCAATTTGATTTCAACATCGACACCAGCTGGCAGATCCAGCTTCATCAATGCATCAACAGTCTTGTCGGTAGGATCGACAATATCCATCAAACGCTGATGAGTACGAATCTCGAACTGATCGCGCGACGTTTTGTTGACGTGAGGTGAACGCAATACGTCGAAACGCTGAATACGTGTCGGCAATGGAACCGGGCCTTTGACCACTGCGCCGGTACGTTTGGCGGTTTCAACGATTTCGAGCGCAGACTGATCGATCAAACGGTAATCGAACGCCTTCAGACGGATACGGATTTTCTGGTTTGCCATGATGCTTCCTTTAAAGAACGAGCCGGAACGAAGTCGATCCGGCAATTTTGTTTCAACTGGTCAGTGCGTCATCACTGACAACACTTCCTAATTCAGTGGAGACAGGGCAGCGTTGCCGTTGCCCCGTTTCTCAATCAAGATACTGTTACTCGAGAATCTTCGCGACCACGCCGGCGCCGACGGTACGACCGCCTTCGCGAATAGCGAAGCGCAAGCCTTCTTCCATCGCAATCGGGTTGATCAGCATCACGGTGATCGAGACGTTATCGCCTGGCATCACCATCTCTTTGTCTTTCGGC
>CAJDWW010000037.1_pt1 | contig 16484 bp, 13 predicted proteins | sample 7391721 | NCBI WGS metagenome assembly CAJDWW01 (sample SAMEA7055731, study PRJEB34461) | soil metagenome | biome: terrestrial ecosystem; feature: Peninsula; material: soil | place: Antarctica | collected 2016
GGCGTTCTTGAGAATTACGACATGTATCAGAACCTTCTCGACAAGGACATCAAGCCGCGCAACGGCTATCACCTGTACACCGATAAGTTGGCCAACGCGGATTACTTAGTGAATCCAAGCGGCTCGTTCATCACAATCGAAACGCCGCGCACGACTGCACTGAAGACGGCCTATGCAAAAAGCAAAGGTTTAGGTGGTGTGTTCTTCTGGATGATCGAGCAAGATAACGGCTATAACCTAAATGCCGTCAACCATGTGCTCGGCAACCCGCTGGTATCCAACATCGCCGACGGCAAACCACAGGATCAGATTGCGACCTGCGGTGAGAATGTCACGGTGGCGGAATGTGCTTCACTGATCAGTTCGATCAAGTAATCATCGAACGTATTTGATTAAAGCCCCGGTCGCAAGGCCGGGGCTTTTTTATTGGAACTGCTCTATCAGATTTCTACTTGGGTTCCGAGCTCAATCACCCGATTCGCTGGAATTTCATAGTAATCCGCAGCATCTCGCGCCATGCGCGACATCACTGCGAACAACTGTTCGCGCCAGAGCGCCATGCCGGCACCTATCGTGGGGATCACGGTTTGGCGAGAAATAAAAAATGAGGTTTCCATCATCTCGAATACAAGGCCGTGTTTCTTGCAAGCGTCGAGTATCGCAGGCAGATCGCGCGCTTCCTTGAAGCCGTAATGAACATGAATCTGGAAACATTGATGGCCCAATGAAACGATCTGTATTTTTTTGTCTGGCTCGATGGTCGGAATATCTGCATTCAGGATAGTCAGAAAAAACACTTGTTCGTGCAGCACCTTGTTATGAGAAAGGTTATGCAGCATTGCATGCGGCACGCCGTCGCCCTCTCCGCGCAGAAAGACCGCGGTGCCGGGTACGCGTACCGGCGGCACGATGAATAGCGATTGCAGAAATTCATCCAATGGAATGGCATTGCTCTTCAGATTATCCAACACCAGTTTGCGACCATGCTTCCAGGTCGCCATCAACACGAACATCACGATACCGATCGCCAGCGGAAACCATCCGCCGTGAGCGATTTTCAACGTATTCGAAGACAGCAGCATGAAATCGATCGTGGCGAAGAAAACCGTTGCACTCCAACATATCCACCAATCGAGTTTCCAACTATAACGAATGACGAAAAATGTGAGGATCGTGGTCGCCAGCATGGTGGTCGTCACTGCGATGCCATAGGCGGAAGCAATGCTGTCAGAAGAACCAAAACCGACGATCGCAAAGACGACCGCAATCAATTGCAGGTAGTTCGCCACCGGCACATAGATCTGACCGATCGCGGCAGCTGACGTATGCACCACTCGCATGCGCGGCAGAAATCCGAGCGAAATCGCCTCACGCACCATCGAGAATGTGCCCGAGATGGTCGCTTGCGAAGCGATGATGGCGGCCATCGTCGCTAGAATCAGCAACGGATAAGCGCTCCACGCACCCAGTTGGTGGAAAAAAGGATTTTGCACCGTCGTCGGATCAGACAGAATCAATGCTCCTTGCCCGAGATAGTTGAGCGCCAGCGAAGGGAACACGATGGTGGACCATGCCATGCGAATCGGCGTCTTGCCGAAATGGCCGAGATCGGCATACAACGCTTCCGCACCCGTGAGTGTCAGCACGATGGCGCCGAGCGCGACGAAGGCTATCCATCCATGTCTAACCATGAATTCGATCGCATGCAATGGATTAACTGCCTCTAGGATAACGGGAGCTTTGACGATATTCACCAGTCCCATCACGGCAAGCGCGATGAACCAGACCAGCATTACCGGACCAAACCAGCGTCCGATCCTGTGCGACCCTTTGCTCTGCAAAAAATAGAGGCCGGTTACGATCACCACCGAAATTGGCACCACGCAATGGGCAAGCGTCGGCGTCGCGACTTGCAGCCCTTCGATTGCGCCCATCACTGAAATCGCCGGCGTAATGATGCCGTCGCCAAAGAACAAAGCGGTACCAATCAGGCCGATGATCAGCAACGGTCGGTATAGCCGTTGCCTACCCTCGACGGCCGACAATGCCAGAGCCAGCAAAGCCATGATGCCACCTTCGCCATGATTGTCGGCACGCAGGATCAGGATCACGTATTTCAGCGTAACTACCAGTGTCAGCGCCCACAGCATCATCGACTCGACACCGATCAAATTGGCCTGACTCACAGTCAGCCCGTACTCCGATGAAAAAATAGTTTTCAGCGTATAGAGAGGGCTGGTGCCGATATCACCGTAGACGACACCTAGCGCTGCCAGCGTCGAGAGAGGAAGTGCGGATTTGCCTAAGGGATTGGACATATTGTCACTCGATGAAAATGCTCGCCATGCTCCGGCCTGCCAGTTTTCTCATGACAGGGTGCAAGTCAAGGGTATCGAGAGCAGCGTAAAAACGTCGTAAACAATAAAGCCTTTCATGTAAAAAAAATGTAAACGCTATCCGACGACTAATTGCGCCCAGCAACACAAAATATTTACAGAATTTTTATCCGCTTGAGGGTAATCTGTTCGGTGGCCATCTGACTAGTCACGCTGTATCCATCGAACGTTTACGCCATGTCATCTCCCGATACCTCCATTACACCGCTATTGTTGGTCTGCGTAGGATCGCATACGGGAAATGAAAACATGATCCGTCGCACCGCGCTGATGGCCGAACGATGGAAAGCAGACTGGCATGCGATTTATGTCGAAACCCCGCGCCTTCAGCGTTTACCATCAACGCAACGCGAACGCATCCTCAACGCCCTCAAGCTTGCTAGTGATCTGGGCGCCGTTACTGAAGTGATCGCTGCCCGCGACATCGCACGATCGATCGGCGACTATGCGCAACGGTGGAAGGCGACGCATCTTATTCTCGGACGTGTCGGTATCGCATCGCGCTTACGGTGGCGCAGCGGTCAAGCTGCAGCCGTCGCCAGACAAGTGCCAAATATCGATCTGATCATGATCGGCACCACCAAATCAGTACCGCCCATCGCAAAAAAAATGGCGCCCAATCAGGCCGAGCTTGAGCCCTTGCCGAGGTATACACGACACATATTGGTTGCAGTCGGCGCTGGTCTTCTCGCTGCGTTGGCCGCCGCGCCTCTACCGCCGTACCTAGAGCTGTCCAATATCGCAATGCTGTTCCTGATTCCGGTCATGTTGATCTCAATGCGCTACGGACGCAGCGCTGCCATCGTCACCACGCTGACCAGCGTCGCCGCCTTCGATTTCTTTTTTGTGTCGCCAAGATTTTCGTTCGCGGTCGTCGATTGGCAATACGCGATCACATTTGTCGTGATGCTGGTGGTCGGTTTGGTGGCGGGTCAGTTGACTGCCATTTTGCGTTACCAAGCCAGTGTCGCCACGCATCGCGAATCGCGCTCGCGTGCGCTATACGAATTTGCACGCGCGATGTCTGGCACGCTGGAGATCGAGCAGATATTCGCCATCACGCGTGACTTCATTCGGAGAACCTTTCAGGCGCAAACGGTATTGCTGCTACCGGATGATGCCGGCCGCCTACAAACTCCACGTGCGGTCAGCGAACAGGACATGTTTCATCTAACCGTACTCGATCTGGGTATCGCACAATGGGCTTTCGATCATGCAGCACCGGCCGGCGTCGGCACTGACATGCTTCCTTCCAGCAGCCATTTTTATATGCCGCTGGTCACGCCGATGCGCACGCGTGGCATTCTTGCGATCCGCCCTGAAAGCCGCCAATGGACGCTGATCCCCGAACAGCGCCGACAGCTCGATACGTTCGCGGCATTGGCCGCGATCGCACTGGAGCGAGTGCATTACGTGGAAGTGGCGCAAGACGCCGTGGTGAAAATGGAATCTGAGCGACTGCGGAATTCCCTGCTGGCGGCCCTCTCTCATGATTTGCGCACGCCGTTGACCTCGCTGGTCGGCATGTCAGAGTCACTTGCATTGTCAACGCCAAAGTTGAGCAGCACGCAACAAGAAATGGCCGATGTGCTGCGAGAAGAGTCGGCCCGCATGAGCAATATGGTTTCCAACTTGCTAGACATGGCGCGCATACAAAGTGGGCAGATCAAGCTGAATCTGCAATGGCAACCACTCGAGGAAGTGGTTGGCTGTGCGCTGCGTGCATGCAAATCCTGCCTCGGCCAACATGAGGTACATGTGTCACTAGCCGCCGAGCTTCCTCTAATCCGGTTCGATGCCGCACTGATCGAACGTGTGTTGTGCAATCTGTTGGAGAACGCGGCTAAATACACTGCTGCAGGTTCGCGCATTTCGATCGCCGCCAATGTCGATCAGCCATTCGCGCAGATCGATATCAGCGACAACGGTCACGGCATTGCGGCAGGATGCGAAGAGGCGATCTTTGAAAAATTCAGCCGTGGCGAACGGAAATCGGCTACATCGGGAGTGGGTCTTGGCCTGACGATTTGCAGAGCAATTGTGGAAGCTCACGGCGGTACCATACGCGCAATATCTCTGCCGCAGGGCGGTGCCTCCTTCATGTTCACGCTACCACTGGGCACGCCTCCTTCGTTGTCGGCTATTGATGACATCGAAGTGTTGTCTTCGATACCTCTGTCATGAGCGAACTGACGCCGATAGCATTGTTGGTTGAGGATGAGCCGCAGATCCGACGTTTCGTGCGCATGGCGCTCGAAGGAGAAAAGTGGCAAGTTTTCGAATCCGAATCAATGCGTCGTGGCTTGATTGATGCTGGCACACGCAAACCTGATTTGATCGTACTTGATCTGGGTTTACCAGACGGAGATGGCATTGATTTCATTCGCGATGTACGTCAGTGGTCGGCGGTGCCGATCATCGTGCTGTCGGCGCGGGCGGAAGAAACGGACAAAATTCTGGCGCTAGACACCGGCGCAGATGATTATCTGATCAAGCCATTCGGCGTAGGCGAACTGCTTGCTAGAGTACGCGCCACACAACGCCGACATCGGCATCCGAATGCAGACTCTCCAACAACTACGGAGTTCGGTGATGTCAGAGTAGATCTTGCAGCGCACACTATCGACAAGGCGGGATGTTCGATCCATCTGACGCCAACGGAATATCGCTTGCTCGCGGTGCTGATCACCAACGCAGGACGTGTCGTCACCAATCGCCAATTGTTGCGTGAGGTATGGGGTCCATCGAATACCGAGAATGGGCACTACCTGCGCATCTACATGGGTCATCTGCGACAAAAACTGGAAGATGATCCGACTCAGCCGCTTCATCTATTGACCGAAGCCGGAGTCGGCTACCGACTGATTCTGTCACATTAAATGTGACGTGTGCTCGCTGCAAGTGAAGCGAAGGTTTTGCATTGCGCCGAAGTTGCCATGGTAAATTAATGCGTTGCGTTTTATCAGATTAACGACACTCGTATTAATTTTATCCTCGTCATGTTCAAGCACATCGCAAAAATAAAATGGATTTTACTAGCAACTCTGGTGATGACAGGTGCGTGGATATTTACAACCCGGGAACAGGAGAGTCACATGGAACAACCCAGCAGTCCAGTGAAAATCGCATGCCAGACCACTAAAGGAAAAATCGACATCATCATCGAGCCGACATGGAGCCCACTCGGCGCAGCGCGTTTTCTGCAAATGGTCGATGACGGTTTCTTCAGAGATGTTCCATTGTTTCGATGCGTCGATAATTTTTTATGCCAGTTCGGCGCAGTTACTCCGCGACCGGGCGTGAAACGATATTCGACGATTGCCGACGATCCGAAAAACCCTGCGCTGCGCCATTTCAAGCGCGGCTTCCTGAGTTTCGCCGGCAACGGTGAAAATTCGCGGGCGACGCATATGTTTATCACGCTCGGAGAAAATGTCGAATCGTTGGGCACGATGCCGTGGGAAACGCCGTTCGGCTATATCACACCAGAATCGATGCAACAAACCGTGAGCCGCTTCAACACGTCGTATGGCGATATCGCGCCGTGGGGTCGTGGCCCTGATCCGCAGAAAATCACTGCGATTGATGGTGCGATGTATCTGAAGATGAATTTTCCGGCGCTCGATTATATTCAAGCGTGTATTCGTGTTTCATCAGAATGATGAACATCGTTTGTGTTTGATAAACCGACGCTAATCTGATCGATCATCTCCCTCGCTGAAAGCGAGGGAATTTATTTTAGCTGCCAACTTGCGCCACGGTTACCAGCGGGTTATCTGATAAAACCATGAAATCTCACAGCCAATTTCATCTGTTGCCACAACGGCGCTTCGGCCCTTTTTTCGTTACCCAATTTCTCGGCGCATTCAACGACAATCTGTACAAAAATGCGATGGTGATTTTGCTGGCCTTCCAAGGCGCAGCAATGACCACGATGAACTCGGACATTCTGATTCAGCTTGCTGGCGGGATTTTCATTCTGCCGTTTTTTCTCTTTTCAGCCACCGCGGGACAACTGGCGGACAAATATGACAAGGCCAAAATCGCACGGCTGGTCAAGCTACTAGAAATAGGGATTATGGTGCTCGGTGGCATCGGCTTTTACCGACATAACCTCGTGTTATTGATGACTGCACTGTTCCTGATGGGGTTGCATTCCACGATGTTTGGCCCAGTCAAGTACGCGCTGCTGCCGCAGCATCTAACCAATGACGAACTGATAGGCGGCAACGGTTTGGTGCAGATGGGAACCTATGTCGCGATTTTAATGGGCACGATGGCCAGCGGACTATTGATTGGGCAAACCAATGGGCCGCTAATCACCGCGCTAGCAGCGGTGACGGTTGCAGTGATCGGCTGGCTCGCGAGCCGCAAGATTCCCGCCGCCCCACCGAGTGAAGCCGTGCGCATCAACTGGAACCCATTCACAGAAACCTGGCGCAATCTGCAATTTGCACGTCGCAGCCGTACCGTATTTTTGTCGATCCTAGCCATCTCGTGGTTCTGGTTGTTCGGACTGGTTTTCCTGTCGCAATTTCCCAATCTCACCAAAACCGTGTTGCACGGTGACGAGAGCGTGGTCAGTGTGTTGCTGACGGTTTTTTCGATCGGCGTCGGCATCGGCTCGTTGCTATGCGAACGACTGTCGCGCCATCAAGTCGAGTTAGGATTGGTGCCACTCGGCGCTCTCGGACTGACTGTGTTCGGTATCGAAATTTATTTTGCAACCTCGCAGCTAGCGCCACATACTGTAATGAGTGCTGCCGCTTTCATTACGCGGCCGCCACACTGGCGACTGCTGGCCGATTTGGTATTACTGGGATTGTTCGGTGGGTTATATATCGTGCCGTTGTATGCATTGATCCAAGCGCGCACCGAAGCCAGCCATCGCGCGCGTATCATCGCCGCCAACAATATCCTGAATGCCTTGTTCATGGTGGCTTCGGTCGGCATCGTGATTGCGCTGTTCAAAGCAGGACTATCGATTCCACAAGTGCTGCTGACGACAGCGCTATTAAATGCAGGTGTTACGGCTAGTATTTTTCTGTTGGCACCGGAATTTCTGACGCGCTTTCGTTGCTGGATAACGAACAGTTCCGTCACATAAGCTGCGTTTGAGCAAAATCACGCGCTGTCAAACCGCGATAATGTTTTCTTTGCGTGAACATAGCGCGGAGTAGTGATGAAAAAAATGTGGCTCGGAACGGTCGTAGCAGCGGCCATGCTGGTGGTTGCCGCGAGCATATTTTTGTCGCATGACACCGAGGCGCAGGCATCGCCGATAAAATCTCCGACCGAACTGAAAAATCGCGTCGCGCTGACCGAGCTTTCCGACAGCAACGATAGCGAAAAATGGTATCGGATTACGCTGCCAGCGGGCGCCAGCGATCTGATTTTTACCATCTATGGCAAGCACGACAACACGCCTGTCGATCTATATTCGAAATTCCAATCGCCACCGACGCGTCAATCATTTGATGCCAGCACACGCGGCTCGCAAGCTGTCAAAACTATTGCGATCCACGAACCGCGAAGCGGCGTCCATTATTTGCTGCTGGCTGCGCCCCACGGCGCTTATTCGGATTTTTCTCTCGTGGCGAGTTATGCGCTACCGAAGCAAGCATTCAAGATCGGCATGCATGCACATCGCCTGTATAACGGCGGCGACTGGAGCGGAAATATCAGCAGCGAACCTCGCTTTCACTACGGTCTCATCCGCGACTGGGACATTACCGGACTGCAGGATGCCGTGATCTGGAAAGCGGATGGCGCAATCGATTTTCCATTGGTAGATCGTGTCTATCAAAGCCACGCCAAACATGGCGCAAAGGTAATCAAGACCTTCGGTACCGTGCCGACTTGGGAATCGAAGCGTCCCGCAGAACTCAACAAGCAATATCCAAACTGGCCAGGTGCAAAATCTGGCCCACGCGATCTCGATGAATACGAGGATTATGTTTATCGCTTCGTGTCACACGAGAAAAAATCGTTATGGGCGGTCGAGGGATGGAACGAACCATATTCTTGTCCGAAAGATGGCAAGAGTGAGTTCACCAGCATGACACCAACCGAACTGGCCGATGTGCAAAAACGCGTGTATCGCGCAACCAAACGTGTCGATCCCCATATTCTGGTATTTTCACCCGCGCAAGCGTACTTATGCGGAATTCCAACTGTGCTGAATGCACGTACTTCGCAAGGCGAGCCCATTTCGAAATTCTTTGATGCGTTCGCATGGCATGCGTATAACCGCTCGGCAAATGGTGACGCGGGGCCGAGTTATGCGCAGGAAGTGATGCGAGTTCGCCGCTATTTGAGCGATGCGGGTTTGTCGCAGATGCCGATTGCCGATACTGAACACGGGTGGCTGGAGGCGCCCAAAGAAGGTGGGCGTGAGTTTTATCAAATGACTGATGCTCAAAAAGCGCAGGTGCTGTATCAAACCGCGCAAATGGCAAAGAGCTTGGGATTACTCGCGATTGTTTGGTACGGCTACGATGATTCAATGATAGGCAAACCGATGACTGACAGACGCACACGATCTGCAGCAACGCTTTCTTATACCGTTATCGCATAAGCATAGTTGCTAAAAATGGTTGTACTGCTCTGCCCAAATGTTTAAAGTTTAGCCCAAGCAAACGCGGCTACTTGGCGGCTGGATATTCGTCGCCGTTGGTGCATATTGCACCACCTCTCTCCTCTACGGAAACCATCCCGATGAAGCTATCTTTCCAGAACGTCGAAAAACATTTCTCCGGACTTCGTGTGATCGATAATTTCAGTCGCGATATCGAAGCAGGACAGTTGGTGGCGTTGGTAGGTCCCTCCGGTTGCGGTAAATCGACATTGCTACATCTCGCGGCCGGACTGGAAACCGCTAGTAGTGGTCGTGTTTTAGCAGATGGCATTCCCATTCTTCGCCCTCATCCCGAACGCACTCTGATGTTTCAGGAAAACGCGCTATTTCCATGGCTAACGTTGGCACAAAATGTTGGCTTGGCACTGGAGCTGCAAAAAATTCCGCGACCAGAAGCGCATCGGCGTGCCTGCGAATGGCTGGAGAAAGTCAATCTAAAGGGCTTTGAAGATTATTATCCGCATCAAGTCTCCGGTGGCATGCGCCAACGCGCAGCACTTGCACGTGCCTTCATCTCACATCCAAAAGCGCTACTGCTGGATGAGCCCTTCGGCGCACTTGATGCATTGACGCGCATGACCTTGCAAGATACGCTGCGACAGCTGATTCGCGAAGAGCGCCCGACCGTTTTGCTGGTGACGCATGATGTCGATGAAGCGCTATTTTTGGCGGATCGTATTCTAGTTTTCAGTGCACGTCCGGCGCGAGTGCTAAAGGAATTTCACTTGCCACGACACACGAAAACGCATGATCTTTCTGAATTTTCAGAAATGCGTTGCGAAATTTTAGAGCTGCTCGGCATTCGTGCCGCGCACGAGAATGTTCTCAAAATAGTTCAAGGAGCCGAAGCATGACATTGTCACGATTTTTGATGACGGCAATCGCCGTATTGACGTTAACCGGCCAAGCTGTCGCCGCTGACAAACTCAAAGTGGGTTATTTGCGCGTGATGGATGATGCGCAGGCAATCGCTGCGTACGAAGGTGGCTTTTACAAGAAACAAGGATTAGATGTCGAACTGGTTGAATTCAAATCTGGCACTGATCTAATCAAAGCGATTGTCGGCGGCCAAGTTGATACTGGTGTGCTCGGCTTCACCAATGCATTAGCATGGGCCTCGAAAGGTGCAGATTTAAAAGTAATCGGCGGGGCGCAACAAGGCTACCACGCGTTGGTGGTACGTGATGATAGCGGCATTAACAAAGTGGCCGATCTGAAAGGGCACACGCTGGCGTCGCAAAAAGAGGGCAGCACCGCCGATACCGTACTCAAGGGTGTCGTGCTGAAAAATGCCGGGTTGAAACCGAGTGATCTGGAAATCATGGGCGTCAGTCCACAGGTTGCAGTGCAATCGCTGGTCGGCAAACGCGTCGATGCTGCATTTCTATTTGAGCCGCAGGCCAGCATCGCGCAATTGATCGCGCCGGTAAAACAAATATATGAAATCGGTGAAGTATGGCCTTTCCCGTGCATGGTGGTGATTACGTCGGGCGATACGCTCAAAAATCGACGTGATGTGGTGTGGAAGTCGCTCGATGCGCAACGCGATGCGATCACGCTACTGCAAAAGCAACCGGCACAAGCATCGAAATTAATTGCGAGCTATTTCATTTCGGAGCCAACGCTGAAAACACTGAAGCACGGCGATATGCCACGTGAACAAGTTATTACTGCTGCGATCAAGAGCCAGACTTTCAGTCCGAAAGTAACCGATAAAGATGAAGCACGGATGCAGGAAATTGCCGATATTTTGCAAGAACAAGGGTCGCTAAAAACGCGGGATGGTAAGCCGTTTGATGCCAGTAGTATTCTCGATTTAAGTTGGCAAAAAGCGCGTAAGCTCTAAGCGAAATACCAAAGGCCGGGAAACCGGCCTTTTTTAACATCAGTCGAAATCATCATGAGTACACCGCACCGCTTATCTCCGTTTCATAGAAAAATTGCGATGGTGCTCGCCATTGCACTGATCCTGTTTGGCTGGCAAGTCGCCGCATGGTTCCTACCCGAATTTTTGATGCCTGGTGTGCCTGCGGTGATGGCACGCTTATGGGAAGAGTTACAAGGACCCGCATTTCGCGCCGCCATCGGAAACAGTCTATTGCGGCTGAGTGTCGGGTATGCGGCAGCACTTTTGTTCGGCATTGGATTCGGTCTGATCGGCGCAGTCCTATTTTTTTTCCGCGAAGTACTGCGCTCCGCCATCATCATTTTGCAATCGATTCCTTCGATCGCGTGGGTGCCATTATTTTTGATTCTGATGGGTTTCGGTAATTTACCGATCATCGTGGTGGTCGCGCTCGCCGCTTTCTTTCCCGCCGCGTTATCAGTGATGAACGCGACCGAAAGCGTCCAGAAAGTCCATGTATCGGCGGCGCGCGTGATGGGCGCATCGCGTTGGCAGATGATCAAACATGTGTATTTGCCGGCAGTGATGCCAGAGCTAATCACTGGTGCCCAGCTGGCTTTTGGCAATGCATGGCGCGCTTTGATTTCCGCAGAGATGCTAATCGGTTTCGGCAAAGGGCTCGGCCGCACACTCGCTTACTCCGGTGAAACCGCCGACATGGTGGGGGTGATGACCAGCATTCTGACGATTGCAATTCTTGCGCCGTTGATCGACCAGTTGATTCTAGAAAATCTGAAGCATCGATTGCTTCGCTATCAGTACGTATAGATGAACTATCGTTCGTCACCGTCGGTCTCATCGTGGATGCACCTAATCATTGCGGCGGTGCTGGCGTGCTTCACCGTGGGTGTCGCCGCTGAAAGTAAGAGCGGAGAGCGTCAGTCGCAACGTCCGCTGATCATTGGTGTCGATCATCCGGCGGTGCCTCAAGTCACGGGTAAGAAATTTCGCACACCAGAAACACTCGATTCGGTACTGGCTCAGCAGCTCGCTGCGCAGCTCAAACGTTCAATGACCATCGTGCAAAACCATGCTGATCACAGTTCCACCAATGCGAACCACCGTGACGTCGATATCCAAATAGTAAATGTCTCCGAAACCGATCCCACTCCTCACGCAGTGCCGCTCATTTCTGTGGGGCTCGTCACTGCGCCAATGGCAATCATGCGCAGCGATACCAAACTAACCGAATGGAAACAACTCAAAGGGCGGTCCGTTTGCGTCTCTAAAGATGGGCGCTATGTCGGCGTGATCGCGCGCGAGTTTGGAGCGATCGAAAGTGTTTATCTATCAGCGGCAGACGCTCTGCTCGCGCTTCGCACGGGGCACTGCGACGCCGCCGTACACGATGATATTTTGCTGAATGAATTAATCAAGCTTCCAGAATGGAAGAAATTTGCAGCCCGACTTCCACCGCACTCCTATAGTTCCCTGAGCTTTGCTGTGATGAAGGGCAATTCATCACTGGTAGCAGCGCTGAAACGCATCGTCAGCGACTGGAAGAAAACCGCATTCCTGAATCAACAACTCAAGCTGATGGTGCGTAATATCGCTTTCGAGGTGTATCTCAGTCAAGATGTCCCCGACTGTCATTAGCTCCCGCTAGTCATAGAGACGTAGAGCAGTAGCCACTGACGGTCTGTCTATGCCATTCGCGGCCGAGTAATTTTGGTAGTTATCGCTGACGATTTTTCAGCCTCCTTCCTCTCATAACACCTTCATTTCCGCTATGACGAAGCCTGTTCTTTTTTTGCTCAGGCGAGCCCTCGATTACCGACATTCGGAATTTCCCTACATTGTTGTCAGTTCGCCTACGCTTAATTTGCGGGTCCGCTGATAGCGCATCGCTTGTTGAATTGACATACTGCATTCCGTTGATTGAGTTCTCACAAAAGATTTACTTCCAAATTTTCTTCGCCAACATTAATTATTTTCAAGGGGAAACAAGAATGCTGTCTGCACAAATCTCACCTATCAGTCCCACATCTTCATCCGCCAATTCCACTCGCGTTTCTGCTGAAAGCGGATGGCAGCGCTCCGGCAAACTGTGGTCGAGCTTGGCAGACATCTGCAATCTGCTGCGTCTTCCTACCTGCGCATCGATCGATAGCGATGAAACTCTTTTCCAGCATGTTCAGTTCAAAGCTGGGCAACGCATCCACACCATCGGTCAGCCGTTCGAGATGCTTTATATCGTCAACTCCGGTTTTTTGAAAACGGTAATGATTGATGACTCTGGCAATGAGCAAGTGCTGAGCTTCCCGATGAAAGGTGATCTGTTTGGGATTGATGGCATTCACGCGAAGCAATACACATCGGAAGCCGTTGCGCTATCCGCTTGCGACGTGATTCTGGTGCCGTTCAAGAAATTAACGGCAATGGGTAGAGCGCACGCCGAGCTTGAAACTGCAATTTATGGCGTAATGTGCCGTGAACTGACACGCGAACAGGCGATGATCAGCATGCTCGGTTCTCTGAGCGCCGAAGCACGTGTAGCACGCTTTCTGGCAACACTCGGCGATCGATTTTCCGAAATGGGCTACTCGGGTAAGCAGTTCAATCTGCGCATGACTCGTCAAGAAATCGGCAGCTATCTCGGACTCACGTTGGAGACGGTCAGCCGCACACTGTCCGCCTTCAATGAGATCGGATTGATTACTGTTGATCAGCGTGCGATCGAACTGAAAGATGTACAAATGCTGCGCACACTACGCCGTTTGTCTCCTTCCAGCAGCCGCGCTAAAAAAGATGCTGCCAATAGTGCAAAACGTGTCGCTGCTTCACGTATTGCCGAGGTGTCGGTCGCCGTCGCATAAATTCATTGGTGGGTGTTGGTTGCAGCTTGCCATCAGCGATGTGGTAAATGATATTTGCCACATCGGTTTGGATATCGCTGGCGTTGCGAGGTGGATGTTTTCAGCTCAGCGCCCTTGTGTGATGTCTTACCTAATGTCTTGCTGATTCCACAGGTCGCCTTAATGTGGATGTTCGGGATGCACTGGTGCTTAATCTAGGCATACGCGGAATTGTTAATAGACGTACAATCAGCTATTAGTTAGTACGCCCCCTTCCCGCATGCCGCTTATCGGCGTCCGCCGACCGTCGTATTCCCACCACAATCAGCTTATTTGAAATCCGTGCTTGAGCGCGCGCAAAGCGTTCTACTCTCGAATTTGATGTAATAAACGCAATAACCAATTTTTACCAAGTATCAAATTTTTAACTTCTTTATTCAGGAAAATAATGACCTCTCTTAAAAAAATCGCGATTGCAAGCGGCCTGTTGTGCGGCTGTCTGACAATCGGCGCTTCGGCGCAAACTGTAGATTACAACCCTTCGTGGTATGTCGCTCCGAGCGTCAATGCATTGGATGTTGATCAAGGTGTATTCGGTGTTAATCGCGACGGTGCAGGCGCAGGTCTGCGGTTCGGCAAACCGATTTCATCAATGTGGGATATCCAGTTCGGAACCACTTATGCGCGCGCCAATCAAAACGGCGTCGGCTATCGTCAAAACCTTTTGGGTGCCGATGCGCTGCTGATGCTTTCGCGTAAGCAGTTTCGTCCATTTTTGTTGATGGGTTTGGGCGCTCAGTATGACCGCGTCAGCTCATCAATGGGCTCTGCCAGTGGGACTTCGCCTTATCTGAACGCTGGCCTCGGTTTTCAGCTTTCGTTCAACGACCAATGGGCAATGCAAGCGGATGTTCGCCGCGTCCACGGCTTCCTGCAAGGTAATACTTTCGGCACGCACGATACCAGCCGCAATAACTACCTCACCATTGGTTTGAATTACTCGTTCAATCCACCGCCTGCACCTGCGCCAGTTCAAGTTGCTGAACCTGCACCTATTGCTGAGCCAGCGCCTGCTCCGGAACCCGTAGCAGCACCTAAGCCAGTGTTTGAACGCGTAACGCTGTCTTCCACAGAGCTGTTCGGTTTCGACAGCGCTAAATTGCGGATGCCACAACCCAAGCTTGACCAGATTGCGGATGTATTGAACAAGCATCCAGAAGTGACCAACGTTGCAATTAATGGCTACGCTGATCGTCTTGGCCGTGATGCGTACAACCAGAAATTGTCGCAGCAACGCGCTGATGCGGTCAAAAATTATTTGGTCTCGAAGAACGTTGATGGCAGTCGTTTGGCAGCCACGGGTAAAGGTGAAGCTGACCCGGTTGAAGCTTGCGACGGAGTAAAAAAACGCGCTGCGTTGATCAAATGTTTGGAACCGAATCGTCGCGTTGAAGTGGAAGACATTACAGTACAGCGTCGCGTGCAGTAATTTGCAGTATTGAAAGACTTCCCTTTTTGGGACAGACAAAAGGCGCACTTTGTGCGCCTTTTGTTTTGCCGAAAGCATCGTCTTGGAGGAGCAGTCCGATCAAATTTCGAGATGCCTCGTGTTAACGATAATTGATCTGTTCGTCTTTTGCCCCCCTCAAAGTAACTGTTCATTCATACAGTAGTTGTGCTACAGTACGGCTTCATACTAATCAATTCATGACACCGAAAGAGACGACTATATGGCTAACATGAACTCCACTTTTACTTCCAGCTACGGCTTGGAATCGACCCCCACTTCCGACATGCGAAAACGCTTTTATACGGTTAACCCCATTATTGATTGCGCCACAGGCATAGAGCGTGGCCATGTGGAAATTTTGCTATTTCGTCGCTGGCTGGTAATTCTGTCCAAAGCTCGTCGCTAACATGAGTGATCGATTAAATTGCTTATCATGTTGATCTTAAGAAAGATCACTCATCTTTTTTAACCATTGTTAGCATTCTTCTAGTAGTCATTCTTATTTCCATGTGGCAATATTAGGCCATCTCCTCAATTCGATGGATTGAGTTAGCCCGCTTCTGTCAGCGGGTTTTTTGTTGATTTAACCTAATTTAACCTTTATTTCCTTGTGGAATTGTTTCTATTGGTTCAATCTGTCTCTGTGACAAACGAAAAAGAAACCCGAATTCAGGGGGTTGAGGAGACAGAAAAGCCCGCATGGTTCGCCCATGCGGGCTTTTTCTTCCTCTGATCCACGGAACCATAAACTCCTTTTGCTATTGATTCGTCCAGATTTCCCGTCCATTGTAGGTCGCTGCTTGTGGAATGCGGCAGACAGTCTGAGACCGGGGACTTATGCGTCCGTCCATCGCTTTATCGAATTTTTGTTCTCCCCAAAATCTCGGCGACTGTTCTTTATCTCGCCACATCTAGACACACCGTCGTCGGTTCATTACACGCTGCCCAGCATACTTTTGCAGCATATATCGGGTGAAGTTAAAATCCCTTCACGCAGACACAATACCTTCACTTCAATAAGCGGTTAGCATAGTACCCGTGAAGCGCGCCTATAAAAATCCGCGCTTCTTTTTTTTCACTGCTTATCACGCTATATGATCATCGCTACTCACTCCGGAAAATTCCACGCCGACGACGTCTGGGCTGTCACTGTCCTCGACTTGCTTTTCCCTGAATGCGAACTGATCCGCACTCGCAATGAAACGCGTATTGCCAGCGCCGATTTCGCCGTCGATGTCGG
>CAJDWW010000012.1_pt1 | contig 16335 bp, 13 predicted proteins | sample 7391721 | NCBI WGS metagenome assembly CAJDWW01 (sample SAMEA7055731, study PRJEB34461) | soil metagenome | biome: terrestrial ecosystem; feature: Peninsula; material: soil | place: Antarctica | collected 2016
CGTGCTGGACGTCGGCTGACCTTCGGGTTGCATCGAGATATTTACTGCGATCACGAAGTCAGCACCCATCTCGCGCGCAAAGCGCGCCGGAACTGGCGATACCAAACCACCATCGACATAAGTACGATTGCCGATATTCACTGGTTGAAATACGCCGGGCACCGCAGAGGAAGCGCGTACTGCCAAACCGGTATTGCCACGTCTGAACAATACTGCCGCGCCACTGCTCAGATCGGTCGCCACTGCACCGAATGGGATTTTGAGTTTTTCCAACGGCACGTCATGCACCGTCATATTCACATACCGTTGCAATGCTTCTCCTTTCAGCACGCCCGTCACACTTGAAAAAAGCGGCACTGACCAATCTGAAATCGTCGCTTCATCCATATCCAGCGCTAACCGATGCAAGGCCATGCCGTTATTTCCCGCCGCATATAGCGCGCCCACCAAACTACCAGCACTCGTGCCTACCACTAGGTCAGGCATGATGCCTTGGGCTTCCAATATCTTGATCACGCCAATATGGGCAAAGCCGCGCGCTGCGCCGCCACCCAGTGCGAGGCCTATTTTCAGCACGCGCGGCGGCTTCGGTTGTGGCGTCACCACCGGCGAGGTTATTTGAACCGGCGGCGCAGTTCGCGGCGGCTTCGGTTGTGGCGTCACCACCGGCGAGGTTATTTGAACCGGCGGCGCAGTTGTTTCGAGCGATCGTGGGGGTGTTGTTTTGCACGCCGTGAGTGCGAACACAAACACCAGTAAGGAAATTTTCAATGGGCGGAAGAAAGAAGGCATGGAATTATCGAGCCGCTGCAAAATAGCAGCGTCGCAGATCAACGTGATGGAGCGGGACATTGTAGCGTAACCAATTTGACGTGATATGAGCGCCTGACGGTCAACTTCAGAATTTCATTTGCATACCGGCGAGCACAGCAACCCCGAGCAATGCAAATATCCCCGCGGCGATCCAGCGCACTAAATGGAAAGGGAAATTCGGCGCGGCGACCTTACCCAATAACACTGCTGGCACATCGGCCACCATCATCCCGAGCGTGGTGCCCGCCAGTACTGGTAGCAAATCCTGATAGCGCGCCGCCAACGCCATTGTCGCCAGTTGTGTCTTGTCGCCGATCTCTGCCAGAAAAAATGTGATGAGCGTAATCATGAATACCCCATGATTCGATCTTTCCACTGATTCTTCTGCCATCTCATCTGGCTTCAGTGCCCAGATCGCGATGACGATGAATGAAGCGCCCAATACCCAGCGCAACACATGAGCTGGAATTTGCGCCGCCACCCACTGACCGAAAGCAGCTGCCAGCAAATGGTTAGCAAGCGTCGCTATCAAAATACCAGACAAAATCGGCCACGGACGCCGAAAGCGTACCGCCAGCAAAAGTGCGAGTAATTGAGTCTTGTCGCCGATTTCGCCGATGGTAACCGCAGCGAGAGAAACAAAAAAAGCTTCCATAAATGAGGGAATCCGAAAAAATGAGCAATAGCTGATCGTGAGCGATCCATCGCTGGGATGAGATAGAAATGCAGCCCTAGTGAGCGCAAGAGTCTACTGCATCCTTGCGCTATGGCGACAATGTGATTTCCATTTATTGAGAAACCCGATAGCGCTCTTTGATCGATCCTGCTAATGTTCGTTTCACAACTCTGGTTGATCAGCTTCCTTACATTTCATGAAAAATTCTCGCATTGTGGTTATCGCTTTCGCGTTGCTGGCTGGATGCAGCGAGGCGCCGCATGATTTTTACTCGGGTTATGCGGAAGCAGATTATGTCCGTCTATCGAGCCCGATCGCCGGTGCACTTAGTAAACTGTATTTGCAAAAAGGCGATCAAGCCGCCAGCAACGTACCGGCTTTCGTGCTCGAACAGCAAAGCGAAAAGGCCGCGCGCGAAGAAGCACAGTCGCGGGTCGCGCGCGCGCAAGCAGTGCTCGACGATGTGCAGAAAGGGAAGCGTCCGCAGGAAATCGCTGCGGCACGGGCACAACTGACGCAAGCCCAAGCTGCGTTGAAACTTTCCAGAGATGAGCTGGCACGCACCGAAAAACTGGTGGCAGATAAATTCATTTCTTCATCCCAAGCAGAACAGGCACGCACTGCGATGGCGCGTGATCGCGCGCGCATGAAGGAACTGGAAGCCCAACTGCACGTCGCACAACTACCTGCGCGCAGCGATCAAATCCATGCTGCGCAACAGGATTTGCTCACCGCACAAGCGCAGCTTGAGCAGGCAAACTGGAAGCTCGATCAAAAAACCCAGCGCACTCCGATCGCTGGCAAAGTGATCGACGTACTGTATCGCGAAGGTGAATGGGTCGCTGCGGGTAATCCAGTAATCACCCTACTGCCGCCACAAAATATCAAGGCACGTTTTTTCGTGCCGGAAAAAACCTTAGGAGCACTGCAACTGGGTCAAACCGTCAACCTGCAATGCGACGGATGTGGTGCACCGATACCAGCAAAAATTTCGTTCATCGCAAGTGCTGCGGAATATACGTCGCCGCTCATCTACAGTAAGGAAAATCGGGCGAGTCTAGTGTTCATGATCGAAGCTCGTCCCACACCTGAACAAGCGCAGCGCTTGCATCCCGGCCAGCCGTTAGAAATTCGCGTTGCTGGCAGCACGACTTCCACTTCATGACTGCAGCATCCGACCAACCAGTAATCGATGTGCGCGGCCTTACCAAGCGTTACAACGGGCGCATGGTGGTCGATCACTTCGATATGCGAGTGCCGAGCGGTCGTATCTACGGTTTCCTCGGGCCAAATGGCAGCGGCAAAACCACCACCATCCGCATGTTGTGCGGATTGCTAACGCCCGATGAAGGCGAAGGCACCTGTCTGGGTTACGACATCCGCCGTGATGCGCAAAAAATCAAACGGCAGGTTGGTTACATGACGCAGAAATTCGGCCTCTACGAAGACCTCAGCATCGAAGAAAATTTGGCGTTCATTGCACGCGTCTACGAAATACCTCAGCGTAAAAAGCGAGTGGATGAAACGCTGGAAAAGCTCGGACTAAAGACTCGCCGCACACAGCTAGCTGGTGCGCTATCGGGTGGATGGAAGCAGCGTTTGGCACTCGCCGCCTGCCTGCTGCATGAGCCGCGTCTACTGCTACTCGACGAGCCGACCGCAGGCGTCGATCCCAAGGCACGCCGCGATTTTTGGGATCAGTTGCATGATTTAGCGGCGAATGGTCTGACAGTATTGGTATCGACTCACTACATGGATGAAGCGGAACGCTGCCATGAGCTTGCCTATATTTCCTATGGTCGCCTGCTGGCACGCGGCACCGCAGCACAATTAATTGCCGATGCGGGATTAGTTACACGCGAAGTCAGTGGTGACAATCTCGCGGCGTTGGCGCACGCGTTGCGTGATGATCCACGTATCCGCACAGTTGCCTCGTTCGGCGCCTCGTTGCATGTCGGCGCATCGTCTGAAGCGGTGCTCGATGATGCCCTTGCCGCGCATGGCGCGCAGCATTTACAAATCAAGCCGGTCGCCACCAGCCTAGAAGATGTTTTCATCGCGTTGATGCAAGACGCGAAAGACAACATGGATGAAGATGGAAAAAAGGACGAGCGATGAACTGGTCGCGCTTCCTCGCCATTCTGATTAAGGAGTTTCGCCAGATCCGACGCGACCGTCTGACCTTCGCGATGATGGCGGCAGTACCCATCATGCAATTGATCCTGTTCGGTTACGCAATCAATACCGATCCCAAAGGTTTGCCGATGGCAGTCGTGATCGCTGATGAAAGTGAATTTTCTCGCAGCCTGATCTCAGCGCTGGAAAACTCTCAGTACTTTCGTATCACGCAGCGCCCGCATGACGAACAAACCGCCAATCGTTTGCTGGCAGAAGGAAAAGTACAATTCGTGCTGGTGGTACCGCCCGCTTTTTCGCGCCAGTTGCAACGCGGCGAACACCCGGCGCTGTTAATCGCCGCTGATGCCACTGATCCCGCCGCTGCGGGTAATGCACTGGCAGCGCTCAATGGTATTGCACGGCAAGCATTCGCACATAATGTGACGGGCGCATTACCCTCGTTGCGCGCCGTCGATCCACCGTTCGAGCTACGCATACAACGTCGCTACAATCCCGAAGGTTTATCGCGCTACAACATCGTGCCCGGCCTGCTAGGCGTGATTTTAACGATGACGATGATCATGATGACAGCGTTAGCAATGACGCGTGAACGCGAACGCGGCACGATGGAAAACCTACTGGCGACTCCGGCGCGACCAGTGGAAGTCATGATCGGCAAGATTGCGCCTTATATTTTGATTGGCTATGTACAGGTGGTGGTGATTCTGGTTGCAGCACGCATTCTGTTCGATATTCCGATGGTCGGCAGTCTGGGGCTGCTGTCGCTCGCATTGATCGTATTCATGGCAGCGAATCTGGCGGTCGGCTTCACTTTTTCCACCATCGCAAAAAACCAGTTGCAGGCAATGCAACTGACGTTTTTCTTTTTTCTGCCATCGCTACTTCTATCTGGTTTCATGTTTCCATTTCGCGGCATGCCGGCGTGGGCGCAAGTGATCGGCGAAGCGCTGCCACTCACCCATTTTCTGCGCATCGTGCGCGGCATTCTACTAAAAGGAAATACCTTTTCCGAGATCATGCCAAGCATGTGGCCGATTGCGCTGTTCATGGTAGCAGCCGGGGTAATCGCATTGTTGCGCTATCGGCAAACGTTGGATTAGCAATACCCAAATAACTCCCTAATTTATCCGATCACGAACTCAGGTCGCAGCGTGAAAATGTGTGCTGCGACCGATCAACGTTAGCCGCAACTGCTGCCGGGACGCGCACCCAATTTGCGCAACATGGTTTCCATCAAACACCATTTGGTCAATCCGCTTTGCAGCAGATTGATGCCGACAAATGCGGTAAAGGCTAACCACCATTGGCTGACGAATACTGGGCTGGCTGGAGCGCCCAACGCGATTGAAACTAGAATGAAAATACCGGCGACGAGATGCACGATTTGCCATGAACTCATGATGTTTCTCCTTTGTGATTCAGTAAATCAAGATGGTTACGGTAAGCGACGAAGTACAACAACGGAATCACGACCAGCGTCAGCATGGTCGAGACCAGAATTCCGAAGATCAGCGAGATTGCCAAGCCATTGAAAATCGGATCATCCAGAATGAAGAAGGCACCGAACATCGCGGCCAATCCGGTCAGCACAATCGGCTGCGCGCGCGTGATTGCAGAGTGCACCACGGCCTCCTTGAACGGCACTCCAGCACGCACTTGTAGATTGATGAAATCGACTAGTAAGATCGAATTTCGCACGATGATGCCCGCCAATGCAATCATGCCGATCATGCTGGTGGCGGTGTATTGCGCACCCAATAGCGCGTGACCCGGCATCACGCCGATGATAGTCAACGGAATCGGCGCCATAATAATCAGCGGTGTCAAATACGAGCCGAACTGCGCGACCACCAGCAGATAAATCAATATCAAACCCACCGCATACGCCGCACCCATATCACGGAAGGTTTCGTAAGTGATCTGCCACTCACCATCCCATTTGAGTGCATAGCCACGGTAAGGATCATCCGGTTGATGAATGAAATATTCATGCAACTCGCCACCGCCGGGTACGGTAATCTGCGACAGCGCCGAACGCATCTTGAACATGCCGTACAACGGACTATCCACGTGACCCGCCATGTCGCCCGTTACATAATTCACTGGCAGTAAATCCTTGTGATACACCGGTTGTTCGCGCAGCGTATCGCTGATGGTCACCAATTCCCGAATCGGCACCAGCTTGCCGCTGGCACTGTGCACCGCTAGCTGTAGCAGCGCATCGAGGTCGCCATGACGCTCGGCGGGCAATTGCAATACCACCGCGTTCGGGTATTTGCTTTGGTTATGCAGATAAGTGACCGCTTCACCCGCCAGACCGGCATGCAGCGTATTGACGATCGCTTGCTGCGATACCCCGAGTAGCGACGCCTTGCGCCGATCCACCAGCAAGATCATGCGCGGGGCATCGACGATACTACTGTCATCGATATCGACCACACCCGCGGTGCGAGCAAACACAGCGCGCACTTGGTGCGCAACTTGACGGCGCCCGGCGCTGTCGGCACCGTAGATTTCCGCGACGATCGGCGCTTGCACCGGCGGCCCCGGCGGCACTTCAGCCAGCTTGACGTTAGCACCGAAACGCAGTCCTATTTCCTGCAGTGCCGGACGCATCCGCATCGCGATCGCATGGCTTTTCTCACTGCGCTGGTGTTTATCAATCAGATTGACTTGCAGATCGCCGACATTGCCACCATGACGCAAATAATATTGGCGCACCAAACCATTGAAATTGATCGGTGCTGCGCTACCGGCATACGCTTGATAGTCGGTGACTTCCGGCTGCTTGGCAAGATAAGCGCCCAGCTCATGCAGCACCGCGGCGGTTTGCTCCAGCGGCGTGCCGACCGGCATATCCACCACGATCTGAAACTCGGATTTATTATCGAACGGCAGCATCTTCAGCACCACCAAACCAGTGGCCGGCAGTACGATGGAAAGCAAGATTAATCCCGCCACTGCCAACCCGAGCAAACCCCGATTACGTCTGCCGCGCTGCTCGTCGAGCAATGGCGTAAAGATACGATTGAACAGCGGCGTGATATAGCGCGCCATGCCGGTCGGCCGAGCTGATTGTTGATCCGGCTGACTGTGATGCGGCTTCATCCACAGCCGTGCCAGCCACGGCGTCACTGAAAAAGCGATTGCTAGCGACAGCAGCATACCCATGCTAGCGTTGATCGGAATCGGGCTCATGTATGGCCCCATCAAGCCCGATACAAACGCCATCGGCAACAACGCCGCAATCACCGTCAAAGTCGCGAGAATGGTTGGTCCGCCCACCTCATCTACCGCACCAGGAATAATCTGGGTCAGCGTTTTGTGAGGGAATAATTGTTGATGACGATGGATGTTTTCAACTACCACGATCGCATCGTCGACCAGAATCCCGATCGAAAAGATTAGTGCGAACAACGACACCCGATTCAGCGTAAAGCCCCACGCCCAAGACGCAAACAAAGTTGCGGTCAGGGTCAGAATTACTGCCGTGCCGACAATCGCTGCTTCGCGCCGTCCCAGCGCAATGAATACCAGCGCCACCACCGACAGCGTTGCAAACAGCAGCTTCTGAATCAGTTTTTTCGCCTTGTCATTGGCAGTAGCGCCATAGTTACGCGTTTCCGCCACCTGCACGCTCGCTGGGATCACCGTGTTCTTCAGCACCTCAACTCGCTGCATCAGCGCAGTCGCAACATCGATCGCGTTCTCGCCCGGTTTCTTGGTAATCGCCATCGTCACCGCCGGATATTCTGCGGGCTGTTTACCGGCACTGCCGTACCAGACATACTGACTAGGCGGTAAAGGGCCATCGCTGACCGACGCAATATCTTTGATAAATACGGGCTTACCATTGCGAACGGCAACCATCAACTCAGCAACCTCGTCGGCATTTTTCAGGAATGGACCCGATTCAATCTCTAGCGCTCGATTGCCACTCAATAGTTCGCCAGTGGGTGCGCCGAGATTGGCCGACTGTAGTACTGCACGTAAATCAGCGACAGTCACGCCCGAACCTGCCATCCGCGCTGGATCGAGTGCGACTAGTACCGCCCGCCCGGAACCGCCGATCGTGTTGACATCACGCACGCCTGCTACACGTTTCAGTTCACTTTCGATGCTATGCGCAATGCGTTCCAAATCGTAGGCGCCGGTTGCTAGATTTTTATCGTACAGAGTTAGGCTGACGATCGGTACGTCGTCAATCCCCTTCGGTTTGATCAGCGGCGGCAATACGCCCAAACCCTGCGGCAACCAATCAGCATTTGAATTAACTGCATCGTATAAACGTACCAACGCTTCAGTACGCGGCACACCGACTTTGAACTGCACCGTCATCACTGCCATGCCGGGCTGCGAGATCGACATCACATGTTCGACTCCCGCCATCCGCGACAGCACCTGCTCGGCGGGAGTTGCTACCATCTGCTCAACATCTGCCACTGCAGCGCCGGGAAACGGCACCAGCACATTGGCCATCGTGACATTGATCTGCGGCTCTTCCTCGCGCGGCGTGACAAACACCGCGAACACCCCCAGCAGCAATGCCACCAATGCCAGCAGCGGCGTAATGTGCGCGCTCTGGAAAAATTCGGCGATACGGCCGGAAATCCCGAGTGGTTTATCCATCAGCATCCTCAGCGCTGTCGTGCCGCCGCTTGCGGATCAAGCGCCACGCGCTCACCCGCTGCGACTCCAGCTAGTATCTCGACCACATCATCATGCGCAGCACCCAGCCGCACCTGACGCAACAATGGCTGACCATCGCGATCAATCACATATATCGCCGTCAATTCAGCATGCCGCACGATGGCGCTCGCGGGGACGAATAGCCGCTGGCCGGTCTCGGCTGACTGCGGCAACCAGACGCGCGCAAACATGCCAGGCGTCACATTGGTGAGCTCGGCCGGAAGTTCGACACGCACTTGTGCGGTGTGAGTTGCCGCATCCAAGGTCGGCAACAACTGAAATTTTCCTGACTGCGGCCAGCGACGCTGAACTGGCAAACCGGGCAACTCCAGTTTGACTGTAGGTGTCGATGACAAAAGTGTGGCTGCTGTTTGTGGCAGCGTTGCCGTCACACGCAAAGTACGAGGATCATAAAGTGTCAGCAAAGGACGACCCGGCAATGCCATGTCGCCCTGCACCACCGGAATCTCGGCAATCACACCGGCATACGGTGCCTTCAGCACGAAAAAACCCGATTGCGTATGAGCCGCATCCGCCTGCGCCAGTTGCGCCGTCACCTCGGCTGAAGTCGCGTGAAACTGCGCTTCGGCGCGCTCCAGTGCCGCTTGGCTGATATATTTTTTCTGGTGCAACTGACGCTGACGCTCCAGCTCAGAACGCGCCAGTGCCAACGACGAGCGCGCCGCCTGTACTTGTGCGGTGCTGGCGAGCGCATTTTGATCCGCAACCCGCGCATCGATACGCAACAGCACTTGCCCTGCTCGCACGCGATCACCGACCTCGACCTCGATTGCGGTGACGGCACCGGATACCTGCGATGCCAACACCGTCTGCCGCACTGCTTCGACCACGCCATCATAACCAGCGACGCCGTCGCCGCTGGAAGTCTGTACCACCGCACTCGCCAGCTTCCCGGTTGCTACTGAAGCCAACGGCACGCAAAGTGCTGCACCCAACATAACGGCACTAAAAAGGGTTTTTCTCAACATGCATACCCCCCTAAAAGATGTGGGCAGATACGCCGGATACACTTTGCACAAGCAGAAAGCCAACCTTCACCTCTACAAGATAAAAATACGATCATCGGCACTTACTTATCCTTAATCTTCAGAATGCCGAGCGCCTTCAGAACATATTTTTCATAGATCGGTTCAGAAGTGCCTTTCTTCATCTTGCGCATAAAGTATTTTTCAAATCCGACCTTCGCGAGATGCACCCATTTGCCTTCCGCAAACCAGTTGACATTACGCGGCGGGATCTGCGGCAAGGCCACGAATGCAACACCAGTGTCGCCAAAATCGGCCAGGCAGATTGCATTCCAAGTTGCCTTGGCCGTGGGTGGCTGCCCTTGCAACTGACTGTGGATATTGCGCGCAGTGGCGGTCACCATCGACTCGATCATATAGCCAGTCTTGGGGGCGCCAGTTGGCACCGGCGTGACTTCCACCGGAGGAATCGCAACGCAAACACCAACCGCATAGATATTCTGATATTTCGGATTACGTTGATACTGATCGATCAGAATAAAGCCGCGCGGATTGACCAGCCCTTCGATACCAAATACCGCATCGATGCCTTTGAATGCCGGTAGCATCATCGAATACGCAAACGGTAATTCATGCTGCTTTTTGACCGCACCCGTTTCATCATGCTCGGCCACCAGCATCTTGCCGTCTTCGACTTTTAACACCTTGGCATTACAGATCCATTTGATATGCCGCTCGCGCATCGCCGCTTCTAACAATCCTTTGGAATCGCCGACTCCACCCAACCCTAAATGGCCAATATACGGCTCTGGCGTAACATAAGTGATGGGTACTTGGTCGCGAATTTTACGTCGACGCAAATCGGTATCCATAATGAAAGCAAATTCATAGCCCGGGCCAAAGCACGACGCACCCTGCACCGCGCCCACCACTACTGGGCCCGGCGCTGCGACGAATTTATCCCACGCGGCACCCGCAGTGCTGGCATGGTCGACGTGACAAATCGACTGCGTAAATCCGGTCGGACCCAAGCCCTCGATTTCATCGAATGCTAGTTTCGGCCCGGTAGCAATCACCAGAAAATCATAATCGAGTAGCCGTCCATCGCCCAACTCGACTTGATTGCTTTCAGGTAGAACGCGCTTAGCACCCGCGCCATCGAAAGCAATATCTTTACGCTGCAGATAAGGGGCGACCTCGAACTCGATCGCATCGCGCTGACGCCAGTTAACCGCGACCCACGGATTGGATGGAACAAAATGAAAAGTGCTGGTATTCGATACTACGGTGATGCGGTGCTCTGCCCCTAACAACGGCTTCAGTTCGTAAGCCATCGGCATGCCGCCGATTCCCGCACCCAGTATGACAATATGAGCCATATTTCCTCCATCTAAAAAGTGAAGAACGGACACTGCTCTTTGTTTACCAGCCAGTCAGGACATCTCATCACCGCTGGGCTGTTATATCTGCTGCGCAAAACGCATTTCGATCGACTACGAACCAATTCATTTTTTGATTATGTAACCATTTAATTAAATAAGCAAATATTTGATTAGTTGATTATGTACATTATTCCCGGATTCAGGCAGACTGTATTCCTTTGGTACCAATGAAATTTCAATATGAATGACTTCCCGATAGAAGCTCTGGAGCAGGTAGCAAATTATTTTCAAGCACTGTCGGATCCAACCCGGCTGAGGATTCTCAACCTATTGCGAGATAGCGAACGCAATGTGGGTGAGTTGGCGCAACTTTGCGAATTTACTTCGGCAAATATTTCTCGCCACCTCGCTATTCTCAGCAAACACGGGTTGGTGGCGCGCACCAGTCGCGGCACCAGCGTGTATTACCGCATCGCCGATGATTCGGTGTATGCATTGTGCGATCTGGTGTGCGGCAGTCTCACGCGCCAGTTCGAACAAGCTGCGTTGGCGCGCCAACCCTTCACGCAAATAAAAAAGGTTCGTAAATCGAAAAAATGATGCTGACGAGCAGCGCACCACCAGAAAACAGCTGCTCGTTATGCGTCATCCGAATTCAAATCCAGTTGTAATCGCATTGTCGAATCATCATCTGGCATTGGCGTCACTTCAAAACCTAGCTCGCGCATCCAGCGGATCATTTGACGATTTTGTTTCAACGCTTCACCGACGATGACTGCCGTGCCACGACTGCGGCAGTAATCGATCAGCTTTTTCATTAACAGATTTCCGAGCCCATGATTTTTTAGATCGGAACGTACGATGATCGAAAATTCGCCGACGAGGTTATCGGGATCCACAATCACGCGTGACACACCCAGCGTTTCAGGTCTTTGCTGCACATCGTGTCCGACTGCAATGAATGCCATTTCGCGGTCGTAATCGATTTGCGTCATTCGTGCCAACTGCAGCGATTGCAGCTCGCGCATGCGAACGAAGAAACGAAAACGAATATCTTCGGGATCGAGTGCATTGAAAAAATTAACATGTTGCGCCGCGTCTTCCGGCTTGATCGGGCGTAGCGAAATCACTCTGCCTTGCCATTCGATCTGTTCTTCCAGTTCCTGCGGATAGGGACGTATCGCCAGCCGTTCAAGATTCCCCTGCTCAGCCGGCCTGACCTGAATCCGCGCATCGAGTGCAATCACGCCTTGCGGACTAGCCAGTAAAGGGTTGATATCAAGCTCGACCAATTCAGGAAGATCGATCACCAAGTTCGACAATTGAACCAGTGTGCGGTACACCGCTTCGATATCGGCTGCCGCGCAATTTCGATAACTGCCAAGTAGTTTGATGACTCGTGTGCGCGACACCACATCACGCGCCAGTACACGATTCAATGGCGGCAATGCGATCGCATGATCAGCCGTAACTTCAACTGTAATACCACCTTGGCCAAACAAGATCACTGGACCGAATATCCGGTCAGTGGCGACACCGATGATCAGTTCGCGCGCATCGGTATGGCGCACCATTGCCTGCACCGAAAAACCTTCCAACGCAGCATCGGGACGCAACTCACGGATACGCTTTTCCATCGCCTGCACCGCATCACGCAACGCTTGCGGCGTTTCGATATTCAACTCGACACCACCGACGTCAGATTTGTGAGAAATATCGCGTGACTGGATTTTCAACGCGACCGGAAAACCGATGCGCTGCGCGATAGCCAATACATCATCAATCGATTCAGCGACGCCGGTTTCAACGATCGGAATCCCATACGCTGCCAACACCGCTTTCGATTCCGCCTCCGACAATAAATTTCTGCCAGACGCCAGCGCATTGCGCACCAACGCGGTCGCGGTGGCGCGATCGGGCGTGAATTCGGTGGTCTGTGCCGGTGGCACTTCCATCAGCAACGCTTGGTTGCGACGATACTGAACAATCTGCATAAAGCCGCGCACCGCATCTTCGGGGGTACGATAGTTCGGCACGCCCGCTTCGGAAAACAAACGACGTGCTTGTGCGACTGTATCGCCACCCAGCCAGCATGACATTACGGTACGAGTGGTGCGAGTAGCGAGAGGCACTAATGCGGCTGCAATTTCGGTGCTGGAAACAATGTAATTTCTGATTCAATTGCGCAATGGTTTGCGCTGACAAAGCGGCCAATTTTCCACCCGCCTCGATCAACGCATCGGTTGCCATCACACCAGGGCCGCCACCGTTGGTCATGATTGCCAGCCGATCGCCACTCATTGAGCGCGCATGTGCCAGCGTTTCGACCGCATTGAATAAATCATCAGTCGAATACACGCGCAGCATGCCAGCGCGACGGATCGCTGCATCGTATACGTCGTCCGCACCGGCCAATGCGCCGGTGTGAGAGGCGGCAGCTTTCGCACCTTCTGGAACACGCCCCGCTTTCAATACGATCACTGGTTTACTACGAGCGGCCGCACGTGCCGCCGACATGAATTTGCGCGCGAAGCGAATATCCTCGATATACAGCAGGATCGCATGCGTACGAAAATCGCTGGCGAGATAATCAAGTAAATCACCAAAATCAATATCGGTACTTTCGCCTAATGACACGAAACGCGAAAATCCAATGCCACGCGATTTCGCCCAATCGAGCACACCCGTCACCAACGCCCCTGATTGTGAAACAAATGCGATGTTGCCCGGCAGCGCGCCGGTATGCGCGAAACTCGCATTCAGTCCGAGTGCGGGCACTAGCAAACCAATACAGTTGGGACCAAGAATCCGTAACAAATATGGCTTGGCTGCGTTCAACATCAATTGCTTTAACGTTTGTCCACTCGCCTCATCGACGACGTCGAGACCCGCACTCAACACGATTACCGCTCGCGTCCCGCGTTCCCCTAATTCGCGAATCAGTTGCGGCACGGTCGCCGGTGGAGTGCAAATCACCGCCAAATCCGGTGCGAGCGGTAATGCGGCGACCGATGCAAATACATCGAGTCCGCCAAGCGTCGTGTATTTGGGATTAACCGGCAGAATCGGCCCCGTAAAACCGCCCGTAATCATGTTGCTTAAGGTGATTGCGCCGACACTATGCGGTCGTTGCGAAGCACCGATGATCGCCACCGATTGAGGTTCGAATAGCGATTTAAGATTTCTGACGGTCATGCAATTCCTTGAAAAATTATGGCGTGATCGCCACTTTCAATACACCATCACGTTGGTTAGCAAAGAGTTCGTACGCTTCTTCGATCTGATCGAGTTTAAAACGATGTGTCACCATCGGCTTCAGATCGACGCGCCCGGAAGCGACAACATTCATCAGGCGGCGCATTCTTTCTTTACCGCCGGAGCACAGGCTGGTCACGATAGTATGATCGCCCAATCCCGCTGCGAAAGCATCCAACGGTAACGACAACTTACCCGAATAAACCCCCAGACTGGACAAGATACCTGCGGGCTTCAACGCGCGCAGACAACTTTCGAAAGTCGCTTGAGTCCCCAGTGCTTCAATCGCGACATCGACACCACGTTTGCCGGTTAGCCGCATGATTTCTTCCAGAGCGTCGACTTCAGCATAATTGATCGTGATATCGGCACCCAAGCGCTTGGCCATGTCGAGTCGCTCCGCTATTTTATCGACGACGATGATGCGAGTTGCACCTTTCAGTTTCGCACCCGCCGTCGCGCACAAGCCGATCGGTCCTTGCGCAAAAATGACGACCGTGTCGCCAATCCGAATCTGGCCAGATTCCGCGCCATCAAAGCCGGTGCTCATAATATCGGGGCACATCAGCACCTGCTCGTCACTCAAATTGTCGGGTACCAGCGCTAGATTCACCATTGCATTCGGTATCAATACGAATTCAGCCTGACAACCATCGATCGTATTACCGAGGCGCCAGCCGCCCATTGCGGTACCGCCGCATTGTGACGAATGACCATCGAGACAGGTATGGCAATGACCGCAAGGCGTAATCGCTCCCGCAATCACTCTTTGTCCAATGCTATAGCCGGTAACGCCGATGCCCAGCGCTTCAATCACGCCCACCGGTTCATGCCCGATCGTCAAACCGGGTTGCACCGGATATTCGCCTTTCAGGATATGCACATCGGTGCCACAAATGGTGGTGGTCGTAATGCGAATCAGCGCATCATCCGGACCCACTTCAGGGATCGGCTTTTCGCGCAGTTCGATTTTTCCGGGTCGGACAAAAACCGCCGCTTTCATGGTTTTACGAGTGGTCATTGCGATCTCTTTCACTACAGTGGGTGTGAACTGATAGTACGGAGCGCCTCTTCAAACTCCCTTGATTCAAGTCAAACCTTCCCGGATCAAGCCCTGATAGTTTGTTGAATATAAGAACGTGCAAGAAATAATCTGATCGGGCGGAAATTCCGCCCGTGACAAAAAAAATTGCCATCATAAAAAAGGAAGTATCGTGTCATTCAAAACTATTCTCGTCCATGTCGACGAAACCCAGCGCGCCAGTGAGCGCATCAAAATCGCAGCAAATATGGCGCTAGCCGACAATGCCCATCTCACCGGCGTTGCGCTGACCGGTATCTCGCGTTTTTTGTTTCACTCGGCCGCCGCTGAGATGGATGATCCAAGCTTGGCTGCCCATCTTTCGATGCTGCGCGAACGCGCCAATCGTGGTGCAGAAAACTTCGAGCGCGTCGTGCATGCGTCAGACGTCACCTCGTTTGATTTTCGTATCGTTGATGACGAAGCGAGTGCCGGTATCGCGCTACAAGCGCGCTATGGTGATCTGGTGGTGATCGGCCAGAGCGATCCCAATGAACGCTCTGCCGCAGTCACGCCCGGCTTCCCAGAATTCGTAGTGATGAACGCCAGCCGCCCGGTGCTGATCGTGCCACATACGGGTCGTTTCCCAATCGTTGGCAATCGCGTGATGATCGCGTGGGATGCCAGCATGGAAGCAACCCACGCAGTGACGGCAGCATTGCCGATCCTCAAACGCGCGGCGATTGTCCAAGTCGTCGTTTTCAATCCCTCCGCCACACCCGACGCGCATGGCGATCAGGCTGGTGCCGACATTGCGCTTTTTCTTGCACGCCACGGTGTGATAGTCGAGGTTTCGCAACAGCAGACCGAGATCGGGATCGGCGCAGCGCTGCTATCAGCGGCAGCGGATCTTTCGTCTGACTTGATTGTGATGGGCGCGTACGGACATTCGCGCTTTCGCGAAGTGATATTAGGCGGCGCAACGCGCACCATGCTCGATACGATGACGGTGCCGGTGCTGATGATGCATTAACTCGATACGGCGCGGCGAAAGCCGCGCATAAGTCACCAGACACGTCACTAGGCACTTCACTTATATATCATAACGTGATATATTGGCCGCCCTGAATTGTCTGTCCCGCCTCGGCTTTTCGCCATGAAACCCGCACCTCTGAAAGAATTGACGAAGCCCGAATTCGAGGCACTTTCCGAATTCCGCTTCCGGATGCGGCTGTTCGAGCGCTTTTCGGAAGATGCTGCGCAAGCGGAAGGCATCACGCCACTTCAGTATTTTCTGCTACTTCATATCAAGGGTTTTCCTGGCCGCGATTGGGCCACGGTGGGCGAGCTAGCCGAACGGCTGCAATCGAAACC
>CAJDWW010000010.1_pt1 | contig 15566 bp, 8 predicted proteins | sample 7391721 | NCBI WGS metagenome assembly CAJDWW01 (sample SAMEA7055731, study PRJEB34461) | soil metagenome | biome: terrestrial ecosystem; feature: Peninsula; material: soil | place: Antarctica | collected 2016
TTTTTGGCTTCAGAAAATGCTGCGTATATTACCGGGCAGATTATTTCGATTAATGGTGGGTTGATTTGAGGCGACTAAGGTCGGAGATGTCGCGATGGATTTATGCTGTCACTTAACTCAGATCGGCTAATAAACGCTCTCTTTGATTCTGACTAAATGCATGTTGAACTCAATATTGTCATGGTTATTCCTACTGACGATCGGCCAAGCACTATTTTTAAGCGCGACGCTACTCTGCGTCGGCCAGCCAGCAATGCGGATTGCAAACCGATTGCTGTCAGCGTTGCTCATGATATTCGCGGTCATCATTGGTCATGCTTGGCTGGGACTTAACAACCTATATCAGCAGTACCCTCACTCCGCCTTAGTCATCGTCACGATGGGACTAATCGTCGGTCCACTACTGTATCTGTACCTGACCGCCATGTTATCCGACCGCCCGCTGGGACGACGCTCTCTGCTGCATTTCCTACCATTTTCACTCGCCACGCTTGGCATGACGCCGTTCTATTTACGTACCGCTGCCGAAAAACTGGTCTGGATGCGGCAGCTACATGGTATGCCGTGGTATTTGGGTCTGGCTGCGGCAATCAAGACACTATTTTTCCTACTCTACATCCATGCCAGCTACCGATTGGTACAACGAACGCCTTCCGCTTCCGATCTGGCGCGTGGTTTGCGTCGCTTGATGCAAATCTGGGCAATCGGCGCACTACTAAGTATCGCCGCATTGGGTATGGAATTAACGAACACTCCATTGCCACTGTCCGCAGACGCGGTGGGTGCCATTGCGCTGATGGTCTTTGTGTACGCGACTGCATTTCTCGCAATGCGACTGCCACTTAGTTATCGCCCGCAAACGCTACTATCGCCAGCATCTAGGCAGCGTTACGCCAACAAGCAGTTATCCCAAGCTTGCACTGCTGCCTTTTTGTCTAGACTGACCGACTGTATGGAGCAACAGCAGGTTTTTCGTAATGGCGAATTAAAACTGGAAGAACTGGCCGAGAGGACTGCGATGACGCCGCACGAACTGTCGCAACTGATCAACGAGACCTGTGGGATGAATTTCGCGGATTTTGTGAACCGCTATCGCGTCGAGGAGTTGAAACGGGCATTGCAAAACTCGAATCGAGTACAAATGAGTATTCTTGATCTGGCGCTGGCATCTGGATTCAACAGCAAGACCGCAATGAACCGTGTATTCAAAAAACAAACCGGAATGACACCCAGTGATTTCCGCAACCAAGTGCAATTAGTGAACAGCACGTGAAAAAACTGTCCCAAATCATCAATTGGGACGCCAATACCCGCTTTCGGCCACAAACTCGTCTCTCCACAACATGGAGCACGTATGAAAGCCAGTCACTTTTTTCTCCACTTTTCTTTTTTGATATGCGCCCAAGCCTCGGCCAACCAACTGACTTGGATTACGAACGTTAAATTGGTGTCGCCGGAAAGGCTAGATCGCATTGCTAATGGTAGCGTGCTAATTAAAGGCAATCGGATCGTTCGCGTCGAACACAGCGCGAGCACAAAAATGCCTGTCGGTGCGCGTCTGATCGATGGGAAGGGCTATTATCTGACTCCCGGTCTGATTGACTCACATGTCCATTTAAACGCTGTTCCCGGTATGAATTTTGATCAGGTCGGCAAGATGAAGACCATGACAGATGAGTACTTTGCGCAGATGCCCCGCCCCGTTCACCCAGATATCTATGATTGTGGTGCTCCGCTGGTTTTCGCGAACGGATACCCGATGTCCTACGCACCGCCCGCAATACGCTTCAACGTGTATTCCAACTTCATCTACGACGTTGCTCAAAAAGACAGTATCCCCACACAATACAAACCAGAAGACCACACTCCGGACAAAGCCGTGGCACGCGTCAAGGCCGATGGCGGCATATGCATCAAAACATACTTTGAGCGAGGGTTCGGTGACATGCACGATCTGCCGATAATGAGTCCCGCCATCTACGCAGATGTGCGTACAGAGGCCAGCAAGGCTGGCTTGGTGCTACTCACTCACGCAAACTCCTTCGAAGCGCAAACCTTTGCAGTCAATGGCGGGGTTGATGTATTGGCACACGGCATGTGGCATTGGGGCGATTTGGACAAGGAGCAGGAGTTGCCGCCTCAAATCAAGCAATTGTTGGACAAGATTGTGGAACGGAAAATCGGCTATCAGCCAACCATGCAGGTGTTGTACGGTCTGCGAGCATATTTTGATCCGACCTACCTGAATTCGCCGACACTGCCTAAACTGCTACCCAAATCCATGTTGGCGTGGTTCAAAACACCTGAAGGCAATTGGTTCAAGCAGGAGATAGCCGGTGATGTCGACGATGCAGCACTGTTGAAAGGATTGGAGGTGCCGCTGCGTCACCAACAACAAGTCGTAGCTTATTTAGCCAATCGAGATGCGAATTTTCTGTTCGGTACTGATACGCCTTCGTCACCGACATACGGAAATGTGCCTGGACTAAACGGCTATCTAGAAATGCAGAACCTGCGCAGAGCCGGCATGTCTTTGGCTCAAATTTTTCAAGCAGCGACCCTGAGCAATGCGCGTGCCTTTAAGCTTGATGCGAAACTTGGCACCATCGAGCCGGGCAAGATTGCGAATCTGGTGCTGATGAAAACATCACCTTTGGTAGATATCCATGCATACGATAGCGTAGTCAGTGTCTGGATAGAGGGGAAGGAAATTGCTCGCCATCGTTTAGCTATCAGCAAATAAAATATCAACACCTTTTAACGCCTAAACGAGCGACCGTAAAATCTCAGACTCTAACGTGGTACGTCATCTATTACTCAAATCGCTCGTCCTCGAAGTCGCCAGCCGCGGCATCACCGTCAACGCAATCGCCCCCGGCATCATCGAAAGCGATATGTGCGAAGGCGTGTTCGATGCAGAGACGATCAACCGTATGGTGCCGATGAAGCGCGCAGGCAAACCGAGTGAAGTAGCAGAGCTGACGGGGTTTTTAGCTTCAGAAAATGCTGCGTATATTACCGGGCAGATTATTTCGATTAATGGTGGGTTGATTTGAGGTGGTTAAGGGTGCAGGCGCATTAATCGTGATCCGTCCCGCATTAGCCCATCGCATATAAGCGCGCCACCGATTTCCTGCGCTACCACGGCGAACTTACTGAGACAGATCCTAGATCAATGGGTAAGCTGCATACCAGTGGATGTATACCAAAATGATATCTTGGTAATCGCATTCGTTTCTTATCAAGCATGTCGTATCACCGCTTATTTTGAAAGGTAATCAGCATAGCCGATTCCAGCATTAGCGGAGCTAATGTGACAGACCCCATAATAACTACAAACACAACGTATGTGCTGTGAAGCAACAGATATCGTTTTTTGTATAACGATTTGGGCAAAATGAGTGACATCACAAATTGGAAAACCATATACTTAATTTACTTCAGAACGTTTTGTAGCCTCAGATTAGGAAAGAAATAATGAACCACATCTACCGTCTTATTTGGAATCATCGTCTTAACGCATTTGTCGCGGTCGCGGAAAATGCGAAAGGTCGGGGAAAGTCAGGCGGGAAGGCTGCGACGGTTGCCAGCGCGGTCGCTGGAGCAATTCTTTCTCTTAGCACGTTGCATGCACTGGCTGCGGACAACATCCCCATAGCAGGTGATGTCATTGTCAATTCTTCGTTGAATGTGGGTACTGAAGTGTCGGGTAACGGTAACTTCACGATATCTCCGACAGGCAACGTTTTCAACACCACGGCAACCTCCAGCAATGGAAACATTCTGCTCAATTCCTCGGTAACGGGCTCTGTCATCAACCGCGGCACGATTGGTGTAGGTGGTGCGCAGGCGACAGTAGGGGTTGTGGTTGATGGCGGTAGCTTGACAGGAAGCTTTATTAACGAGGGAACGATATCCGCTATTAATGCACCGCTTAAAGTCATAAACGGTAGCAGCATTGGTGGCGACATCACGAATAGCGGCACTATTACCGGCCAAGGATACTGGTCTTTGTATGTCGGCAATTCCACCGTGGCTGGCAGCATTCTAAATAGTGGTGTCATTGGTGGCGGTGCTGGACGGTCGATTGCCATCGAAAATAGCACGGTAACTAATGGAATTACGAACACGGGTACGTTACAGCATAGTCTAACAGTCGACGGTGCAGTAATTGGCAGTGTGGGCTCAAGCACCAACATTCTCAATACAGGCTCTATTGGAGGCGACCTAAGTGTTCATTCGTTTGCGTCACAAGCCTCATCTTCTGCACCGACAGTGACCGTGCAATCGGTCGTCCATGGATCTGTCATTAACAATGGGGTAATTGACGGATATCTGGATGTGCGCGAATCCACGGTTCGTGGGTCTGTCATTAACACTGGAGTAATCGGTCACTCTCTAACCGTTTCCGATTCTACGGTAACGGGTCGCATTGATAACTCAGGCACTTTGGGCAAACTCGGGGTTAAATCTGGCGCCGTGGTTCAGCAAGGTGTGACGAATAGTGGGCTGATTCAGGGATCAACGACCGGAGTCTCTTTAAAAAATGGGACGATCAATGGTGCGTTAATCAATACTGGACGCATCATCACGTCGTCAACAGACGCGGAGTCTCCAGGGATATTCATTGGTAGCAATACCACGATCACAGCTGGGTTCACTAATAGCGGCACGATTGAGGCGCCAGGCACCGCAGCGATTGGCGTCTACAAAGGATCGTCTGCGGTAAACATTATTAACCTTGCAACCGGTTCCATCAGTGGCGCCACTGGGATTTACCTCGGCGGCGATCATGATTTTTACGCAGGCTCGGGCGATGTGGCGCCGACGGCATCAAGCACATTGACCGGAAGTATCGTCAATCATGGTCGGATCGAAGGTAGTACTGGTTCCGGCATCTCGTTTGATGGCGCCATCCTAACAGGCGGCATCGTTAATCACCCCGGTGCGACGATCAGTGGGGCGCAACACGGTATCGCAATTGAAGGCCGAAATTGGACGCTGTTTTCGGGCTCTTCTTCATCGACTTCGGCTTCGAGCCTCAGCTCTGGTTCGCTGGCCAGCCATGTGCAGGGCGGCATTACCAATAGTGGCTTGATTCAGGGTGCGAGCGGCAGTGGGATTGATGTAGGCGTGGCGTCGACAGTCACGGGCGGGATTCAAAATCTGGTCGGCGGTGTCATATCCGGTGTCGACGGCATCAAGTTAAACGGTGCAGCTGGCCTGAATAATTTTGCGCTTCTCGACAATGGGATTGTCAATGCAGGTCATATCACGGGATCATCCGGCGCAGGTATCCTGGTTGATTACGCGAGTGTGACCGGCGGTATCAGTAATCAGGCAGGCGGCACCATCAGTGGTGCGTACGGCATTGCGTTGAGTGCTAATGGCTCCTTATTGGGTGGCATCGTCAACGCCGAACTGATCAGCGGCACGATCAAATCCATCGATCTTCGTAATGTCGGTAACGCTATTAGTATTGATAATACTGGCACCTTGCAAGGCGATGTTTATCTCGGAAATGCCGGCAATATTCTGAACCTCAACGGGTCTAGCAGCCGCGTTATCGGCAATGTGGCTAACTCAGTGGCCAGTAGTACGGTGAACGTGAATGGTGCCTTCACAAGTGAAGGCACCTTCAACATTGGATATTTCAATGTGAATAGTGGTGGCCTTTTCAACATGCACCACGGTATTACCTCCACAACGACGACTGTTAACAGTGGCGGCACGCTGAATGTTGGCACAACAGCTCAATCGATCACAGGGAATTATGCGCAAAACGTAGGCGGCGTATATAACATGGGGCTAACTGGTACTAGCCCTGGCAATTACGGCGTACTCAACGTCACCGGTACAGCAGGCGTTGCTGGTGGCATCAACGTGGTCATTAGTGGCAGTCCCAGCATTACCAGCGGCACTATCGTATCTGGTGTCATACGATCGAGCGGCATGACCGCCACACCTGCCGATATCATCGTCACGGATAACAATCTGTTCTACAATTTTACTGCGGCATCTGTGAGTAACCCTGGTTTTGATTTGGACTTAATCGTCGCAGCAGACAGTACTGTACTGACCAATGCGGTTGCGCCTACTAACCCAGCAGCACGGGGGGTCGCACAGTCCTTGCAGCAGATCCTTATCGCAGGTGCCTCGGCAGGCTACCAGCCTGTTTTCAATGCGTTAGCTACAATGAACTCGCAACAGTTGAATGATGCGTTTTTGCAGTTGACGCCATCATTACAGGGGGCCGCGGCACAAGCGGGAGTCAATGCATTACACAGTATGAATAAGATCATCCAATCCCGCGTGGAATCTGTGCAGGGTCTTAACTCTGGCGACAAAACCGCTGATAAATATGCTTGGACACGTGTATTCGGCAATTGGGGCGATCAGAATAACCATAAGGGCGTGCCAGGGTATGAAAACCAGACAAAGGGTTTGGCATTTGGAATGGATAAACCTATTACTGATCGAATTCGTGCGGGTCTGCTGGCAACTTATGCGCAAAGCGACTTGAAAAGTAATTTCGGCAACGACAAAGTGGATGTTGACACTTATGAGATCGCTGGGTATGCCAGTTATAACATCGATCCGCACACGGATGTGAATGTGCAGTTGGACCTCGGTCTCAACAAAGCTAAAAGTGCTCGTCACATCACGTTTATGGGGACAACTGCGAAAGGTGATTTCGATAGTTACAATTATCACATGAGCGGCGGCATAGGTCATTTGTTCCAGTTGTCTGAGAGGAGCAACCTAACACCGTCTATGCGACTTGATTACACGCACGTTAAGACCGCTGGCTATACCGAAAGTGGTGCTGGTGTATTGAATCTGCGCGTTGATGGGTCCACGTATGAAGAACTGATACTGTCCGCAGACACAAAGCTCTCACATAAATTGAACGAAGAAGGCCTTAAGCTTGTTGGAAACTTTAGCGTTGGCTACGACTTCATGAACAAAGATACGCAAAGCACTTCTACATTTGTGGGTGGTGGCCCTGCTTTTATCACCACAGGATTGGAAGTATCTCCCTGGATCTATCGTGGGGGCATTGGTCTGATCAAGGAAACCGGCAGCGGAATGGAGCTTTCAGCGCGTTACGATATTGAGGGTCGTACATCAGGTTACTTGAACCAGACCGCATCTGTGAAAGTGAGATGGTCGTTTTAAGCTGTGGTAAATATAAGAGAGATTTTCGTTATTGATTTATCCACAAAAAACTCAATAGATTTACGACTATCGTTAGGGTCTGCAACGCGTTTAATATGATTTTTAGCATTGACGAGGAAGATTGCAGTGATTAAGACTTCTTGTTATGCAAATTTTGAAAACCACAATAGTTTTATTTTCTGCGACTTTCCTTTCTAAGCCAATAGGATGACAAACACCGATGATGAACGTATTCATTCTGTCGAACCTATATCGTTTCAAGAATCAGGAAAGGTTCTTCATCATCGTAATGGAGAAGAAATTTTCGATGCTCATTCGGAACCAACAAACACGAGCAGAATGAACTCTCTGACAAAGTTGCGTGCAAGCATAGATTGCTTTTTTTGCTGAGCATACATTCTGGTATTTGACGTTCCTCAACAGCGTTTTTTTGGCATGTCGATTAAAAAACGCATTTAAGCATTATCGCCTGACCTTCCCTGGTTACGACTTTATTTGAAGGATGTCACTTCGTTGCGGAGTCGTGCGGGTGAGTGCGACCACGGCAATCAATGGTGTGGTGGTTTTGGCCGCAACTACTGAATTTTCCATGTATCGTGATGTACGTGAAAATGCGAGCGCTACAAAAGTGACGATATCAAATATGCGTATTTAAATTGGCAAGTCTGTAAGGAGATGTTATGCGAAAAATAGTAATGGTATTTCGTCATATTTAAATGACTGAATTCAGAGATCATTGAGAAAAATGTGTGCTTAAACTTCAAAATAATTCTCGCGAAATTTGAATGCATATTCGATGATGATTTCTAAAAAGAAAAAAACTTTATTATTAAAGAGCTTTAATGAAAATTAATAACGCCCATTTACTCAAGCAAGCTGCGCAGTTTGAAACGGCAGGAAAATTGGTTGAAGCCGAGGCTATTTATCGGCAATTGGTGGATGCAGCACCAGACTTCGCACTTGCTTGGCATGCACTAGGCTTGCTTGCCTACAATGCAGGGAAATTAGCGTTGGCCGTGCAGTTGGTTACGAAGGCGGTGATGGCGGATGCTAGTAACGCACTGTATCAGCGTAACTTGGGAGAAATGTGTCGTCGTCTTGGACTCTTGGACCAGTCAATTCTATGCGGCATTGCGGCGACAAAACTGAGCCCGAAAGATATAGATGCACACTACAACCTTGGCTTAGCCTATTCCGCGGCGAAAGACTTCGACAAGGCGATGAGATCTTTTAGAATTGCGTTGAAACTAAAACCTGACCATGGCTTATCTTGGAATAATCTTGGTTCAGCTCTTGAGCATCAGGGTGATCAAAATAAGGCATTGAAGGCTTATGCCAGAGCGATAGCAATTAACCCACGACATGTCGAAGCGCAAAATAACCTGGGTGTGATCTACCGTGGGCGAGGCAGGTTGGATGAGGCGCGCGCTTGCTTTCAGGCGGCGATTGATACTCAACCCGACTTTGCGGAAGCGCATGACAATTTATCGTCCCTTGATGATGTTGCGGCTATGCGACCTGTGGCAGCTTGTTTATCTGTGACCAAAGCTGGTGCTGATCAGGCACACATGCAGGGCATATCACTATATCGACAGAACCGTTTTGAGGAGGCATTGGCCTGCTATGACGACGCATTGTCGTTGCGCCCGAATTTTCCGGCTGCGCTCAACAGTAAAGGGTTTGTGTTGCAAGACATGGGATGTATGCGGGAGGCATTAATCTGTTTTGAAAAGGCGGTTGAACTCGCACCTGAATTTGCGATGGTACGGCTAAATCTGGGCATGGCACAGCTTAAGCTGGGTGACTGGAAAAACGGTTGGGACAACTATGAGGCGCGTTGGACGGGGTCAACTGAGGCTAGCGATGGCAGTTTTCAGCGGCCTAGTTGCCCACTACCGCATTGGGATGGCGAGGGTGAGACTAAGCAACAAGGGCTGCTTGTCAACACCGAGCAAGGCTTTGGCGATACGTTTCAGTTTGCACGTTATCTTAGTATGGCGTCAGAGCGTTTCGGCAAGGTTGGTTTTGTTTGTTCACAGCCCACAATGAGGCTAATGGAATGGGCGTTAGGTAATCAGATCGTACTGTTGAATCGCATGCCTGCTGATTTTTCTACTTGGCATTGTCAGTGCGCATTAATGTCGCTGCCACGCGCCTTTAAAACTAGACCAGAACAGATTCCTGCTGACGTACCTTATTTAAAAGTGCCAACGCCTGCTAAAGCACACTGGCAAGATCGGTTAGAGGCCGAAGCATCCGGTCGATTGAGAATTGGTGTTGCGTGGGCAGGCCGTAAGGTGCATCAATACGACGCCCGTCGTAGCCTGTTATTTAATCAGTTACTGCCTTTGTTACGCGATAAGCGAGTGAGTTGGGTTAGCTTGCAGAAATGGGTGCCAGAAGATCAACGTCCGGCCATTCCCGCTGAAGTTGATTGGTTAGATTGGACTGAAGAATTAACAGATTTTGCGGATACCGCAGCATTGATGAGTAATCTGGATTTGGTGATTTCTGTTGACTCATCCATGGTGCATCTTGCGGGCGCACTCAATGTTCCAGTCTGGATGATGAACCGTTTTGATACAGAATGGCGCTGGTTCTGTCAACGTGATGATAGTCCGTGGTATCCAAGCTTACGAATATTTAATCAGCCAACATTCGGTGACTGGACCAGTGTACTTTCTGAAGTGCAGGCGAAGCTAACTTCATTACAAGCACCTCGAAAAATCAAAACAAGAAAGTCTCGTTCTGGCGCAGTCACGACATTAACTAAGGCTACGCCAACATCATCTGCGCCGATGTCAGTAGCACAGACCATGCAAGTAGCCAGTCAGTTGCAAAGTGCAGGACGTTTGCAGGAATCGGAAAAAATTCTGCGTCAGATTTTGCAGCTTGAGCCCAACCATGCACATGCTATGCACTTATTGGGCGTGGTAGCCCATCAGGCTGGCCAACCTGTGCTTGCCATTGAGCTCATTAGTAATGCGGTTGCTCTCGAGACTAGTGATGCGCTCTTTCACAGTAACTTAGCGGAGATGTGCCGCCAGCAAGGGCAGCTAGAGAAAGCGATTAAACATGGTTACCGCGCAGTAGAAATAGATCCCTCTATGGCATCGGCGCAAAGCAATCTGGGGATTGCACTCTACGATGCCAAAGATTATGACGCAGCAGAAGTTTGCCATCAAAAGGCGCTTGAGCTGTCGCCAATTATTTTACAATCACTGAATAATATGGGCAGTATCCTGCGCGCCCGTAAAGATTTGCCAGGCGCTGCCAATTGGTACCGTCGTGCACTGGCAGTAAACCCAAATTATCTTGACGCCTTGAGTAATTTAGGTGCGGCGCTGGTGGAGGTTGGAAAAGCAGATGATGCGGTGCCATATTTAGAATTGGCACTTAGTATCGTGCCCAACTACCCGGAAGCATTGTGCAATCTTGGTTTGGCCAGATTAAAACAAGAGCAAATTGAGCAAGCCGTTGTGTTACTAGAGCGCTCATTGCAAATCAAAAAAGATTATCCGGAAGCTTTAATTGGTCTGGCGCGTGCTCGCTATGAGCAAGTGCAGTTGCCGGAAGCGGAAGCACTGTTGCGTAGGGTTTTGGCAGATGCGCCAAATAATACGGACGCTTGGTGTCAATTGGCGGCTATTTGTATTGAGCAAGGATATTCAACTGAAGCAGAGAGTTGTTATCAAAAGGCGCTGGTTATTAATCCGAGCTTTGCAGATGGGCTTGCAGGGTTGGGAAATTTAAAACTGGAACAAGGAAAAATTGATGAGGCAGTAAAATTATTCGAAGAAGCAATTGCAATTGCTCCAGATAATTTAGGCGCGCGTTTTCACCTTACACAAGCGAAAAAAGTAAAATTTGAGGATGAAAATTTTGCTTCACTTGAAGCGCTTGTTCCCGGTCTTGACTCTATGGCAGATGAGAAGAAAATTTCTTTACATTATGCGTTGGGTAAGTCTTACGACGACTTAAAGCAGTATGACAAAGGCTTTCCGCACTATATGGAAGGTGCAAGAATCAAGCGACAAAAACTGCACTATGATGCGCAAGTAGATGCTGCAAGAACTCAGTATATTATTGATGTCTTTGATAGAAACTATTTTGCTAGTTTGCACGGTGCGGGCGATTCATCCGACGTGCCGGTATTTGTTTTAGGAATGCCGCGTTCTGGCACGACACTGACCGAACAGATTATCGCGAGCCACCCTTTAGTGCATGGTTCAGGCGAGTTGCGCGATTTGATGGAAGTCGTGCAGCAACCGATCATAGGTACAGAATTTAGGCCCTTTCCAGAAAGTTTGAATGGCCTGAACCGCGCGATCCTCACACGATGGGGGCAGGATTATGTCGCGCGTCTGCGTAATCGTGCACCAGCGGCCAAACGCATAACAGATAAAATGCCCGCAAATTATGCGGCAATGGGATTAATCCCGTTATTGATACCAAATGCCAAAATCATCCATGTAAAACGTAGCCCTGTGGATACCTGTGTTTCATGCTTCACGCGGCTGTTTAATCGGCATCAGGATGCGACTTACGACCTCGCAGAGTTAGGTCAGCATTATGTGAACTATGCGCGCTTGATGGCGCATTGGCGCAAAGTACTACCGAAAGATGCATTCATTGAAGTGCAGTATGAAGATATCGTTGCCGATATGGAAGGACAGGCGCGGCGCTTGATTGAATACTGTGACTTGGAATGGGATGATGCTTGTCTGGCCTTTCACAAGAACACACGCAGCATTCGCACCGCAAGCGTCACGCAGGTGCGTCAGCCAATCTATAACTCCTCTGTAGAACGATGGCGCAATTATGAGAAATTTCTTGAGCCATTGCTTGATGTTTTAAGTACACTTCCAAAGTAAACATCCATTTCTCTCCTTGAAACGATCCGTATCTTGATAAAAAAAATCGCGCGCTTATGCTTTGTTTTGGCATTGGCAGGTTGTGTCGGTATATCACCAGAACAACGTGCAAGTGAAATAGATGTGTTGGCCCACCAGCATGGTTGGCAATTGATCAAGCTCTCTACCAGCCCATTTGTGCTGGTAGCTTACGCGCCAAAACGACTCTCTCAAACGGTAACCTTAACTGTTTATATTGAAGGTGACGGCTTAGCCTGGGTCAGTCGTTCACAACCTTCGGCGAATCCAACTCCCGTGAATCCAATAGGATTGAAGCTTGCGATGCAACATCCTACCGGCTCTGCTGTTTACCTTGCAAGACCCTGTCAATATGTTGAGGGGCCTGACGCAAGAAACTGTTCGAGTATCTATTGGATCGATCGCCGTTTTTCTCCAGAAGTGATTGAATCAACGAACATGGCGATAGAGCAGCTTAAACAGCGGTACAAAGCGAATAAACTTGAATTGATAGGATACTCTGGTGGTGGTGCAGTGGCGGCGCTCGTAGCTGCGAAACGCAGTGATGTCGTGAACTTGGTAACTGTAGTAGGCAATCTTGATCACGCGGCATGGACGAAGTTACACTCAATCACTCCCTTAAAAGGTTCACTCAATCCAGCTGATGCGTGGAATGAATTAATCGATGTGCCGCAACTACACTTTGTGGGTAGCGAAGACAAAAATGTAAGCCCGGATGTCGCACGTTCTTATCAAGCGCGATTTCCTGAAAACCGGCAGCCGTTGCTACGGCTGATTGAAGGTTTTGATCATGTTTGCTGCTGGGTAGAACATTGGCCGCAGTTATATTTTTCTAGCAATATAAATAAATAGCCTCGCAACAATGACCTCTAAAAATCCTACTAATATCGTATGTGTTGAGAATCACTTAAAACGGATCCACTGGTGCGGTTGCTAAAATCTGTACATGTGTGCTATCTATTTTCCCCGCCAACAAAGACCAGTTGGCTGAGCATTTCGGTGTCGATCCCCCCGCTTACAGTAGTAAAGCCGACCATGAATTATGTCGCCATCGATCTTGAAGTGCTTGGCAATCGCAGCGATGTCGATTGGCACATAGACTTTGGTACTCCGCTCCGGGCAGTCCCGAGAGAATGCGGCAAATTCGCCGTAGTAGCGACGATAGATCTCTTCGAGCACTTGCAGGTCTGTTGGTGGCCACTTCATAGGTTGCTTGAAGCCTAACGTAAAGAGATTATCCGCCGCTCAACACCAGTTCGCCCGGAGCGCTGACACCACAGCGGCGGATAAACGCTGTTGGGCTGAACCGCCATCGAGTGAAAAGGGTCAGCATCGCTGATCGTAATGCCATGCTGACTGTTTCCACAACAGTTGTACAAAATTATCAAATCTAACAGTCATACTCACGCGTTTTCCAACTCCGCGTCTTATTGCATTTTCCATTATCCGTGCAGAGTAGCGTTCTGACCAAGACTGACCTTTCCAAAATCACCCTCATCAAACATCCACCCTCACCACACCCTTCTTCCGTTTCCCCCGCATTTCATCTTGTATCTCTTCCAGCCGTCGACCGCGCGTATCGATACCGCTGCGGATTAACATCACTGCAGAAACAACCATCGGTATCGCAATCAACAGCGCAGAAAGAGCGAGGTTCTCGAACATGCCCATCACGCCGCAGGCTGCGCCGAGTATGCCGCCGAATTTGGAACTGGCGGCGATCAGCCCCGAGCCGGTGGCGCGCAAGCGTACCGGGTAAATTTCTGCAGCATACGGAATTAGCATTGCGATCACGCCGCTGGAGCTGACTAGTAGTGCGGCGGTGGCGCCGATCATCGCGGTTTCGGAATGAATATCGGCCATGCCTAAGACGAAGAACGCCAGCAGACTGCCTGCGGTGAAGGCGATGAACAATACCAGTGCTTTGATGCTGCTCCAGCGATGATAAAGCCAGATCACGACACCGATGCCGGGCAGCGCGTAGAACGCAGAACGTGCGAGTAGCGCGCTGGCAGTGCCAGCATCCATCCCCATGCCGCGCAGATTGGTCGGCAGCCACAGCAGGAAACCGAAATTCGCCAACCCCCATCCCAGACCACAGACGATCAAGCCCCAGGTGATCGGCGCATGCGAACCGCGCATTAGTTGCTGCATTCCCGCGTATTCATCGACGGCAGTCACAGGTGCAGAAATATCGTTGACGACAATTTGCGGCGCAGGATGCAGCGCACCGGAAAATTTGGCCAATACCGCGCGCGCCTCATCGAGCAGCCCGGCGTTTGCCAAGAAGCGTGGCGATTCAGGAATATAACGGCTCAAGAATACGATCAGCGCGCCGGTCGGTAAACCGAGCAGCCACAGTGCGCGCCAACTGAACAGTGGTTCCAATATAGCTGCCGCGCCGGAGGCCAGTAAATAACCGGGGCGGAGGGGATCATCTCAGCCATCAACGTAAATGTAATCGGTAGCAGTCCGCCGGCCGATGCGCCCATCAGAAAGCACATCACTAGGTTCCATTCAAACGCGGGCATCGCGCCACAGATCGCAGTACCGATGAACATTAATGCCGACAGCAGGATCGCGGCGCGGCGACCGAAGATGTCGGCCACACGCCCCCACGCAATTGAGCCGACGGTGGTTCCGGTCAGCGCCACCAGTGCCAGCCAGCCAGCCGTTTCACTGGTGATCTGATATTCCTCGGTCATACCGGGCATGGCGAAGCCGATGGTTGCGGGCTTCAGTACATCGACTGTCAACGCAATCACCAGCACAAATACTAGCTTCCAGTGTTCGGCATTGAGCGGGATACCATCGGCAATCTGAAAACGGATCGGCGCGCGTCCGTTCAGGCTTCTGCTCATTTGGTCCAGCCTCGGCATCAAGCCGTACATCGAACACAGTAGGCCAAGCGGGATCATTGCCATACCCGCCATCATCCAACCATCCATCGGCATGCCAACCATCTGATACCAACCATCTGATAACCCATATGCGATGCGCAGGCGAACATCGGCAAATGCGCGAGTACGCCACCGATCAGCGCGGCGCAGCCGAACCAGAAAGCGAAGGGGTGATGGAAGGAAAGGCCGTTGGATTTCATGATCAGTTCTGGCTTACGTAAAAATTGTTCGCGAGACCCATGTCGTTGAAGCGTGACGTGTGCAATGCAAAGCAACGCGTCGCGAAAGCTACTGTTCAGGATCGGTGGGATTCTGCATCAGCGAAATAGATGGTAAAAATTGTGCTGACTAGATTGATGGCTGGTTTGTGAATGATGAAATTTTTTTATACTATCTGGACAACTTCCGCGCCACCAACCACGGCAGCCGCACCACGAATCCGAAAAACAGGCGGCTGTGCATCCACGTCAGCAGTGCATTATCGCGCAGATAGCGAAAGTGCGATACGCCGCCTTCTTCTACACTGAAATAGCGCACCGGTGCCAACACATTAATCGGCGTTACGCCGCGCCAGCACAGCCGTACCACGGCTTCA
>CAJDWW010000050.1_pt2 | contig 14915 bp, 17 predicted proteins | sample 7391721 | NCBI WGS metagenome assembly CAJDWW01 (sample SAMEA7055731, study PRJEB34461) | soil metagenome | biome: terrestrial ecosystem; feature: Peninsula; material: soil | place: Antarctica | collected 2016
GACGCGACGATAGACCCGCATCGCATTCACCAGATTCAGCCATAGATAAGCAGATGAAATGCCAAATGCAAGTGCCGCCAGACGCGTCATTGGTGGCCATAGCACTGCGCCCAGCAATAGTAGCAGTGCGACTAGATGCGCACCATACTGCTGAATCGCGACTCGATCAGGCACGATCTGCTTGACGTTGGGAACGATCCCGCGCTGCGTGGCTCGGCTTTGCAAGTGATACCACACCAGAAACGGCACGATCTTATACAACATGCCGTTCACCGCTGAATACGCAAAGCCGATGATAAAGAGCACGCCTAAAAATAATGGATAAGCTGGTGCCGCCGCCACTTGCGGCATCATCAGACCAATCAGCCACACGATTGCGCAAGTAGACAAGCTCAACATACCGATCCACCAAAACATCGTCGTGATATCGCGCTTCGGCCGTTTTCTTCGCCACAGCAAAGAAAGCGTTATCGCAGAAAACATTAGATAACTACCCGCAATAAGTATGCCGATCAGTGTCGACAGCGGCGCTGCAAATTTCGGTGCCAACACGGCGCTCAATGCGCTCAGTAACAGTGAGCCAAACAATGTCAAACCCAGCCACCGCGTCAACCACGGCGGATAAACCGGCGTCACCTGAAACATCGGCACCACTTGATAAGAAACACCGATTACCAGCAAGCCTATCCATCCCAGCAAACCCACGCGTGCATGTAAATCGGTGAGCCCAACAAACGAAATTTGCAGCGAATACGCGAGGCCTCCAGCCAGCGTCGCACCCAACAATAACGTGGCCAATAACGCAGTCAACGCGAACCGTATCGTTTTCAATGTCGCATCTGCACCTTCAATATTCCACATCCGTGACGCGCACGCCCCAATGAACCACGCAAATGCAGAGAGTAGTAGCACCAACGCCGTGCCAAACAAAAAGGGCTTCAACAATAGAAAGGCGGCGATCAATGTGATCACGCCTGTCGTCAGTAATACATGAACGACACGAGCGGTGAGCCGGATGCGAGGCAGATCGATACCGGCGACCACCGGCAAAATCTGCATCAGCGCGCCCAACATCACGGAAGCGAGGAATCCGAGTACCAGTAGATGAGTGAGTGCCAATGTGGAGGCTGACCAACGCGATTGCAGTGCGTCAGCACCGACCCACCACAACAGCAGAGCGGCGGTGAAGGAAAAAATCGGTGCGGTGAGAAAGAAACGCAGCGGCGCCGAAATTGGCGGCGACTGGTCAAAAGACAAAACACGACGCATTAGTTTTTATGCCAGATCAGAATCTCGTAAAGGTAATCCGGACGGCACTGCGCATCATAGCCATAACTATTTTTTTCTAGAATACGGTAGAGCGGACGTGGTTCGCGATCGATCACCACTCGTAAACGCTGCGCTGCCTCGAGCCGTGTTAGCGCTTCCAGCACGCGCTCCAGCGGCTCCGGCGGCTCCAGTCCGCACACATCCAATTCAACGACATCGTTTTCCATCGTACTTAGCGCCCCACAGGTTAGGTCGCATCACACGACGCAATTACTGCAGTAATGTGATGCATCGCGTCGAGAATTTCTTGGCGCTTGCCAGACAGCGCACGATCACTCATCGGATAAAGCATGCTCTCTTCCTTGATATTGTGTTGTTGAAGCATCGTATTGAGGGTTTCAGCATGGCCTTCAAAATCGCTGATATTACGCGCTTCCAATGCTTCACAAATGTTACCAATAAGACTGAGTATCTGCAAATGTTCTTCGCGCATCACGCGCGTCGGCCCCATTGCCATCCCGGTCGCTACTTCAAATGCCGGAAATAGAATTGTTTCTTCCATCGTCAAATGTCTTTGCATCGCGCCGTGGAATTCGCCGAATGCCTTTTCTGCTTCTTCCCATTGATTTTTTTGAACCGCGCGTTCCATTTGTACAAAAAGATCGTCGCAATAACGATGCTCTTGACTCATGTATTCAGTAATCGTAGCCATGACATCCTTTCTCAGGTAACAAGCCCATTCTGATACTTCGCAAGGCCTGAATTCCTTGATGCAAGTCAAGGAATTCGGAGCAACGGGTGTAATACAGTCTAATGACTTCTATTCCAGACTGGAAAATATCGTGCTTGAATCCGAATTCCCTCCCCTCCTCCTGAACGGCAAATCATTGCTCCCTATCGTTCAAGGCGGCATGGGTGTCGGTATTTCTGCGCATCGGCTCGCGGGCAACGTCGCGCGCTTGGGCGGCGTCGGCACCATCTCCAGCGTCGATTTGCGTCGGCATCATCCTGATTTAATGGAGCAGACCCGCAAATCGCGTGACAAGGAACTGATCAACAATATAAACCTGATTGCACTTGACCGTGAAATCCACGCCGCGCGCGCACTGGCAAAAGGGAGCGGCATGCTGGCAGTGAATGTGATGCGCGCAGTCGCTGAATATGCCGCCTACATTCGACAAGCATGCGCCAGTGGCATTGATGCAGTGGTAGTCGGTGCGGGATTGCCGATGGATTTACCGGAATTGACAGCTGACTATCCGAAAGTCGCGCTGATTCCGATTCTATCTGACGTACGCGGCATCGCGCTGATCCTGAAAAAATGGATGCGCAAGAATCGCTTGCCAGATGCAATCGTGATTGAAAATCCACGCTACGCTGCTGGTCATTTGGGTGCTGCTCGTCCAGAAGATGTCAATGCGCCGCATTTTGCTTTCCCCATCGTATTGGAAGGCGCACTTGAATTGCTAAAGAACCTCGGTATTGAGCGCGAAAGAATTCCGCTGATCGCCGCTGGTGGCGTCAACAGTCATGAAGATGTACGCGAGCTGCTGGCGCTGGGTGCCAGCGCAGTGCAACTCGGCACCGCGTTTGCCGTCACCGAAGAAGGTGATGCGCATCCGAATTTTAAGAAGGTACTAGTGGAAGCGACGCCAGACGATATCGTCACCTTCATGAGTGTCGCCGGTTTGCCTGCGCGTGCAGTGAAAACGCCGTGGCTGGTGAATTATCTCGACAAGGAAGCGAAGCTCCAAAGCAAAGCCAAACCCAAAGCATGTACCGTCGGTTTCGACTGCCTGCATGAATGTGGGCTGCGCGATGGCATTGCCAAACATGGCCAGTTCTGTATCGATACCCAACTCGCATTTGCACTCGAAGGTGATATCAAACGCGGATTATTTTTCCGCGGTTCCGAGCCACTTCCGTTTGGCAATGCGATTCGCTCAGTCCGCGAATTGATGCAATATCTGCTGACCGGAGCACGGCCGGAAGGTTTAGGAGCGAGCTCGATCGATCGTCATCTGGTATTGGCATAAGTAATGGAACTGGTGTGCCCCGCCGGCAGTTTGCCGGCATTGAAAGCAGCGGTCGATCATGGCGCTGATTGCGTGTATCTGGGTTTTCGTGATGCGACCAATGCGCGTAATTTCGCTGGATTGAATTTCGACGACGATACACTCGCTACCGGCATCCGTTACGCACATGATCGAGATTGCAAAGCGCTGCTAGCGTTGAACACGTATCCGCAAGCGTCGAACTGGAATCAGTGGCATCGCGCAATTGACCGCGCAGCACATGCAGGAATCGATGCAGTCATTCTGGCCGATCCCGGTCTGATGCAATATGCAGTGAAACATCATCCACAATTGCGTTTGCATCTATCGGTGCAAGGCTCCGCCACCAACCCTGAAGCAATCAATTTTTACCAAACCCATTTCGGCATCGCTCGCGCCGTGCTGCCGCGTGTGCTGTCGCTGGCGCAAGTGGAACAGGTCATCAGCAAAACCTCGGTGGAAATAGAAGTGTTCGGTTTCGGTAGTCTGTGCGTGATGGTTGAAGGTCGCTGCGCGCTGTCATCGTATGTCACCGGCGAAGCGCCCAACACACATGGCGTTTGCTCACCTGCCAAATCGGTGCGCTGGCAAAAAACTGAGAACGGTCTGGAATCACGATTGAATGGCGTGTTGATAGATCGTTATGCCGACGATGAAAATGCCGGTTATCCGACGTTGTGCAAAGGTCGCTTTGATGTTGGCGATGAAAATTATTATGCAATCGAAGAACCCACCAGCCTCAACACACTGGAACTACTGCCGCAACTAATGACAATGGGTGTGCGCGCGATCAAGATCGAAGGACGGCAACGCAGCCCAGCGTACGTCGCGCAAGTCACGCAGGTGTGGCGGGAAGCGATCGATCAATGCCTTAATCAGGCACAAACTTATACGGTGAAACCGGCTTGGATGGCGGAGTTAAACAAAGTCGCTGAAGGACAGCAACATACGCTCGGCGCCTATCACCGTCCGTGGAAATAAAGAACCCCAACATGAAAATCGCACTTGGTCCGCTGCTCTATTATTGGTCACGCGACACCGTGTTCCAGTTTTATCGAACCATCGCTGACACGATGGTCGACATCGTCTATCTAGGTGAAACAGTATGTTCACGTCGTCACGAATTACGCTTGGCAGATTGGATCGAGATCGCGCAGAATTTGCGTGAAGCGGGCAAGGAAGTAGTGCTATCAACGCAGGTGTTGATCGAATCCGGCTCCGATCTCTCAACTTTGCGGAAAATCGCTGAAAACGATCATTTCATGGTCGAAGCGAATGATATGGGCGCGGTCCATTGCATCGCTCAACAACATGCATTTGTCGCCGGCCCTCATCTCAATATTTACAATCCACCATCGCTACAGTTGCTCGCCGATTTGGGCGCGCAGCGCTGGGTGATGCCGCTTGAGATGGGGCGCGACGATCTGGCACTGATGCAGAATGAACGACCTACCGGCATGCAAACCGAAGTATTTGCATATGGCCGGATGCCACTCGCATTTTCGGCACGCTGTTTTACCGCACGGCATCGCAATCTACCCAAAGACAATTGTCAATTCAGCTGTCTTGATTATCCAGATGGGCTGACTTTGAAAACCCGCGAGAAGCAAGAGTTTTTAGTATTGAACGGTACTCAAACACAATCGGCACTGATCTACAACTTGGTCAATGAATTGACGCAAATGCACGAGCTAAATGTCGATGTGATTCGCATCAGTCCGCAAGCGCAACACACCACCACCATCATTGATCTATTCCATCGCGTGTTAACGCAGCAATCACCAGCTACCGCTGCATTGCAAGCGATGCGCCCATTGATGCCGGATCAATCATGTAATGGCTATTGGTACGGCAAGCCCGGGCTGGAACAGATGGCGGTCGCTTAATGGAAAACTCACTGCCTCAAAAAATAATCGTGACTAAAAAAAATCCCACTCTGCCACTGCCGTTTGCCAGAGCATTGGCGCTACTGCCTGCATATCCCGGTTCGCTGCTATTCGTTACCGCGATCAATCTGGCACTAGCGAAAAAACTGCCGCAGCATGTACAGCAATCACTGAGTGGAAAAAAACTACGGATATGCATTCACGATGCGCAACTGACATTCGATTTTGAATGGCGGCATGGAAAATTTTCAGCGTGTCGCTTCACTGGTGAACCCGATCTAATGATCAGTGCCAGCGCTTACGATTTTCTGACGATGGCACAGCGACGTGAAGACCCAGATACATTATTTTTCAGCCGACGGCTAGTAATGGAAGGCGATACCGAACTCGGGTTGCTGATGAAGAATACGATGGATGCCGCTGATCCGATGCTGCCGGAATGGACTTGGAAAGTGCCGGCCAACGCGCTGGCGCAAATGAAAGCTATTTTGAAATAGTGATGAAAAATATGTGTGATTTCATATCGACGCTGTGCATGCCATAAAAGGTTTTAGCTCCCTCTCCCGCATCAGCGGGAGAGGGTTGGGGTGAGGGAAGATTTGGATTTTGTTTTTAAAGCCAAAGTCAACAACACCCTCACCCTAGCCCTCTCCCGCTGATGCGGGAGAGGGGATGAAATACCGATTCGCTCCAATATATGGGTCATCCCTAACTGATGTGGGAGATGGAGCTAAACGGCAGTTCGATTAGTGATTTTTACCTAAGCCAAATTTAAGTCATGCATTCGATGCGCTTGAAAGGAGCATCCAATGAACTCAAAAAAATCTGATCTTCCTCTGGTCTACTCTTGCTCCGGTTGTTCCAGCGCCGCGCAAATGGCCAATCATGTCGCGTTGCAGCTCGATCGCCGTGGCATCGCTGAAATGTCGTGCATCGCTGGCGTCGGAGGTGACGTTCCCTCATTAGTAAAAGTAGCAAAGTCTGGCCGCCGCATTATCGTGCTGGATGGTTGCCCGTTATCGTGCGCGAAGAATTGTCTGTCACGCCACGGCGTCGAACCCGATAGCCATCATGAATTAAGCCAGTACGGCGTGAGGAAGAAACTGCATGCCGATTTTGATCCGGCACAAGTCGAAGGGGTGATCGCACGCGTCGTGCTTGATGCAAACCAAAGTTGCATTGATCAATCGACAGAGGATAAATTCCCGCAAGAAGCAGCTACCAAAGTGATGACAACATGCGAGAATACTGACGAACACTGATCTCCTTTTCCATTCCCCGCTTAAAGGCTACGCGCATGCTTCACCGTCATCGAGAGGGGCACAAACTGGAAAAAGCGGGATGGCTGCGTGCCGCTGTGCTGGGTGCGAATGACGGTATCGTTTCGACCTCCAGTCTGATTGTCGGCGTCGCCGCATCGCATTCATCGCACAACAGTATCTTAATCACTGGTGTCGCGGCGCTAGTCGCTGGTGCGATGTCGATGGCTACCGGCGAATATATTTCCGTACAGTCGCAGGTCGATACCGAACAGGCCGCACTCGCTACCGAGCACGCGGAGCTCACCGCAAATCCGCATAGCGAACATCAAGAGTTGGCGAATATCTACATCTCTCGCGGCTTGGAGGCATCACTTGCAAAAAATGTCGCTACCCAACTGATGGCGCACGACGCATTGGGCGCACATGCGAGAGATGAACTAGGTATTACCGAAGCCCTACGCGCCCGGCCATTGCAGGCCGCATTCGCATCTTCGCTCAGCTTTTCTTCTGGAGCACTACTGCCATTGCTGGTAGTGATCGGCGCACCACCAAATCAACTGATTCCATTCGTTTCGATCGCCTCGCTAGTGTTTCTTGCAGCGCTCGGCGCGCTGGCAGCACAAGCTGGTGGCGCCAGTATATTCAAGGGCGCGCTACGCATCACATTCTGGAGTGCGTTGGCAATGGGCGTCACCGCTGCCACTGGCGCATGGTTAGGCAATTTTATATAAGTGTTTTTTTCTGTTGAATCATCAGGAGACATTCATGAACAAAAGCAAAATACAGCGGCAAGAAATCGGCTCACCACCAGTCTCGACTATCCATTGGCGTTATACGGGGCCGGCAATTTTTTTGCACTGGCTGCTGGCGTTCCTAATCGTCGGCATGGTTATGCTCGGTTGGTACATGATGTCGGTCGAACATCAGCCGGGCAGCGAGGTGTTTTTCAATGTACACAAATCATTTGGAATCACGGTTTTCATATTGGTGATGATTCGTCTGCTATGGCGGTTCACGCATCAACCGGCAGCGCTACCGTCGACGATGCCGCAGTGGGAAATAAAACTATCTGAAGTCACGCAGTGGCTCATGTACATTGGCATGTTTTTACTACCCATCTTCGGCTTTCTAGGGGCGTCATATAGCAAGAGCGGCGTCATTTTCTTCAGCCTGCAATTACCCCGTTGGCGAGTTGCCGATCACGATACCGCTGAGTTTTTCTTTTCAATTCACTCCGCGATTGTCTGGGTGATGGTGGCGTTGATTGCGTTGCATGTGGCGGGAGCGCTCAAACATCTGCTGATCAATCGGGATCGGGTATTTCAGCGGATGTGGTTTTAAATTTCGCAGTCGTTTTTCGCAAAACCAAAAATAACGTCATAGCTTGCGGGCAGCAATCCATCGCTGTCGCGCAAGGTTTCATAGCGTGCTTCGATCGTGCGCCACGCCTCTCTTCCCATCAACGCGCGACGACGATTGCTGCCGGTCTGATACGCACCGATACCGCGTATCGTCATTAACAAGCGTTTTACGCCGTATCTAGTTCATGCAGCGTACGCGGCCCCAACGTCGAGAATGCCAAAATTCCACCTGGCACCAGCACCCTATGGAATTCACTTAATGCCTGTGGTAAGCGGCACCATTGCAACGCCATGCTCGACCAGCAGGCATCAAAGCCAGCGGATCGAAAGGGTAATTGCTCGATGTCGCTGCACACAGCGGCACCATTGCAACGCCATGCTCGACCAGCAGGCATCAAAGCCAGCGGATCGAAAGGGTAATTGCTCGATGTCGCTGCACACGGCATTTGCAGCGCGACGATTTGCCTGCATTGCCATCGCCGGTGCGGCATCGCAACCGATGAAAGTCGCTCGTGGCCAATCGCTACGCAGCAGTTCGATGCCATAGCCTGTACCGCAACCTGCATCCAGCACATAGTCGGGCGCGGGTATTTCGATACATTGCTGCGCTAACCACGCCGCAAGTCGTTCACCAATTTGATGCTGAAAAGTGGCCAGCGTGTCATAGCCAGACGCCGCGCGGTCGAACGCCGCGCGTACTTTAGTTTTATCCAAGCTGTGTACCACGCTATGCGAAACCGTCATCCATTTCTCAGCAAAAATCGGGGAAACAATTCAGCCAATTGTTTCAGCGTATTCTGTGATGGATATCCAACCAGCGATGTATCGTTTAATTCCGTCGTAGTGCTCGGCTGTGCGTGAAATTTTTGCAGCACATAGTTTTTCACGCCCATTCGTGCTAGCGTTTCCGCCAATTCGATGATGTCGCTTTCATCTAGCAACGTGGGATGAATAGTGGTACGGATTTCATGTTCGCAGCCGCTGGCCAGCACAGCTTCGAGAGCCATCAATGCTTGCCGTCCGCTGCCTTCAACACAGGTAATGCGATCGTAGCGACTAAACGGTGCTTTGATATCGAGCCCAACCCAATCGACGTTAGGCAGTACTTCGGCTAATCGTCCAGGGTAAATTCCTGCGGTATGCAAACCCACCTTGAAACCTAATTCACGCACGTCATTCATCGCAGCGCTCAATGCTGGATCAATGGTTGGCTCGCCGCCGCTGAACACCACCGCATCGATCAAGCCAACCCGACGTTTCAACAAATCGAGCGTTGAACTCCACTCGACCGGTGTCACATCGGGACGCGATTGCAAATGCGGGTTATGGCAATAACCACAGCGCCATGGACAACCCTGAACAAATATGACTGCAGACAGTTGACCTGGATAGTCGGTGGCGGTGAAGGGAACGACACCACCGACTTTCAGCGTGCGATCAGTGGCTAAGCGCGGCGCGTTTTTCATCGAAATATTTGCGCTCGTGGAACTCACCTTTTTTGCCGATATTAAACGACGACATTGGGCGGTGATAGCCCATCACGCGGGTCCATATTTCACATACTTGGCGTTCGCTGTCGAGCAGCACGATCTGTTTCTTAGCAAGATGCGTTTGATTGCTGAGGTCTGTCATTGAGTTTCTCCTTGGTTTATTTGGTGGCTGGTACAGAGCACTTTCGTAATACACTCTTTCCGATACCCATCGAAAAGAGTTCGGATGCGGGAGGTCGATTCATCTCAGTTGATTCCTCGAACGCCATCACCCTAACCCTCTCCCACTGATGCGGGAAAGGGAATGACAACCTATGCGGCTTCCCGCACCTTTTTCGCAATTACATCCTCATCACACTTCGGACAGAACGGATGACTTCCCGCCAGATATCCATGTTTCGGACAGATTGAGAACGTCGGTGTGACAGTGATGTAAGGCATCGAAAAACGACTCAGCGCACGCTTAACTAAATTGCGGCATGCATCTGCACTCGATAACGGCTCGGTCATGTACAGATGAAGCACAGTGCCGCCGGTGTATTTGCGTTGCAATGCATCTTGCCGTTCCATCGCTTCAAATGGATCATCGGTGAAGCCGACTGGTAATTGCGACGAGTTGGTGTAGTAAGGCATGTCGTGGGTACCGGCTTGCAAAATATCCGCGTAGCGTTTGCGATCTTCTTTTGCGAAACGATACGTCGTACCTTCGGCAGGCGTCGCTTCGAGGTTGTACATGTGGCCGGTCTCTTCTTGAAACTCCACCATCCGTGCGCGGATATGATCTAGCAAGCGCAATGCCAACGCGTAGCCTTCCGGCGTCGTGATGTCATGCTCGTTATCGGTGAAGTTACGGATCATTTCATTGACGCCATTCACCCCCAGTGTCGAGAAGTGATTACGCAGTGTGCCGAGATAACGTTTGGTGTATGGGAACAGTCCGTTATCCATATGACGCTGAATCACCTTGCGCTTGATTTCGAGACTGACCTTGCCTAGTTCCAGCAATTCATCGATGCGCGCCATCAACGCTGGCTCATCACCTTTGTACAGATAGCCGAGGCGCGCGCAATTGATCGTGACCACGCCCAGCGATCCGGTTTGTTCGGCAGAACCGAATAGGCCGTTGCCGCGTTTAAGTAACTCACGCAGATCGAGTTGCAAGCGGCAGCACATTGAACGAATCATGTTCGGCTTCAACTCGGAATTGATGAAGTTCTGAAAATACGGTAAGCCATAACGCGCTGTCATTTCGAACAACAATTCCGCATTTGGACTGTGCCAATCGAAATCAGGCGTGATGTTGTAAGTCGGGATCGGGAACGTAAACACGCGACCTTTGGCATCACCTTCGGTCATGATCTCGATATAGGCGCGATTGATCACATCCATTTCCTGCTGCAAGTCACCGTAAGTAAATGCCATTTCACGACCGCCGATTACTGGCACCTGATCGCGCAGATCTTCCGGGCAAACCCAGTCGAAAGTGAGATTGGTAAACGGTGTTTGCGTACCCCAACGCGATGGCACGTTAAGGTTGTAGATCAACTCCTGCATGTATTGCTTTACTTCGACGTAATCGAGTCCGTCGTTACGCACGAACGGCGCCATATAAGTATCGAATGAACTGAATGCCTGCGCGCCCGCCCACTCGTTTTGCAAAGTGCCGAGGAAATTGACGATCTGACCAATCGCACTCGACATATGCTTCGGCGCGCATGATTCCACTTTTCCCGGTACGCCATTCAAGCCTTCGCTCAATAGCATGCGCAGCGACCAACCGGCGCAATAACCGGACAACATATCGAGATCGTGAATATGCATGTCGGCGCAACGATGTGCTTCACCGACTTCCGGTGGATAGACATGATTGAGCCAATAATTGGCGATGACCTTGCCCGACACGTTGAGAATCAATCCGCCCAGTGAATAGCCTTGGTTGGCATTGGCGTTGACGCGCCAATCGAGTTGATCCAGATACTCGTTCATCGACGATTCGACATCGACCAGCGTATTACGATCGGTGCGCAGCTTTTGATGCTGCTCGCGATAGACGGTGTAAGCGCGCAACGTATGGCGATAACCGGCTTCGAACAACACCGCCTCTACCGCATCCTGAATCCGTTCGATGCCGATCGCTTCGTGCGCACTAGGTGCGATTTTTTCAAACACCACTTGCGCTGCCAAAGCCTGCGCGCGTGCATGATCGAACTCGCCACTGACTTGCCCAGCTCGCATCAACGCTGACGCGATCTTATCGATATCAAATGGCTTGATGCTGCCATCACGTTTGATGATCCGGCTTGGTGCGGCTTTGATTGCTGTTCCCATCGACTCCCCCATGAACACAATATGTAGATGCGAAATGCAGGTTATTCACTAAATGTAGTGGGGTCAACGGGTTATGGGAGTTTTTTTGAAATTCTTGATATGGATTAGTTTTTATCGTGCCGAGTCAACATCTAGGGCCGAAGATACCTAGAAAAATTGATGAAATCAATGCGATTGATCATTCTCTGATGCTGGCTCGCTGGAGATTAGAGGGCAAATTTACGTAAAATATATTGCATCGTGATGGGTTCATCCACCGATCAGAATCTGGCGCACGACAACCAAGCTATTACTCAATGCATTCACGATGGCGGCGCAAATCACCATGATGGCAAAGACAGCGTCCGCATAACGTTGCATTAGTTACGCTCCCTGACATGTTCTGTTCTCAAGCCGGTTTTTTAAACGCGTGACGATGACGCAGCGGCACTCTAGCCACAAATAGCGTGGATGCAACATTTGAAAGGACAATATGAAACTACAAGGAAAAATTGCGTTAGTGACCGGCAGCGCTCAAGGCATAGGACGAGCGATTGCATTGCGGTTGGCGCAGGAAGGTGCCGATATCATCGTCCACGACTTGGTCGATGACGAGCGCACCAAAGAAACACTGGCACAAGTGCAGCAGGCGGGAAGACGCGGATGCATTGTCGCAGGTGACATCAGCAAGGTTGAAGATGATGCGCGGATCATCGAAGAAGGCGTGCGCGCAATGGGGCGCATCGACATCCTCGTTAATAATGCCGGTATCGAGAGACGAGCGCCGTTCTGGGAAGCGACCGAGACCGTTTATGATGAGGTGTTAGCAGTCAATCAGAAAGGCGTGTTCTTCACCACGCAGGCCTTCGTCAAGCACGTCAAACAGGTCGGCGGCGGCGGTAAGGTCATCAACATCAGCTCAGTACACGAAGAGCTGCCGTTCCCACATTTTGCGATCTATTGCACCAGCAAAGGCGGCCTCAAAATGATGATGCGCGACCTATCAGTCGAACTCGCTCCGCTGGGTATCACCGTCAACAATATCGCCGGGCGCGATCGAAACTCCGATCAATACTCATCTACTACACACGCCTGATTTGCTGGCCGGGTTACTAAAGAATATTCCATTAAAGCGTCTCGGCAAGCCAGAGGAAGTAGCGGGAGTCGCTGCTTTTCTGGCGTCGTCTGACGCCGATTACATCACCGGCACCACGATCAGGATCGACGGTGGTTTGTTATGGAATTACTCCGAGCAGTGATCGCGCATTTTCCGATTACCAGATCAAATGCTTCTGATGATCAGCCTGCGCACTGGCCGCTACTGAATCGAAAAATGAGAAGATCAAACTCTGTTTATCAGAACACCGTCGCCTGCTTAGTCACCGCCACACCAATGATATAAATAAACACCAGTAGCGCCGCCACGAACGTCGTCACGCGTATTGATTTAGTTTTACCGCGCTTCAACGCGATGGTTCCCAGCACGATATACAGCAGCAGTCCCAGCACCTTCGCGGTCAACCAGTTTTGTACGAACGGATACATTCCGCTCATCCATACCAGTACGAAGGCGCTGCCGAGCAATAAGGTGTCGATAATATGAGGAATAATTTTGACCCAGCGTTGTTGCAACCGAGGCGAGTCGCGCAGCATCCAGAAACCGCGCAAAAGAAAAAAAGTGCCGCTGAGCGCGACACAGGTCATATGCAGATGTTTAATAGCGAAATAATTCATGACGTGAGCGAAATAAATAAGGTGACTGTGATCAGATTCGCTATTCTATGCGAATCCGATCCCCAGCCGCTTTGCTCACTGCGTCACGTGGAAATCGATAACGATTTCTCCTGGCTCACGTGAAACGTAGGCGATACTGACATTCGATCCAAAATGATGTTCAATCTGCGACAACAACGGTAATGGATCATGGTCATTGCAAAAGCGCATCGTTTCGCCCGGCTGTAATGCATTCAGCGCGCCGAAAATCGCGGCATGACGGAAGCGCTTGGCAACCCCACGCGCATCAAATGGATAAAGTCCCTCTGTTGTCTGAGGGTGAGAACAATCGTGTGCCATTAGTCATTTCCTTTAGAAAAATTAAATAAAGAGGCTCACCGTTAGGCGAGCCTCGGTGCTACAACAAAATCAAACTTACGCCGGTTGCAGATCTGGTGCCACGATTGCCTGCTCGCGTTTACCAGCCGTCAACAGACGGATCGCAAACAGCGCTAAGAACACGGTACCGATCGCAAACACGACGTCTCCCGGCACTCGCAGCCATACCATCAATTCCATGAAGTGCGAATGGACGACTTCAGGCGAACGAGCGAACCACATGCCCTTGGTAACACTGGCCCACGTTTGATAAATACCAGCTGGAACCAACGAGATAAACACCATCATTGCCAGGCCGATATTGAGCATCCAAAACATCGGTGCCAATAATTTATCCGACCATGCAGCACGCGGTACCAGACCACGCAGACAGAACAGCAACAAACCGATACCGAGCATGCCGTACACACCGAACAACGCAGCATGTCCGTGTGCAGCCGTCATGTTCAAACCTTGCATGTAGTACAGCGCAATCGGAGTGTTGATGGTGAAGCCGAGCAAGCCTGCACCGACCACGTTCCAGAAACCGACTGCGATAAAGCACAGGATCGACCACTTATACGCAGCAACCCACGGTGCGGCTTTCGAACGCTGGTAATTACGCCATGCTTCAAACCCGATCATCGCCAGTGGTACCACTTCGAGTGCCGAGAACATCGCGCCGATCGCAATGACAGCGGTGGCGAACACTTCAAAGAAGCCCTCGACCCACAAATGGACCAACCACCAGCGCCAGTATTCGATCATCGAATAATGCGTATGCTGCCCCCATGTCAGCGACGTCGCGTAAAAGCCACCGATACACAATGCAGAGAGAAAGACCATCGCGATCAGGCCACGGCTTTCTGATGGTTTTTTCAATGCTGGCAACAAACCACGACCCAACAATGTGACCCAGATCAGCAAGCCGATGAATAGCAGAATCTGCCACACGCGTCCCATGCTGGTGAATTCCAAACCTTGATTACCGATCCAGAAACTGAAATCAACGCCGCGATGCTGCAACGTGCCGAGCCAACCAGTCACAGTCGAACCCACCACAATAAACAGCAATGCATAGAACAGCACGTTGACGCCGAGCTTCTGAAATTTCGGTTCATGGCCGGAAATCGCTGGAGCGATATACAGACCCGTTGCCAACCAAGCAGTCGCAATCCACAACACCGCGAATTGG
>CAJDWW010000039.1_pt1 | contig 14887 bp, 11 predicted proteins | sample 7391721 | NCBI WGS metagenome assembly CAJDWW01 (sample SAMEA7055731, study PRJEB34461) | soil metagenome | biome: terrestrial ecosystem; feature: Peninsula; material: soil | place: Antarctica | collected 2016
TCCGGTGCTGAATGGCCCTTATCGGCCGGTCGGCACAACGGATAGTGAACGTGCCTTCTGTTATCTGCTACAGCAATTGCATCGTCGCTTTGGCGAGCACTCCCCGACACTCCCAGTGCTGACCGCCGCGTTAAGCGAACTGGCACATGAGATTGCGACATATGGCACTTTCAACATGATGTTATCCGACGGTTCAGCGTTGTTCTGTCATTGCTCGACCCGTTTGTACTATGTGATAAGACGCTATCCTTTTGCCACTGCAAAACTGGCCGACGAAGAGATGAGCGTTGATTTTTCCGAGGTCACGACACCGAATGATCGTGTCGCGATTATCGTCACAGAACCACTGACAGCAAACGAGCAATGGATTCCTTTCTCCCCCGGCGAATTCCATGTTTTCGTTGATGGTCTGCCTCAACTGTAGATTTTTCCTGCGTCATTGTGAATCGATAAAAGTGCATGTTTCAACATTTGCGGTGCGACGCACCAACTAAAGTTGCGCGTTAGAAATAATAATGGTTTACAGTATGTCTCAACACTTTTCGCAAAATAAACCCCATATCGTTACCAGGCTTCCCATCATTCGATTCTAGGCACGGCAATGACGGTTAGCGCTCCTCACATGAATGATCATCAGACACCCTCTTTGCGCGCTCACGATTTCTTTCTAGCGCGCCAGCCGATCCTCGATCGGAAGCAAGAGCTGGTGGCTTATGAACTTTTATTTCGCAACACGCTAGTCAATGAAGCGCACATCACCAGCGATTTATCTGCCACTGCCGCAGTGATAGAGCATACGTCGCAGCTAGGTATGGAAAAAGTGATCGGTGATGCGCAAGGCTTCATCAATGTCGATGCGGCAGTGCTGATGAGTGACATTTTCCAGTTTCTACCCCGTGATCGTGTGGTATTGGAAATCATCGAAACGATGACCGTCACGCCCCAGATACTCGACCGTATCAAGCAACTAGTGAACGATGGTTTCGTCTTCGCGCTCGACGACGTCATCACCGATTCAGAAGACGTAAAAAAATTGTTGCCGTGGGTAGAAACCGTCAAGTTCGACCTGCGGGATATGTCGCCCGAGTCACTGCTGAAACTGACGCCGCAATTCAAGCAGATGGGTAAAAAACTGCTCGCTGAAAAAGTCGAGACGCAGGAACAATTTCAAACCTGCCTTGATCTTGGTTTTGATTATTTTCAAGGATACTATTTCGCTCGCCCAGTAATTTTGCGCGGGAAGAAATTGTCGCCGTCGCAAATGGCGATCATACATCTGATGAGTCTGGTGCAATCTGATGCCGATGACATCCAGATAGAAAACACCATCAAACGAGATGTGACCTTGAGTTTTAATCTGTTGCGCTTGGCGAATTCATCCGCGATGGGCATCAGGAAGCGCGTCGATTCGCTGGCTCAAGCATTATTCATTCTTGGCCGCCATCAATTACAGCGCTGGTTGCAAATCATGCTGTTCGCCGAGCCCAGCCGTCAAGGGGCTTCGGTGACGCCGCTGCTAACATTGGCCACCACTCGCGGTCGTCTGCTCGAGCTGATGGCGCAAAAACTGTATCCGGGTCAGCGCATGATGGCCGATATTGCTTTTACCGTCGGCATTACTTCGTTGATGGACAGCCTATTCGGCTTACCAATGGAAGAAATTCTGGGGCAAATACCCGTCAACGATGAGGTGGCCGATGCGCTAATGCATCGTAAAGGCACCTACGGCAATATGCTCAAGCTCGCAGAATATCTCGAACGTATCGAAGACGCGCACCCGCTAGTATTAGCCACACTGAAAAAAATGGAGCGACGATATTTCGCGCGGCGCAAACTGAAGCATCATTATCATGATTCTGATGGATCGGCGTTGGCATGCCGAGACATGCCGGCAGAATTATAAATTCGGCGACAGCCAGCGCTCGACCTCTTCCCTGCTTGCTCCCCGCCGCGCGACCATATCTTTGACCTGATCTTCACCGATTTTTCCGACCGTGAAATATTTGGATGCGGGATGTGCAAAATAAAAACCTGACACCGACGCCCCCGGGAACATCGCCATCGACTCCGTCACCTTCATGCCGATTTCATCACATTGCAACAATTTGAAGATGTCACCTTTGACCGTATGTTCGGGGCAGGCCGGATAACCAGGCGCAGGACGAATTCCCTGATATTTTTCGCCTATCATTTCATCGCTGCTCAAACTTTCATCCGACGCATAGCCCCACAAATCCTTACGTATGCGTTGGTGCAAATGTTCGGCGAACGCTTCCGCCAATCGATCGGCGAGCGACTTCAACAAAATCGATGAATAATCATCATTAGCCTCTTCAAAGCGCTTTTCGTATTTCTCGATGCCGACACCAGCGGTCACTGCGAACATCCCGATATAGTCGGCGATACCTGATGATTTGGGTGCGATGAAATCAGACAAACACTGATTCGGACGTGCGACACCATCGATCACCGGCTTCTCGCCTTGCTGACGCAAGCCGTAGTAAGTAAACGCGACCTGCGTGCGGGTATCGTCGGTATAGATTTCTATGTCGTCATCGTTGACAGTGTTAGCTGGTAGCAGCGCGATCACGCCGTTAGCGGTCAACCAGCGGCCTTCAATAATTTTCTTCAGCAGATCTTGGCCTTCTTCGAACACTTTGCTGGCCGCTTCACCCACCACCGCATCCTTCAAGATCGCGGGGAACGGCCCAGCCAGATCCCAGGTTTGGAAGAACGGACCCCAGTCGATGCATTGCGCAATCGTCGCCAAATCATAGTTTTTGAACACGCGGCGACCGATGAATTTCGGCCTGACTGGCGTCAATTTTCCAGTGAATTCCAGTTTCGCTTTGTTCGCACGCGCAGCCACGAGCGATACCATCGGCAACGCTTTTTTATTCGCATGCTGAATCCGAACGCGCTCGTAATCGGCAGCAATCGTCTGCAAATACTGTTCGCGTTGCGCCGCATCCGATGTCAACAACGATTGCGCAACGGCGACGGCACGCGACGCATCCGGTACATAAATCACCGGGCCATCGTAATTCGGCGCAATCTTAACTGCAGTATGGGCACGACTGGTAGTTGCGCCGCCGACCAACAACGGCATTTTGTGCTCTTTGAAATACGGATCACGCTGCATCTCTTTCGCGACGTACGCCATTTCTTCCAACGATGGCGTGATCAAACCCGACAGGCCAATTGCATCGGCGTTTTCTTCTTTCGCTTTCGCAAAAATATCGGCGCACGGCACCATCACGCCCATATTGACCACTTCAAAATTATTACATTGCAGGACCACCGATACGATGTTTTTGCCAATGTCATGGACGTCGCCTTTGACCGTTGCGATCACGATCTTGCCTTTCGGCTTGCTGTCGCCGCTACGCTTTTTCTCTTCCTCAATGTATGGAATCAAATGAGCGACCGCCTGCTTCATCACGCGCGCCGATTTCACCACTTGCGGCAAGAACATCTTGCCTTGACCGAATAGATCGCCAACGATATTCATGCCGTCCATCAGCGGGCCTTCGATCACTTCAATTGGACGTCCACCGGCGCCCATGATCTGGGCGCGCATTTCCTCGGTATCTTCGACTATCCATTGCGTAATGCCGAGCACCAGCGCGTGCGCGAGCCGCTTCTCAACCGGCTCATTGCGCCATTCCAGCGTTTCTTCCGCTTTCTTGCCACCGGCCTTTAACGTTGCTGCGAATTCGATCATCCGCTCAGTCGCATCCGCTCGACGGTTCAACACCACATCTTCGACTCGTTCGCGCAATTCGGGGGACAGATCGTCGTACACGCCCATCATGCCAGCGTTGACGATACCCATCGTCATACCAGCCTTGATCGCGTGATACAGGAACACTGTATGAATCGCTTCGCGCGCTGGATCGTTGCCACGGAAACTGAAAGATACCGGTGGCGATCGCAAAGATGTTCGGATCGAAGATGATGTCTTCCGGCGGAAAGCCGATTTCGTCCGTCAGCAGCTTGTAGGCGCGCGTGCAAATCTCCGTTTTTCGCTCGAAAGTGTCGGCTTGCCCTTTTTCGTCGAACGCCATCACAATCACGGCCGCGCCGTAACGTCGGCACAGCGTGGCCTGACGAATGAACTCTTCCTCACCTTCTTTCATCGAGATCGAGTTGACGATCGCTTTGCCCTGCACGCATTTCAGCCCCGCCTTGATCACTGACCATTTCGATGAATCGATCATGATCGGCACCCGCGCGATATCTGGCTCAGACGCAATCAGGTTCAGGAAGCGCGTCATCGCCGCCACCGAATCAAGCATCGCCTCATCCATGTTGATATCGATTACCTGCGCACCGTTTTCAACCTGCTGGCGTGCGACTGTCAACGCTTCATCGAATTGCTCGTTCAAAATCAAGCGTGCGAAGGCTTTCGAGCCAGTGACGTTAGTGCGCTCGCCGATATTCACGAACAGCGAGTTGTCGTCAATGATGAACGGTTCTAATCCTGATAAACGCATCACACGCGGCACCTCAGGCACCTTACGCGGCGCGATGTTTTTCACCGTATCAGCAATCGCACGAATATGATCAGGCGTGGTACCGCAGCAGCCCCCTGCGATATTGACGAAGCCGCTTTCGGCAAAATCCTTCAACAACGACGAGGTCACATCCGGCGTTTCATCGAAACCGGTGTCGCTCATCGGATTCGGCAAGCCGGCGTTCGGATAAATGCACACAAAGGTATCGGCGATCTTCGACAATTCTTCCGCATACGGCCGCATCAATGCCGCGCCGAGCGCGCAGTTCAAACCGATCGTCAATGGTTTTGCATGGCGTACCGAATGCCAGAATGCAGGCACCGTCTGGCCCGACAAAATACGGCCTGACGCATCGGTGACGGTACCGGAAATCATGATCGGCAAGCGCGCTTTTCCATTACCTTTGCTTTCCTCGAAAAAGGTGTCGATCGCGAACAACGCAGCCTTGCAGTTGAGCGTATCGAATATGGTTTCAACCAGCAACACATCAGCACCGCCTTCGACTAGACCACGCGTCTGCTCCAGATACGCTTCCGCCAATTGATCGAACGTGATATTGCGTGCGGCCGGGTCGTTGACCTCGGGCGAGATCGATGCCGTTTTCGGTGTCGGGCCGAGCGCGCCAACAACGAAGCGCGGCTTGTCAGGCGTTGAATATTTATCGCAGGCGGCGCGCGCCAGCTTAGCAGCGGCTACGTTCATCTCGTAAGCGAGATCCGCCATCTGATAATCTTCCTGCGCTACTGTTGTCGCGCCGAAGGTATTGGTTTCGATGAGATCGGCGCCCGCCGCTAAGTATTGCTCATGAATTTCGCTGATGATCTGCGGCTGCGTCAACGTCAGCAATTCGTTATTGCCCTTGACGAATACCTGCTTACCGGGAGGCGAAAAATTTGCGAAGCGTGTCCCGCGATAATCTTCTTCGGTCAGCTTATATTGCTGGATCATCGTGCCCATCGCGCCATCTAGGATCAAGATGCGTGTCGAAAGTAGCTCGCGCAACCGCGCTTCAGTAGAAGAAACAGCGTCACTCATGATGTATTCGCTTATGTTGTATTGGCGTTGATGCGGGCCTGAAAAACAGAAACCCGGCCTAAGCTATGAAGCGGGCCGGGTTTGGACGTCCGCTTTAGCAGTATTTATTGGGAATGACTCGCTGGAATCACGCCGCGCCCGCAAGCTGGTTTGACTTATGCAATCAAATCGGCGCACTGAAATTATACGCGATCCGTCATTACTCGTGCCGGACTCGCTGTGCATGGACGAGCCGCGCATAAAAAAAGCCCGCCGAGCGGCGGGCTTAAATCCATATCAGAAGATATAGAGGAGACAAGTGCAAGTATAAGAAACGATCTCGTTATCATCCAATTCTTTTTTCGCATAAGTGACATATCTATTTGACATATCAGACTCGTAATCATCATTTGGGCTGACCGATATTCCACTTCTATCGTAACCACATCACTGCCAACGATCTGGCATATCAGCAACCAAATCATTTTGATGCGTCGGCACTTGTTCACGGAAACTTTTCTTCTTCCTGCGCCTCCAACAACCAATACGAAAGAACCATTCATTGTTCAATAGTCAAAAGGAAGAAGTGTGAGACATGGAGAAAATTGATTCCTGCGACCGCATACTCCTTGAAGCGCTGCAAGAGAATGGTCGCGCATCGAATGTCGAGCTTTCCGACAAAACGGGTCTGTCCGCGCCTCAATGCTACCGTCGCGCACGCCGCTTGGAAACCGATGGCATCATTCGCGGCTATACCGCGCGCATCAATCCTACCGCCATCGGACTTGAGGTTATTGCCTACGTTAGTGTGAAAAGAGCACGCGTAGAGCTTGCGCAAATGAAGGAGTTGGAACAACGCTTGCGCGCGATTCCGGAAATCATCGAGTGTTATGCCACCACTGGAGATTTTGACTATTTACTGAAAGTGGCGACTCGTGATCTCGCCAGCTTGGCCGTTTTCATCAATGGCGGCCTGACACAAATCGACGGTATTGCCACTACCAGTTCGGTTCTGTGTCTGCAGGAAATCAAAGCGACCGGGCCATTACCGATATTCGATAATTCAGAACCCTCGTCTTCGCCTGTGACTACTACTGACGAATCGGATGCGGCAGGCTGAAACTTCCGTTTTCCATAGCAAATCCTTTCAGAAATTCTGCCGCTGCCAGTCGCTTACCGCCCGGTTTTTGCAGTTCAGTCAGTCGCACCGAGCCTTGGCCGCATGCGACGATCACGCCCGATGACGCGTCTGCCGCCAAAATTTCTCCCGGCACACCCGGCGCAGAACTCGACAATACTTCCGCCCGCCAAATTTTGATCGCTACGTCACTAAACTGCGCTACCGCGCCCGGAAACGGATTGAATGCACGAATACGGCGCGCAATTCCAGCCGCGGATTGCGAAAAATCGAGCTCCGCCTCTTGCTTGCTAATTTTCGCCGCATAAGTGATGCCGATTTCTGGCTGAGGTATCGCTTTCCATTCGCGATCACGCAAACGTGGCACCATATCTACGATCATGCGTGCGCCCATTTCCGCCAACTTGTCATGCAGCGTGCCGGTGGTATCGTCATCAGCGATCGCCAGTCGTTCTACCGCCAACATCGGCCCAGTATCCAACCCTTGTTCCATCTGCATCAGCGTGACGCCGCTTTCGGCATCACCTGCCTCGATCGCACGATGTATCGGCGCCGCACCACGCCAGCGCGGCAACAACGAGGCATGAATATTGACACACCCCAACGGTGGAATTTCCAATATCGAGCGCGGTAAAATTAATCCGTAAGCAGCCACCACCATCACATCGTGCGGCGTGGAATGCAGTAAGTCATGCGCGGCTTTTGCCTGATCCGGATATTTCCCATCGAAACGCAGCGATACCGGCTGTGCGACGGGAATACCATGCGTCAGTGCAAATTGTTTGACTGCAGAAGTATGCAACTGCATACCGCGTCCAGCAGGGCGATCTGGCTGCGTCAATACTAACGGGATTTCAATACCGGCATGATGCAAAGCACGCAATGCAACAGCGGCGAATTCAGGGGTTCCGGCGAAGATGATTCTCATAGTCACATTGTATTAGGCCGGGGAAAAATGTCGTTATGCGAGTACGCGTTTTGCCTCGCGTTGTTCCTTCAACATTTTTGACTTGATACGATTGCGCTTCAGTGGCGACAGATATTCGACGAAGACCTTACCAATCAAATGATCCATCTCATGCTGGATACACACCGCCAACAGTTCTTTGGCTTCGATTTCAAATGATTTTCCGTGCTCATTCCGTGCTCGCACTTTGACTCGTGCAGGACGCTCGACACCGTCATAAATACCGGGCACCGACAAACAGCCTTCATCGTAAACCTGCGTTTCCTCGCTGGCCCAGATAATTTCGGGATTGATGAAAACCTGCAACGCATCGTGCGTTTCGGAAATATCGATCACAATGATCTGTTCGTGAACATCAATTTGGGTCGCCGCCAGTCCCACTCCGGGTGCGGCGTACATGGTTTCCGCCATATCTGCGGTCAATTGCTTTAGCCGTGAATCAAAAACGGTAACGGGTTTGGCAATCTTGTGCAAACGCGGATCGGGGTAACAAAGAATATTTAACAGTGACATACGGCTTTTGCGCAACAATGAGACAATCGTAAATTGTGGTATTTCTTGCTAGTTCAAGGATTTATGTGCAGAATTTGATTCACTTTGGCAAGTTTCGCCATGCATTTGCCTGCATCTATTCTTGCACGGCATCCGATATTGGTAAAACACAGGTGTTTTCCCGCCTCACTGACCGGAACCGACATGAAAAAGTTTAGCACAGCCGCTCGTCTTCTCGCCGTTGCCTGCACATTCGCAAGCCCAGCATCCTTCGCACTTGATCCCGGCGCAGAACTGGTCGATACCATGCATTGCGAATTCCGCGCCAACGCACCCGATCAACATCAGGTAGTGCGCGGCGATACGCTGTGGGGTATCTCGGGGCAATTCCTCGAAGAACCATGGTGCTGGCCTCAAGTCTGGGGTTTAAATCGCGAACAAATTCGTGATCCTCACTGGATCTATCCTGGCCAAGTTGTCTATTTCGATCGAGTCGCTGGTCGTCTGCGGTTAGGCACGCCAACCGGCAGCGATGGAGTACCTAATGGCACCGTTAAGCTGTCGCCACAAATGCGTACGGAAGGATTAGCGCGCGATGCGATACCGTCGATCCCGGCGCGCGACATCGAACCATTCCTGTCACAACCGCTGGTAATCGAAGAGAATGCATTAAAAGATACGCCGCGCATCGTGGCCACGCAAGAAGGTCGCGTCAATCTGGCCAAGAACGACAAGGCATATGTACGCGGCGATTTAAAAGGCGGAACTTCATTCCAAGTGTTTCATCCTGGTCAGCCGTTGAAAGACCCAGAAACCGGCAAGGTGATTGCGTATGAGGCGGTGTATCTCGGTTCCGTCAAGCTGCAACAAGAAGCCAAAGCTGATAACGAAGCACATTCGTTCGTCGTGGTCAGCTCCAAGGAAGAAATGGGAGTAGGTGATCGCTTGTTGCCAGTAGAGCCGACACCGATCATCAATTACGTGCCGCATGCGCCAGAACAAAAAATTGCGGCACGCGTGGTGTCGATTTATGGCGGTGGCGTCAAGTATGCGGGTCAAAATCAGGTGATCAGCGTGAATCGCGGCAAAGCCGACGGCCTCGATATTGGTAGCGTCCTCGAGTTGTATCGGCACGGTGCGGTGATAGCCGATACCACCGACCATAAACGTGCTGTCAAATTGCCTGACGAACGCTACGGCTCGTTGTTTATTTTCCGTATCTTTGACCACATTTCATATGGCTTAGTCATGCAGGTTAGAGATACCGTCCAAGTCGGCGACGTCGCCAAATCGCCCGACTAATTCAGCAATGACCGCAGCCGAGAGTTTGACGGCCTGGCTGCGGCTCACACAAACGCGCGGGGTCGGCCCTGACACCGCGCGCCGTCTTCTGTCCACCTTTGGTCTACCGGAAAATATTTTTTCCGCGACGCTGCCTGCATTACAAAAAATTGTTTCTGACAATATCGCACGAGCATTAAAAAGCCCGATCGACGACACGCTGGCAGCATTGATCGAGCGTACGCTGGTGTGGGTTGAACAGCCCGGCAATCATGTGCTGACTCTAGCGGACGAACACTATCCTCAAGCGCTGCTCGACATTCCCGATCCGCCGATCCTGCTATATGCAAAAGGCCGTATCGAGCTTTTGTCGCGCCCTTCAATCGCAGTGGTTGGCAGTCGCAATGCGACGGTACAAGGCATGTCAAACGCTGAAAAATTTTCTGACGCGTTGAGCCGCGCCGGACTAACCATTATCTCCGGCATGGCGCTCGGTATCGACGCCGCCGCCCATCAAGGTGCGCTCGAAGGTAATCGTCATGGTGGTGGTTCAACAGTGGCGGTGATCGGCACCGGCGCCGATATCGTTTATCCTGCGCGCAATCGCGCACTTGCTCATCGGATTGCGGTAGAAGGTTGTGTGGTCAGCGAATATCCGCTCGGCATGCCCGCAATCGCTGCCAATTTTCCACGTCGCAATCGCTTGATTAGTGGTCTGGCACGCGCCGTACTAGTGGTCGAAGCAGCGGCACAGTCGGGTTCACTGATTACCGCACGCACCGCAGCAGATCAAGGACGCGATGTATTCGCGATCCCCGGTTCGATTCATTCTCCGCTAGCCAAAGGTTGTCATCAGTTGATCAAACAAGGCGCAAAGTTGATCGAATCGGCACAAGATATTCTCGACGAACTAGCCTATCCATGCACCGCCGCAAATGCTGCACCCACAGATACTTCACGCGCACCCTCCGATCCGGTCAGCGCCCATTTATTAAGTACGATGGGATTCGATCCAATCGAGATCAATTCGCTAGCATTGCGTTGCCAACTAGATGCCGCGACAGTGAATGCGCAGTTGTTGAATCTGGAAATGGAAGGATGGATTGAATCACTACCGGGCGGACTTTACCGACGACTGAATTAATTTCTGCACTGAACGATACGTCGCCGTACGACGGATCATGGCACTACGCGGCATCATGCCGCAGGTATAATTTACCTGACATCCTTCCATCACAAATTCTCTCTCTCATTTCCAAAGGAAATACATGAAGCTGCTTGCTCGCTCGCTTACATTTATTGCGCTGTCCGCGCTGACGTTTTCGGCGTCTGCCGAAGGAGCCCAACCCGGCGCGCATTTCATTTTGAACGGTGGCCTGACTGCGGGCGGTGATCAAGTCGCGACCGTTCATTACACCAATGGTCACTCGGTCAATCTCCACGCCGGCGGATTGCTTCAAATTGGCGCTGGAATGCTGTGGCAATTCGATGCGCCAGTAGCACTGGCACTAACGGCAAATTACCAAGTTGATAGCGCCAATGGTCGCAACGGTGATGCCACGTTTGACCGCACACCACTCGAACTGCTGGCTTACTACACCGGCACGCCTAAATGGCGTTTTGGCGGTGGCGTGCGTTTCGTGCAATCACCGAAGTACGTCGGTCATGTCGATGGTTACGCAGACGACACCATTGATTTCGATAACAGCACTGGTGCGGTCGCCGAAATCGGCTATGGCTTCAATCAGCATATGTGGCTTAATTTCCGCTACGTATCAGAAAAGTATCAGCCTAACCGTGTGAGTAGCGGTGGCGTCAGCAGTTCCGGTAGCAACTTTGCATCGGTTAACGGCTCTCACGCTGGCATCAATTTTACTTATCAATTCTGATTGCCTTACTCCAACAACCCAATCAAAGCTTGTGCCGCGATTGGGTTGGCGCTAAAGTAGAGCCATGTTTGACGTCCTTGTCTATCTCTATGAGACTTATTATCGGCCGGACGCCTGTCCTGATTCAGAGGCGCTCGCCAAGAAGCTGTCAGCGGTGGGTTTCGAAGATGACGAAATTTCCCAAGCGCTTGACTGGCTGACGGATCTCGCCTGTACCACCAACGCACTTTCTGACGAAACACCGACAGAATCGGCGGCATCTGTCAGCACGCGGATTTACGTCGCGCGCGAAACCGATGTGCTGGGCGTGCCGGCGATCGGCTTCATCCAGTTTCTCGAATCTGCCAAACTAATCAGTCCGGTGCAACGCGAAATTATTATCGAACGTGCGCTGGCCGCTGACGAAACGCCGATTACGCTCGATAAATTGAAAGTCATCGTACTAATGGTGTTGTGGAGTCAGGGCAAAGAACCCGACGGCTTGATGTTCGATGAACTGTTCTTTGACGATGCAGATGGGCAGCCACGGCTACTGCACTAAAACTTCGGCGACGTTGCAGCCACTCACGCGTTACCCGCTCTTCCCGCGCACAAAATTTCCCTGCTTGCAGATTCATTTGCAACCCGCTTATTATTGGCGCTAACACAATCGCTGATGGCGTTTTAGGGAATCACGCTATCATAGCGCCGACTTTCCCATTGAAAACCCTGGCCGCGGGCATCTTACCGAACTGCCTATTTCGAGATCACATTTATGAGCAAAACCCTCATCATTGCCGAGAAGCCCTCTGTCGCAAATGACATTGCGAAGACGCTCGGCGGCTTTACTAAGCACGATGAGTACTTTGAGTCTGACCAATACGTGCTGTCTTCCGCTGTCGGCCATCTGGTCGAAATCATGGTGCCGGAAGAATACGACGTCAAGCGCGGCAAATGGACTTTCGCCCATCTGCCGATGATTCCACCGCACTTCGCGCTGAACCCGATCGCCAAGACCGAATCACGGCTGAAAGTATTGAATCGACTAATCAAGCGCAAGGACGTCACCGCCTTGATCAACGCGTGCGACGCGGACGTCACCGCCTTGATCAACGCGTGCGACGCTGGGCGCGAAGGCGAACTGATTTTCCGCCTGATCGCACAATACGCAAAAGCGAAGCAGCCGATCAAACGGTTGTGGCTCCAGTCGATGACACCGAACGCGATCCGCGAAGGTTTCACCCGCTTGCGCGAAGACCAAGACATGTTGCCGCTGGCCGATGCTGCACGTTGCCGTAGTGAAGCAGACTGGCTGATCGGTATCAATGGCACGCGTGCGATGACCGCATTCAATTCGAAAGAAGGCGGTTTTTACCTCACCACCGTCGGTCGCGTACAAACGCCAACCTTGTCGATCGTGGTCGAGCGCGAAGAGAAGATCAAGAAATTCGTGCCGCGTGATTACTGGGAAGTGCGCGCTGAATTCGTCTGTGCCGCCGGCGTCTATGAAGGCCGCTGGCTCGACACCAAACACAAGAAAGATGAATCCGATCCCGAAAAACGCGCAGAGCGACTATGGAGCGTGGCCGCTGCTGAATCGATCGTCGCCGCCTGTCGCGGCAAGATCGGCAGCGTCACCGAAGAATCGAAACCGACTACCCAGATCGCGCCAGCGCTGTTCGACCTGACCAGCCTGCAGCGCGAAGCCAATGGACGCTTCGGTTTTTCCGCAAAGAACACGCTGGGCCTCGCGCAAGCGCTATACGAAAAGCACAAAGTACTGACTTATCCGCGTACCGATTCGCGCCACCTGCCGGAAGATTATCTGGAAACGGTCACGCAGACATTGGAAACAATTTCGGAAAACCATAATTACCAGCAATTCGCTGCGCAGATCCTCAACAAGAAATGGGTCAAGCCCAACAAGCGTATTTTCGATAACACGAAAATCAGCGATCACTTTGCGATCATCCCCACCACGCAAGCGCCGAAGAACCTGTCGGAACCCGAGCAAAAACTGTATGACCTAGTGACACGACGCTTCATGGCGGTATTTTTTCCCGCCGCCGAATTCCAGGTAACGACACGCTTCACCGAAGTCTCCGGTCATCAGTTCAAGAGCGAAGGCAAGGTGATGATGAACCCTGGCTGGCTCGCGATCTATGGCAAGGAAGCGGCGAGCGACAAGGAAGAAGATAACGCGAAAATCCTAGTGGCCGTCGCCAAGGGCGAAAAGGTCAAGACCGACCGAATCACTGCCAATAGTCTGGTGACGAAGCCACCTGCACGCTATAGCGAAGCAACGCTGCTGTCGGCGATGGAAGGTGCAGGCAAGCTGCTGGATGATGAAGACTTGCGCGAGGCGATGGCCGGCAAAGGCCTCGGCACGCCAGCCACCCGCGCGGCAACCATCGAAGGTCTGCTGTATGAAAAATACCTACTGCGTGAAGGCCGCGAACTAATCCCGACCGCTAAGGCGTTCCAGTTGATGACACTACTGCGTGGCCTCGGTGTCGAGGAATTGACCGCGCCCGAACTGACCGGCGAATGGGAATACAAACTATCGCAAATCGAACGTGGCAACATCAGCCGCGAAGAGTTCATGCGCGAGATTGCGCAATTGACGCAGATCATCGTCAAGCGCGCGAAAGAATATGACAACGATACGATTCCCGGCGATTACGCCACGCTGAAAACGCCATGCCCAAATTGCGGCAGCGTGGTGAAAGAAAACTACCGCCGTTTCGCCTGTACCAAATGCGAATTCTCGATGTCGAAGACGCCCGGTAGCCGACAGTTTGAAGTGGCCGAAGTAGAAGAACTACTGACCAAACGCGAGATCGGTCCGTTGCAGGGTTTCCGCTCAAAGATGGGACGTCCGTTCGCCGCCATTCTAAAAATCGTGCGTGATGAAGAAATCCATAACTACAAACTCGAATTCGATTTCGGCCAGAATCAGCAAGATGATGAAAATGCAGAGCCAGTCGATCTGAGCGGACAAACCTCGCTCGGCCCTTGTCCGAAATGTGGCAACGGCGTCTATGAATTAGGCCTCGCTTATGTTTGCGAAAAATTCGTCGCCCGCCCGAAAGCCTGCGATTTCCGTAGTGGGCGCATCATTCTTCAGCAGGAAATTCTGCCGGAGCAAATGACCAAGCTGCTCAATGACGGTCGAACCGATTTGTTACCTGGCTTCGTTTCGCAACGTACGCGTCGTCCGTTCAAGGCGTATCTAGCGAAAGGCAAGGACGGCAAAGTGAGTTTCGAGTTCGAGCCGCGCAAACCAAAAGCTGGCAAGGCTGATGGCGATGCGGCACCGGAACGCAAAACCACCAAGGCAGCGCCCGCCAAGCCGGTAGCGAAGAAGAAAACTGCGGCAAAGAAAGCTGTGGCAAAGAAGACGTCGTCACGAAATAACGCTTGAAATTCGTCGCTTCCAAACTGGTCTAACAATTGCCTATTGCGTTATGATGCATCGCCAGCCTTGATAGCGGCTGGCGGATTGAACTCGCCCGCATACCAACCATTTCAAGGGGAACACCATGGATGAAGTAACGCAAACAAGCCCGTCCAGTCCGTCGAAGGATGATTGCAATATCGCGATGCTGGC
>CAJDWW010000018.1_pt1 | contig 14864 bp, 13 predicted proteins | sample 7391721 | NCBI WGS metagenome assembly CAJDWW01 (sample SAMEA7055731, study PRJEB34461) | soil metagenome | biome: terrestrial ecosystem; feature: Peninsula; material: soil | place: Antarctica | collected 2016
GATTACCAATTGATTGCACCGATGGCGACGCTGGTCGCACGCGACAACCTCCATCCGGCGCTGGAAGATTTGTTTGTACAAGCGGCGGTCGAGATTCATGGAGGTGCTGGCTGGTTTCATAAGCAGGGTGATTTCCCGAGCGCCGACTACACCGAGATTCCTGTCGCACGCGATGCCGAAAAATTCTACAAGAGTGGACCACCCTTATTACAGCGTTACATGCCGTTCTGGGTTGCTAATTTCGTTGAACGCATGTGGGTCGTGATCGTGGCGTTCGGCGCATTGGTGTTACCGCTGTCGCGTATCGTGCCGCCACTGTATGTGTGGAAGGTACGTTCGCGTGTCTATCGGTGGTATGGACAGTTACGAGAAGTCGAGCATGCCGCGGAAGAAGCTTCATCTGAGCAACGTGAAGAAATCTGCAAAATTCAGCTGCAGCGACTTGCTCAGATCGAAGACAGCGTCAATCAGATCACGATTCCACTCTCGTTTGCAGAAGAACTGTATGGACTGCGTAGCCATATTCAACTGGTACGACGGCGGGTGACGGAACTGATGACGTTGCGTTAGGAAATCACGCGCCGTTCCAAGGTAGCCCCGCGAAGCACCAGCCGCCGACCGATTTACGGTGACCTTGTGCGTCTTTCTCTCCCTCAAAGCCACCGAGGATGTCAAAGCATTGCGTATAGCCGTTTTCGGTTGCTAGTTTTGCAGCATGCTGCGAGCGGACGCCGGAGCGACACAAGAAAAGTAGGACATCGTTGCGGGAGGCAACCGTACTGAGCTGAGCCAGAAACTCCGAGTTGGGCACGCCGCCCGGATACTGACTCCATTGAATGGCATCCTGCTGTCCAGCAGGAATGGCCACTGTACCGACCCAGTCCCGTTCGGCATTGGTACGGACATCAATCAATCTGACCGAAGTGTCGGCTTGAAGCAGTGCGTAGGCTTCTTGTGGCGTGACTGCGCCTGCATAGGGTAAGGCTTGAGATGCGTTGCGTTCGCGCGCAGCGGCAAGCAAGTTATCGATAGAGCTCATGGTTTTCCTTCACAAAAAATGAGAATACGTCGGCGCGGTGAAATACGGATAGGCTGCGCACCGAAAATGTGCACAACGCGCTGGTGTCGCACTGCAATAGGGATTCGATCGTAGGTTGCACTACTGTAGTGAACTTGCTGTCGATGGAATCTGATCCAAACTAACAAAAGCGCGAAATCCCGACGACATTATCAAACATTCCTACGACATCGTGCGTGGCATGGAATCTGCTAACATTGCGCCCTGTGTTTTAGTCAGATTCTCGATGCCGCGTTTTAATGTCGCTCAATTCAAGGTCGCAGGCTAATCAACCCTTATCAAATTCCGCTTTAATTTCAGGAGATTCGCATGTCAAGAACGGCCGCAGATGTTTTGAAGATGGTGAAGGAAAACGAAGTCAAATTCGTTGATTTCCGTTTTGCCGATACCCGTGGCAAGGAGCAGCACGTTACTGTTCCAGTATCGCATTTTGATAACGACAAATTTGAATCCGGGCATGCTTTCGACGGTTCTTCTATCGCTGGCTGGAAAGGTATCGAAGCATCTGACATGCTGTTGATTCCAGATCCGAATACCGCAAACATTGATCCGTTCATGGAAGACACCACGCTTTTCATGCAATGTGATGTGGTCGAACCTTCTGATGGCAAAGGGTATGATCGTGACCCACGTTCGATCGCCAAGCGCGCCGAAGCGTATTTAAAATCGTCCGGTATGGGTGACACCGCCTATTTCGGTCCGGAGCCGGAATTCTTCATTTTCGATAATGTCCGCTGGAAAATCGATATGTCTGGCTGCTTTGTCAAAATCGGCTCTGAAGAAGCATCGTGGAGCACCGGAAAAGATTTTGATGGCAACAACAGCGGTCATCGTCCTACTGTCAAAGGTGGTTATTTCCCAGTTCCACCGGTGGATAGTTTTCAAGATATTCGTTCGGAAATGTGCCAGATTCTGGAGGCAATGGGCATTCCAGTAGAAGTGCATCATCATGAAGTGGCGGGCGCGGGGCAAAATGAGATCGGTACCAGATTTTCTACGCTAGTCGAGCGTGCTGATTGGACTCAGAACATGAAGTATGTGATCTGGAACGTCGCGCACACTTATGGCAAGACCGCAACCTTCATGCCGAAGCCGATCGTCGGTGATAACGGCTCCGGCATGCACGTGCATCAATCGGTATGGAAAGATGGCAAAAACCTGTTTGCAGGCGACGGCTATGCTGGCTTATCCGACTTCGCGCTTTACTACATCGGCGGCATTATCAAGCATGCGCGGGCATTGAACGCGATCACTAATCCTGGCACCAATTCATATAAGCGTCTGGTTCCCGGCTACGAAGCGCCAGTCAAGCTCGCTTATTCGGCACGTAATCGTTCGGCATCGATCCGCATTCCTCACGTATCGAATCCGAAAGGGCGTCGCGTTGAAGCACGTTTCCCGGATCCTTTGGCTAATCCGTATCTGTGTTTCGCTGCGTTGTTGATGGCGGGTCTGGACGGCGTGCAGAATAAAATTCATCCGGGCGAAGCAGCTTCGAAAGACCTGTACCATCTGCCTCCTGAAGAAGACGCAAAAATCCCGACGGTCTGTTCATCATTGGATCAGGCGCTTGAACATCTCGACAAGGATCGTGAATTCCTGACCCGTGGCGGTGTTTTCAGTAACACGATGATCGATGCGTATATCGAATTGAAGATGCAAGAAGTGACGCGTTTCCGTATGGCGACGCATCCGGTGGAATTCGATATGTACTATTCGCTGTAATCGTCGGCGGCATTTATAGATAGTTGTGGAGTGCGGGAAAGGCGTGAGCTTTTCCCGTTTTTTTTGCTGGTATTTTGGGCGAATTGCGAAGAGTGTCCAAGCGTAATTGCACGGTTGCTAGCGAATGTTTGTCAAGACTGGTTTCTTGACCTACACTAACCATCCGTCCAACTGGTTAGATGGTGGAAAATTGATGAAACGCCAACTCACGATTGCAATAGGACTATTCGTTCTTTGCGGCTATGTGCATGCACAGAACGAAGTTTATTTGTGCATTAACGCGGATGGCACCAAGGAATACAAGAACACTGGCACCACCAAGGGATGCAAGAAAGTCGATTTGCCAAATATTACGACGATTCCCGCGCCGGCCAGAAGAGCGGTGGCACGCAATAATTCGTCGCCCTCCGATTTCCCCAAAGTGGACGGAACCACGCAGAAAGCGCGTGACGATGATCGTCGCCAGATTTTGCAGGACGAGATGAAAGCGGAGCAACAGAAACTGGCCGACTTGAAGAAAACATTCAATAACGGCGAACCCGAGCGCCAGGGAAACGAGCGGAATTATGCGAAATACCAAGAGCGCGTGGTGTCGATGAAGGATGACATCGGCCGCTCGGAAAAAAACATCGAAGCGTTGCAGCGTGAATTAAATAACCTGAGATAATTGCAAGCAACGCTTTCGCATGACGAGGCCGCGTAATGCGGCCTTTTTTCTACGGCCGTTTTCTGAATCAACCCTCTGTCAAAAGATCAATCGAAATGGCACCGCGAAATAAGCAGTTCGCGTGATGGTGACGAGAGATGGATTCGCCGAATTTCCATATTCAATCGACACACAACTTTTCGTGAAAAGTACTCTCTCATCACTAGATGGCCTTGACCTGCTCGCTTCGGCAGTGATTGCGCTGGATAATGACGAGCGGATTTTCTATGTCAATCCAGCGGCCGAACAATTGCTGGAAACATCGCTGCGTTCACTTCAGCAGCAAACACTGAGCGAAGCGTTCATCAATGGTGCTGAGCTAGAACTGTCATGTCGCCAAGCGATCGAGCATCAATTTTCGGATATGCGGCAAGACGTGATGCTTGAGCGTGCTGGACGCGAAGCATTGCACGTGCATATGATCGTCAGTGCACTGGATCGGCCGGATATGTCGGTATTGATTGAATTTCGTGAAAACATTCAGCAGCGTAGATTCGATCGCGAAGAGCGACTGCTCGATCAAAGTTTGGCAAACAAGGAACTGATACGCAATCTCGCACACGAGATAAAAAATCCGTTGGGAGGTATTCGCGGTGCCGCGCAATTGCTCGAAATGGAATTGCCGGAGCGGCATCTGAAAGAATTGCGCGAGTATACTCAGGTGATCATCAAGGAATCGGATCGTCTACAAATACTGGTAGATCGCCTGCTGGCGCCACACCGCAGGCCGCTGATTGCGGGCGATGTCAACATCCATGAAGTTTTAGAACGGGTACGCAGTCTGATCTTGGCCGAATTTCCCAATGGGTTAGAGGTACGGCGCGACTATGATTTGTCCGTCCCTGAATTTCGCGGCGATAAAGAGCAATTGATTCAAGCGGCATTGAACATTGCCCATAATGCAGCACAAGCACTGTCCGCGCGTATTGCAGCAGGCGATGCGCTACTAACATTTCGGACGCGCGTCGCGCGCCAAGTCACACTTGCGAAAGTGCGTTACCGGCTGGCACTAGACTTGCATATCATCGATAACGGTCCTGGTATCGCTCCCGACATCATGGAGCGAATTTTTTATCCGTTGGTATCGGGACGAGAAGGCGGCAGCGGCTTGGGGCTGACACTGGCGCAGACTTTCGTCCAGCAGCATATGGGCGTCATCGAATGCGAAAGCCGCGCCGGATGCACCGATTTCCGTATTCAGATTCCGCTCCCATAGACATTCTCATTGCAGAGATACCTGACCAAAACATGAAACCGATCTGGATTGTTGACGACGACGAATCGATCCGCTGGGTGCTAGAGAAGGCGCTCGCGCGCGCGAATCTCCCGACAAAAATCTTTACCAGCGCACGCGATGCAATCGACGCACTAGAACATAGCGCACCGCAAGTGCTGGTATCGGATATCCGAATGCCAGGCGAATCGGGTCTAGTGCTACTGCAGGCTGCGAAGGAAAAATATCCTGCGCTGCCGGTCATCATCATGACTGCATTTTCCGACCTTGATTCCGCTGTCGCCACCTTTCAAGGTGGTGCGTTCGAGTATCTCGCCAAGCCGTTCGATGTGGATAAAGCGATCGAGCTAATCCGGCGTGCGTTGGAAGAAAGTCTGCGCGATGTTAGCGATGATCAGGCTGAGTCCGACGCGCCGGAAATTCTAGGGCAAGCGCCCGCGATGCAAGAGGTATTTCGCGCGATTGGTCGTTTGTCGCAATCGAATGTGACAGTGCTGATAACCGGTGAATCAGGGACTGGCAAGGAATTGGTAGCGCGTGCGCTGCATAAGCATAGTTCGCGTGCGTCGCAGCCTTTCATCGCATTGAACACCGCTGCGATTCCGAAAGATTTGCTGGAATCTGAACTGTTTGGACATGAGCGTGGCGCATTTACCGGTGCGCAGACGATGCGTCGTGGTCGCTTTGAGCAAGCAGAAAATGGCACGTTGTTTTTGGATGAAATTGGCGATATGCCGTTTGATTTACAAACACGTTTACTGCGCGTGCTGTCAGATGGACATTTCTATCGCGTCGGCGGGCATCAGCCGTTGCGTGCCAATGTACGCGTGATCACCGCGACGCATCAGAATCTCGAACAACGCGTGAAAGACGGCCTGTTCCGCGAAGATTTATATCACCGCTTGAATGTGATCCGTCTGCGCTTGCCCAGTTTGCGCGAGCGACGCGACGATATTCCACTGCTGGTGCGGCACTTTTTGGCGCAGAGTGCGAAGCAGTTGGGCGGCGATGTTAAACGCATGTCGGATGCGGCAATGGAAATTTTGTCCGAGCTTGAGTTACCTGGCAATGTGCGTCAACTGGAAAATCTTTGCAACTGGATTACCGTGATGGCGCCCGGCCAAACCGTGGGCGTTAAGGATTTACCCGCTGATTTAATCAAGGACAAAAGCGTTTCGTCGTTACGTTCGGTAGCAATGGAGCAGGTCGATATTTCAGAAAATATCCCAGCTCCGGTCAAGGTAGAGTCGGTCGATGCCATCACACAATCGCAAGCTGACTGGATTGGTTTGCTCAAAATCGAAGCAGCCCAAATGCTCGCAGCAGGGCAGCCCGCAGTGATGGATGCGCTGGCACGTCAATTTGAATCGGTGTTGATCAGAGCCGCTTTGCAATACACGCATGGGCGTCGCAATGACGCCGCGATACGGCTGGGTATCGGACGCAACACCATCACTCGCAAGATCCAAGAGTTTGGACTTGATGGCGTCAAAGACGACTGAACGCATCATCAATTTTTCTACGCATGCTTCTGGGTGAGAGGCAACGCGGCGGAACTCCTTGCCAGACATATCATCCAACGGTTTCTCTTGAAGCGAGTGATAGCGTCGCAGGTATTTCGTCGCTGCATGATATTCCCGCTTCAGGTGATATTGAGTACTTCCATTGCGGTATTAATCTTTGAGAAGGAATTTCACCATGATGCAGATAAACGAAATCCAGCAACGATTCAGCAGTGCCGAGCAAAGCATTCAACAGGCAGTGCAAGCATGTAGTAAAGGGAAAAATATTTCTCCTGAATTACAGGACTGCATAACGCAATTAAAAACTCAGGCTGGTCAGGCAAAACAAGAACTGGGCTCGCTGAATCCGGTACGTATCATGCAATACATCGACCAACTGGAGCAACTGGGTGATCGAGCAAAAACTGAAGCGCAACAAGCCAGTAATCTTGACGATAGTGTACGCAACGCGGTAGTACAAGCGCATGACCAATTATCCAGCCTGAAGCATCAGCTTCACTAAAATTTTTCAGATAGACATCAGCCATCGGATATTCGCGCAGTATGACCATGTCCGTGCCTCTCGAAAAGTACGGATATGGTTAGCCTTGGCGATAACTTCTCCTCCACGCAGCACACTGTTTTTGCTCGGTCACCGTTCTGCCACGCCCTCCATATCTTCCGCCGTTATCGATACGCCATCCTATTTTGTCGTCACGTACAATAAAGCCCAATGAACGTATCATTGTGAGCGACAAACTTGGTGCTAACGATTCCACGAAAGAGGTAAAAATATGAGTCAGTATTCGGCAGGCAAAGCGTTGCGCGCCGCAGTCAAAGACGAGTTGCCATTGCAAGTGGTGGGCGCAATCAATGCCAATCATGCGCTATTAGCCCAGCGTGCAGGCTTCAAAGCGATCTATCTTTCAGGTGGTGGCGTAGCCGCAGGATCATTGGGTTTGCCGGATCTGGGCATTACCAATCTTGACGATGTGTTGACGGATGCGCGCCGCATCACCGATGTGTGCGATCTGCCATTGTTGGTCGATGCGGATACCGGTTTCGGGCCGTCGGCATTCAATGTCGCACGTACTGTGCGTGCGATGATCAAGGCCGGTGTGGCCGCAGTGCATATCGAAGATCAGGTGGGGGCAAAGCGATGCGGTCATCGCCCGCACAAGGAAATCGTAAGTGGTCAGGAAATGATCGATCGTATCAAGGCCGCAGTTGATGCGCGTACTGATCATCATTTTGTGATCATGGCGCGCACTGATGCATTGGCAGTGGAAGGTCTGAACGCCGCGATTGACCGCGCATGTGCTTACATTGAAGCTGGTGCTGATATGATTTTTCCAGAAGCGGTTACGCAGCTTGATCTATACAAGAAATTTTCCGATGCGGTGAAAAGGCCGATTCTTGCCAACATCACTGAGTTCGGTGCGACGCCGTTATTTACCGTTGAGCAGTTGCGCTCAGTTGGCGTTAGTTTAGTGCTGTATCCGCTATCGGCATTTCGTGCAATGAATAAGGCTGCCGAGAATGTATATACCGCGATTCGTCGCGACGGTACGCAACAGAATGTGATCGATACGATGCAAACGCGCGAGGAGCTGTACGAGCGTATTCATTATCATGATTTCGAGCAGAAGCTGGATGACTTATTCGCGCAGCAGAAAGGAAAATCGTGAAGCGCACTGTGCGTGTCATGGTTAACGAATTCCAATGAATCGCCGAGGATGCTATGAACGATAAAACTGTTTCAGCGTTGAAGCCCAAAAAATCCGTCGCATTGTCCGGGGTGATCGCTGGTAATACCGCGCTGTGTACAGTTGGCCGAAGCGGAAATGATCTGCATTATCGCGGGTATGACATTCTGGATCTCGCCGGTCATTGTGAGTTCGAGGAAATCGCGCATTTGCTGGTGCACGAAAAATTACCGACTGCGGCAGAATTGAAATCGTACAAAGCCGAACTGAAATCGCTACGCGGCCTTCCGGCTCATATCAAAGCGGTGCTCGAATGGTTGCCGGCATCGGCGCATCCGATGGATGTGATGCGCACGGGTGTCTCGGCACTCGGTTGTGTGCTGCCCGAGAAAGACGATCATGCGCTCGCTGGTGCGCGCAGCATTGCTGATAAATTGATGGCATCACTGGGTTCGATGCTGCTCTACTGGTATCACTACAGCCACCATGGTCGACGGATCGAAACCGAAACCGATGACGATTCGATCGGCGCACATTTTCTGCATCTATTGCATGGAAAACCGCCGTCAGCAATGTGGCAGACGGCGATGCATGATTCGCTGATTCTGTACGCAGAGCATGAATTCAATGCATCGACGTTTACCGGCCGCGTGATTGCCGGTACCGGTGCCGACATGTATTCGGCGATTACCGGCGCGATCGGCGCATTGCGCGGACCCAAACATGGCGGCGCGAATGAAGTCGCATTTGAAATTCAGCAGCGTTACGATAACCCGGCTCAGGCAGAGATAGATATTCGCCAGCGTGTTGAGAATAAAGAAGTGGTGATTGGCTTTGGTCATCCGGTTTATACCGTTTCCGACCCACGCAACCAAGTGATCAAGAGTGTGGCGCGCAAGCTATCGAAGGAAGCAGGTTCGACCAAGATGTTCGAGATTGCGGAACGCATCGAATCAGTGATGTGGGATACAAAAAAAATGTTTCCCAATCTTGATTGGTTTTCGGCGGTGGCTTACCACATGATGGGCGTGCCAACCGCGATGTTTACGCCGCTGTTCGTGATCGCACGTACCGCTGGCTGGTCCGCTCACATCATCGAGCAGCGTATTGATAACAAGATCATTCGGCCGAGTGCCAATTACGTTGGGCCAGAAAATCTCAAATTCATCCCACTTGCCAAACGAAAATAATTTTTCGGTCGCTCAACACATCTCAGAAAGAAAAGTAATGTCAGCACATATTTCCAGTTCTCGGCCGGAATGGGATCAGGTTCTGGTCGAGATCGTCGATTACGTCACTCAATATGAAATCAAATCCGACGTTGCCTACGATACCGCGCGCAACTGCCTGATCGATACGCTCGGTTGCGGACTCGAAGCGCTGGAATATCCGGCTTGCCGAAAACTACTGGGTCCAATTGTGATGGGAAGCATCGTGCCTAATGGCGCAAAAGTTCCCGGCACCTCGTTTCAGCTTGACCCAGTGCAGGCCGCGTTTAATATCGGCGCGATGATACGTTGGCTCGATTTCAACGACACTTGGTTGGCCGCAGAGTGGGGGCATCCGTCTGACAACCTCGGCGGTATTTTGGCCACTGCAGACTGGCTCTCGCGTAACGCAATCGCTGCGGGGAAACCGCCGATGACGATGAGGCAGGTGCTGACGGCGATGATCAAGGCGCATGAAATTCAGGGATGTATTGCGCTCGAAAACTCGTTCAATAAAGTCGGTCTCGATCATGTGGTGTTGGTTAAAGTGGCATCGACCGCAGTGGTGGCGCAGATGCTGGGGCTGCCGCGGGAACAGATTCTGAATGCGATATCGCTGGCGTGGGTAGATGGCCAATCGCTGCGAACCTATCGTCATGCACCGAATACCGGCTCGCGTAAATCATGGGCGGCGGGAGATGCGACATCGCGCGCGGTGCGGCTAGCGCTGATTGCGCAAACTGGCGAGATGGGTTATCCGTCGGTGTTGACCGCAAAAACCTGGGGGTTCTACGACGTCTCGTTCAAAGGTCAGCCGTTCAAGTTCCAACGCAAATATGGCAGTTATGTGATGGAAAACGTGTTGTTCAAGATTTCGTTTCCGGCAGAATTCCATTCACAGACGGCAGTCGAAGCGGCCATGATTTTGCATGAGAAATTGAAAAAGGCAGGGCGTTCGATTAATGACATTCGTAAAATTACGATACGCACGCATGAAGCTTGTCTTCGCATCATCGATAAGAAAGGACCACTGAATAATCCTGCTGATCGTGATCACTGCATTCAATATATGGTGGCGGTACCGCTGATTTTTGGTCGATTGACCGCGGCCGATTATGAAGACAAAGTCGCATCTGATGCGCGCATCGATATATTGCGAGAAAAGATTTTTTGCATTGAAGATACTAGTTTTACCGCGGATTATCACGATCCGGACAAACGCTCAATTGCGAATGCGCTCACGATCGAATTCAATGATGGTGACAAAATGGACGAAGTGATAGTCGAATATCCGATCGGCCATGCGCGTCGGCGAGCACAGGGCATTCCGCTGCTGATCGAAAAATTCCAGCGTAATCTAGCGCGATGTTTTTCGGTTGAGCAGCAGCAGAAGATTCTTCGGGTATCGCTTGATCAGTCGCTACTAGAGGCGATGCCAGTCAATCAGTACGTGGATATGTATGTGATTTGATCGGTATTGTGCAATCGCGATTTTGCCGAGTTTTTCGATATTTAAAAAAATATGCGAAATAGCGCGAACTTGAATTGACCTATCTACCGTGAACCGGTATGATGCGTCTTCCTCGGGGCGTAGCGTACATGAGGGTCGCGTCCCTATTCTTAGCTTTACACTCCCCATCTATCATTGCTTCGACCTCGCTAACTGTGGTCGAACATTCGATTACCAAACTTCCTTGATTTTGACGCAGCATTCAATCGTATTCTCGTTGATTCGAGAAATCATGATGTGCATTTCATTTAGCGAATAGTTTGCTTCGTTCATATCACTGCATGCGTTGCCAGTGCTAGCGGTGCGCCAGTTTCAAGCAATCGGCAACACCGCTATCGTCGTAAGACTGACGTTTAATAGACGCTTACTTTACTAGCATGTCGTCTTTGACAGATTTCACACCTTTAACGCTACGCGTCACTTCGATGGCTTTTGCGATATCCGATTTCGACGAAACGAAACCGCTCAATTGAACCGCGCCTTTGAAAGATTCAACATTGATTTCGCGAGATTTCAACGTCGGTTCTTTCAGGATTTCCGCTTTGACTTTCGATGTGATGACAGCATCGTCTATGTATTCGCCGGTTCCTTCTGATTTTGGAGTCGAAGCACAACCAGCCAGCGAAATCAGAGCAATGGAAACGAGTAGTGTTGTCGCGCGAGTGAAACGATTCATGGTAAGAGCCTTTAAAAATTAATGAAATAAGCGCGTTGAAGCGCATCGTTCGATACAGGAACACGTACATAGCTACGAGCAATCAGGCGCGGGGCTACCCTTCAGATAGTCTTGAAAGTTTTTAATCTGCCTGTCGGCCTCTTCCCGCGTAACACCATACGATTTCTGGATCTGTCCTGAAAGCTGTTCACATTTTCCAGTGATGGCATCGAGGCTGTCGTTATTCAGATCTCGCCATTGTGTTTTTACGAGACGCTTGTATTGCGCCCAGTTTCCTTCAATGACGTTCCAGTTCATGACAATCTCCGCGGCAAGAGGCGCACCTGTCTTTTTTCTGCACCGATCTGTCGACTGTATGTCAGATGCACCGTGAGATCGGTGCGGTGGCGCACGTTCGCTGGATCGCAATGACTCGACTATTCCAACTTCTGCAGATGCCGAGCGTGATAAAGCATCGTGCTTTTACTGTCACTGCGTCGATGTGTGTGTAACCGCACGGAAGCTTCGAATGAATACGGTAATACTGACCTTCATAAAGTTCTGTGCGGAGAATTGCCCAGAACCACAGTAGACGTATCGGCAAATACTCGGTCGGTGGTCTTGATGATTTTTGACTCGAATAAAAGGATACAAGTGGAAAAATTTACGCGTTACAACAAATGCCCGAGATGGTTTATCGCGCTAATGCTGACTGCGCTGGTCGCAGCTTGCGGTGGCGGAGGCGAAGGACGCGATCCGATTTTGGGCGGCGGCATGACACAGGATATAACCAGCCCAACAGTGGCGCTTGCGGCACCTGCTGCCGGCGCAACGGGCGTCGCGGCTAACGCGGCAGTTAGCGCCACCTTTAGCGAAAACATTAATCCCGCGACGATCACTGCAACTACCTTTACTGTGACCGGCCTCGGCGGAGCGGTTATTACTGGCACGGTCAGTTATGACGTCGCAACCAAAACTGCGACCTTTGTGCCAACCACGCCAGCGGTATTGCCAGATAACACCGTATTGACGGCGACGATTACAAAAGGTGTCAAGGATTTGGCTGGTAATGCATTGGCCAACGATTTTGTGTGGTCCTTCACCACTGCGCCGGACGCCATTGCGCCTAGCGTGGCAAGTGTGAATCCAGTTGACCTTGCCGCGAACGTGTGTCTCCAGTCAAGCGTCACTGCGACCTTCAGCGAAGCGATGGACGCAACCACCGTCAACGGTACGACCATGACGCTGCAGACTAGCGGACCACCGCTAGGTGCGGCATTGGGAGGGACCGTTACCTATGATGTGGCGAGTAAGTCAGCGACGTTTACGCCGACCATGCCACTCGTGATTGGCACGAACTATACGGCCACCATCACGACGGGTGCGAAGGATGTGACCGGCAATGCGCTGGTAAGCAACAAGGTGTGGACATTCACTGCTGCAAATCTGCCATGTGCAGTGCCTTCCGCATCGTCGGTCGCGCTTGGTACAGCGGCGCGCTTCGGAAATCTGGGTGGAACTGCGGGCACTACTAACACCGGTATTTTGACCACGATTGGTGGAGATATCGGAACCACCGCGACAGTGACATCGGCAGTGACAGGCTTTCATGATACGGCAGGAGATATCTATACAGAAACTGGCTCAAATCAAGGTGCAGTAAGCGGCAAGATATATACCTGCACCGTGTCGACGCTCGGACCAACCTCCGCTGCAATCAACCCCACTTCCTGCACGATCGCCAATCAGGGTAGAGCTGATGCACAAATCGCATTTGATAATTTATCCCCAGCTTCATTACCAGGCGGCGTGGATCCAGGCGCTGGTCAACTGGGCGGACTCACGTTGTTGCCTGGTACGTATAAATCAGCAAGTGGTTCGTTCCAGATTACCGGCAGCGATCTGGTTCTCGATGCGCAAGGCGATGCCAACGCGGTATGGGTGTTTCAGACGGCGAGTACGCTCACCGTCGGCGCTCCCGGCGCACCGCGTAACATCAGCTTGATTAATGGCGCGCTTCCCAAGAACGTTTTTTGGCGAGTAGGGACTTCTGCCACGATCAATGCAGCAGGCGGCGGCACTATGGTGGGAACCATCCTTGCGTCATCGGCAGTTTCATTTTCCACCGTGGGTAATGTCGCAATCGTAACGCTGGATGGTCGAGCAATCGGCTTGAACGCGTCGGTCACTATGACTAACACAGTCGTCAATGTGCCTGCGCCGTAAAAATAGAGACATCTCATGTCGGCCGAGTTCTATTGGCCGACATGAAACACGAATTTGATCCGTTCACGGTCGCACAAGCGACCTGTGCGACCACCATTCAACGATTGGAGAATTTGATGAATTTAGTAAAAGCTTCGGGAATACTGGGGTTGATCACGGTTGCGGCGATTGCCAGCCCGGTTGCCCTTGCAGATGATGCCGGTTGGTATGCAGGCGCCAACGTCGGGCAGTCAAGAGCAACCATTGATAATGAGCGCATTATCGCTCGCCTATTGGGTAATGGATTTACCACAACCTCGATCGATGATCATGATCGCGATATCGGTTTCAAGGCTTTTGCCGGATATCAGGTTAATAAATATTTTGCGTTAGAAGGTGGCTATTTCGATTTGGGAAAATTTGGCTACACGGCGACGACTTCGCCAATAGGAACTCTCAGCGGTAATCTTAAAGCGCATGGCTTGAACCTTGATCTTGTGGGAATACTTCCATTCACCGACAAGTTTTCGGCATTCGGTCGTGCTGGAGTGACGTACGCCAAAGTGCGGGATTCTTTCGCTGGAACTGGATTGGTTCAAGTTTCTGATCCTCATCCAAGTGCGCAAGGTAGCAACTACAAGTTTGGCTTGGGTCTCCAATATGCGCTGTCGGATTCGCTCGGATTGCGTACCGAAGTAGAGCGTTATCGCATCAACGATGCGGTCGGAGGAAAAGGAGACGTCGATCTGGTATCTGTCGGCCTAATTTATCGCTTCGGTGCGAAAACGACTCAACCCGTAATACGTGAACCACTGCCGGAACCGACAGTGGCCGAACCTATGCCCGAACCAGTAGCTGTCGCGCCACCACCACCGGTGAAGAAGGTGAGTTTTTCCGCCGACTCGTTATTTGATTTCAACAAATCGACGATGAAATCCGGAGGAAAACAGGAAGTTGAAAAGCTCGCAGCCGATCTGAAAGGCGCTCAGTTCGATGTCATCACGGTCACTGGACATACCGATCGTATTGGCTCACATAATTACAACATGAATCCCTGCGAATAAAATCGCAGCGACTGGTGTCGATGGCGCCGATCCGATAACCAAACCGGATGATTGCAAAGGATCCAAAGTAACGCCGCAATTGATTGCCTGTCTGCAGCCTGATCGTCGTGTCGAAGTAGAGGTGACTGGTACGAAGTGACGCAACCGGATGGCTTGCACAAATCGTATTTGAAAGCCTTACAGCAATTCCGTACTGGCGGCTACCCGGAGCACATTGTCTGGGTAGCCGCCGATTTTATGTCCGCGTGAAATACGAACATTGTTTCGCTAA
>CAJDWW010000016.1_pt1 | contig 14523 bp, 10 predicted proteins | sample 7391721 | NCBI WGS metagenome assembly CAJDWW01 (sample SAMEA7055731, study PRJEB34461) | soil metagenome | biome: terrestrial ecosystem; feature: Peninsula; material: soil | place: Antarctica | collected 2016
GATACTCAAGCGAGTATCGCCCGCTTCTTTCAAGCCGCCCGCATCGACCACGCGTCCAACATCCGCCTGCAACGAAATACGTTTGTCGAGCGCGGCACGGATGCCAACCCCGACGCTGGCAATCGATGCTGACGACGTTTCTCCCGGCAACGCATTGACGCGAGAAAGATGCGCGGTATCGTAAAAAACTAGCGCTCGACATTTGAATGCATTACGTTCAGCGGTGCGGCAAAAATCTGGCGTATAAAGTTCGGCGTTGAGACCATAGCCCTTGTCATTCGCCACTTCACGTTCGTTGAATCCGCGTACCGAATTAGCGCCACCGGCACCAAACTGCTCGCCGGGAATTAATGTATCTCGCGTCCATTGCCCGTTCAGGTTGACACGTGTTTGCCAGTCGCGCGGCAACGCATAAGCCAGCGAAGTACCAAAGCGCAGCAAAGTATAGTTCGCGTGCGCCCCACTGCGAGCGCGCGCAAAATCATCATCGCCGCCCTGCGCTCCACCCGCGATGTTATGTACGGCACTCACGTAATAATTAGTAGTGATCGAGGCCGGTGTCCAACTGGCGCTGTAGGTGACAGAGAGTGGATGAACGGTGACATCATTGCCAAGCTGGACGCCCAGCAACTGCACATTATTGCGAAACGCTTTGTAATCCATTCCGAGCGAAACCCGGCTGTCGTAATCACCTTTGCGTTGCAACGCGATGTTATAGCGGCCGCCAACCACCGCGCCTTTACCGCTGACATCCAAATCAAAAATACCGGCAGAGACTGAGCCCGAATCCACATTCGAATAACTGCCATAAAAGTCCAGCGAATCTCCGCTGCCATACAACGGCAAATGATAGCCCGCGCCGTATACGCTCACCTTGCTCGGTTTCTCCACCGATGTCGTGTATTGCAAACTCATCACGTCATCACGGCCAGACAGATTAGCGTTCTGGTACACCAAACCGAGATGAGTCTTGCCGCTACTCGACGTGCCGCTATTGTCGAGATTGGCACCGATGCGCCACGGCTTTTCATCTTCAACCGTGAGCGCCGCATCGACTTCATTTTCAACCTCACTGCTTTTCAGCGAAAGTCGAACACGCTTCGCCGGATTTTGATTGGCTGTGCGCAGCTCAGTTGAAATATGCGAAATGTCGGGCGTCTGCCCTTCCCTCAATGTCGGCAAGCTGCGCCTCACATTGGCATCATCAAAAAATTGGTTACCACTGATCGTGACCTTGCCGATACGAGTCTCGATCACTTTGAAATGCACCACACCTTGGTTCAGTTCCTGTTCTGGCAAAGCGACCCGCACTACCGAATAACCCTGCTGGCGATAAGCAGCTTCGAGCGTTTCAAGTGCGCGCTGCACATCGCCAAAATTACGATCCGTGCCAGTGTATGGCGCTAGCAACTGCTGGATTTTCTGAGGTGGCAGTAGCGTATTGCCATCGACGGAAAAACTAGAAATAGTAAAGTTTTCGATCGTGCCACCATCATCGGCAGCATAACCGGCCACCGTAAAACAGGCCGCCAACGCGCCCGCAAGAAAACGCAGGGGAAATGATTTCATCGTGATCAACGCTATAGTTTTTATGAGAGTGATCCCGGCACTGACAAGACTGCCGAGTAATTACTGCCCGACTATAGCGCAAATTAGTTTCTGATCAACACTAATTGCCTTTTTAAGATTTTTAATTGGCAATCAGGTTGTAGAAACCCATCATGTCGATCGTCTTTTTTAAGCGATTGTGTGGCGATCTTCAATAGTGGAACCGATACCTATCGAGTGTGTACGTCGAGTCGGGGGAAGCCCAAGATAACAATGGGATGCTGACCCTTCGATTGCCTAAATCACGATGCGGCCACAACGGTGCTCAATAGAAGCATTGCCAGAACCACCGGAAGCCACAACGCACGCTCCCTGCGGCTTGGTGTGACTAAGTTTGCTGAGCCAGAGTTTAAGACGCCTGCGCGTACCAAAATTACCAGTGAAAAGAATACTAGAAGCGCAAGCGAGAGCAATGCGAAAACGCGGCCTATGGCTGGCAAGGAACCCTTCCAACGACCACCAAGTGTAAGTTCACCCCAAGGTGCGCCCAGTACCATTGCCAACTGAAACCCACATACGGCTAGCGAAATAAACGAAAAAAGAAGAGCAGCCACGGTAATCATTGCTGGAATTAGTATCTGGTGAAAAGGATCAGCATCGAGATAACCATGCGATGTGGTTTTTTCGATTGCTGATCATTTCTTATTTTTATCGACGCGCACAGCCTCTGGTCGGATATCATCCAATAGAAGTTTTGAAATGATTGCGAACCTTTCCACCGACATAGGGTGACCGGTTCCCGGGACGATGATGAATTGTTTTTGAGGTGCGTGGATACTTTCAAAATACGACTTGGCCAGCTCTGGTACCGCCTTCAAATCTTCTTGACCCTGAACAATGTAAATCGGAACAGCGAACGACGTCCCAAGCGCGGGAAGATCGACTTGCTCCTCTGGGCCGGACATAGTCATTCCCTCGAAATGAATGAATGAGAAATCATCAGCCTCTTCGTTTGACGCAAGTTCGGATGGGGAGCTGTATTCCGGACTTCTGCTAAGCGGCAAAGTCATTGCAGTCACTCTCTTCGGCTCGTACTTCAGTATGGCTTTGCGAAACAACTTCCACTTGTTGAGTGGATTCCAAGGCGGTGGGCCGATGCTTTCGAGATCTTTTACCGTCTGTTGATCATCATTTGCTCGCGCAAGATCAAGCAGGTGCATGTAAGTCGCGATATGGTTAGCTCTGGTATTGACAAACTGCGATACACCCACATACGCGTGAAAGAGATCAGGCCGTTGTTTAACCATCTGGATTCCAAGAATAGATCCCCACGATTCGCCGACGAGAATGATCTTCTGTTTCCCAAGATATTTGGTAAGGTACTCCGCAACTTCAATACCGTCCTTCACCATGCGATCGATGGTCATCGTGGGTTCGATCGATGGGCCGTTCTTGCTGTAGGTTCTACCTGCGCCACGTTGATCCCACTGCACGACGGTAAAATTCTTTTTCCAAGACCCAAACATCGAATCTGCAAACGGGCTCATCGCATTGCCTGGCCCACCATGAACATAGAGAACAACCGGGTTTTCACAACTGGTTCCGCTGATGGTGACCCATTGGTCGATGCCGCCAATCGAAATGAATTTCTCTTCAGATAACTTCCCTGCATCTGGCGCGCATCGGATGACGCTGACGCGTACAGAATCAGCGGCAGGATTGCTTTGAGCGCAACCGCAAAGAGAGAGCAAAAGTATCGATGCAAAATAAAATCGAGCTAAACCATGCATGTCTATTCCATTATTTAATATTGAATAAAGTGGGCGATGTCAGCTAAAGAACCAAAGGGCATCGAGATAACAATGCGATGCTGACCCTTCGATTATGTTCGATTGCATTACTCGCACCATTGCTTCTCGCACGGCACTCCGTCGTGATTGCCGTCCATTTTGACGCCAGGACAGTGCTTGAGAAAGTAGGTTGCCTCAGCACAGGAAGTCATTTGCGAGCAGTACGTTCTACCATCGCAGCGAAACGCGTCAGCGACTGCCTCGGGCTGCTCTTCTGCGACGGTTCGAGGGGAAACTGATGGCAAAGACCAATCCTCTGGCTGTTCTTCTGCGACGACCCGAGAGGAAACTGATGGCAAAAACCAATGACTAAAACGTATATAGACGTACACGGCGCACATGATAATAATTAATGAGATGAGTACAAAGCGAAGCTGGCTACGGGCTGGTGCCCGACCTCGTGTTCTTGGATTCGGTGTGCGCGTGCCAATGGCAGAACGAACGACGCTGACCGCTTGAGGCTTGCCGTTTGGCCCGCGGCCCAGCTCGTAAGTAAGTGACTCTCCCTTCACGGGGCGTGAGCCATCTCGTGGAAATGCCGATACGTGAACGAACAATTTGGCACCTCCATGCATAGGTTCAATGAAGCCAAAACCTCGATCTTCGTTCCAAGATCTCAGAGTGCCAGTAAGTCGCATTCGAGGAACCTAACGTGATTGAATTTTCATTTTGCAAGAATATCCGTGAACTGAATATCCATCAACAAGTTTCAACTCTTCTAAAACTGTTGTGACGCTTGGCTTATTTTGCTTATACCGTACATAAATACCGCATAACTCCATGGACCAAAACGCCACTCCCCCAACGCTCTGTTGTTGGCGCAAATGCGTAAATGTTTGCGCTGACCACATTCCCGTTGTTTCATAGAGAAGGTAGGCGTTGATTCGATTCGATTTTTCATTCTGTGGTCGAGCCTCCATCCTTCGTCACAAATAGATGATGGAGGTGACAGCACAACACTAGGTCTGCGCAATGATGGACTGCTGCGCGATATGAAATGAGCGATTACTGATGATGTTATTACGATCGGCGTTGATATATCCCGTGACCTCTGCCAGCTTCAAACCAAGCAATCCGCCACTTCAACCGATGCGTCTCGTTCGCAGATCGCATGCGCAAATGCTGCTTTGGTCATCGGTTGGCGATTCACTAAAAATTTGCGCAGCATGTGCTGATAATGAGTAATCAACTGCGGATATTTAGCATCGTTCGGGTGCAAGCTTAAACGCACCAGCGCCGAATCTGCGAGTGCCGCTGACAATAGCGTATTGCAGCCACGTGATAGCCACCGCCCTCCGGCGTTGCGCGCGGTATAGACGAGGCTGGGCGATAGGATGCCGCGCTGCTGTGGCAGTAGATAAAAGCGCTGCATCGTGGTGGTGTATTTGAATGGAAAATCGTTCAGTGCCTGCCATGTGCCATCGCTCATCATCCACGCGGGGGCGATAAAACCTTCGGCACTCCAGCCGCGTTGTCCGAACCATTCAAGCCCCATTTCCAGCCGCTGCTTTGCGTGCTGTAAATCGATCGCAGAAAACTCGCCTTCACGCAACGTAAATACATTGCGTTTGAAACGTTCGCGCCAACTCGCGGGTGGCGGCCCTTCGTCGAGATGGACATACCCATGCAACGCTAGTTCATCGCCGACGGTGAGACGATGATTGAGCCAGCCGCGATAGGCGCCGGTATCGCTGAACGGCAAACGATGAAAATGTGGTACCACCAAGAGCGTGATCGGAATCCGTGCGACCTCTTCAATGCCGCGCACCAGCCGTTGGCACAAGTGCCAATTGGAAGGTGACACGTCGTGAATCGAGACACAGAGCGCGCGTAACTTTTCATTCGGTTGCATACGGCACTCCCTGCTGCAGCGAGCGATGCTGATGCGATGCGCACAATCGCCCATACTGCGTGACAAGTTGTGGCACTACCTGATTCCAGTCGTAATGCTGCAAGACTTTTTGACGCGCATTATTTCCCATTGCGTGAAGATCCCGTTCATACATCGCATGTATGCCTTCCGCTAATACATGCGCGCACCCTGGTCCCACCAGCAGCCCGCAACTGTTATCGACCAGCTCAGCCACACCACCGGCGGCCATGCCGACCACCGGAATCCCGCACGCCATTGCTTCCAGCACCACCAAGCCGAACGTTTCCTGATCGCCGCAATGTACCAACATATCGCAACTGGCGATGATACTAGCCAGCACACAACGGTCGCTTTCAAATGGCAGACGAACCACGCGTGGCGGTAGAGTCGGCAATTCGCCACTACCGATTAGCAGCAGATGATAAGGCTCGCCTAATACGTGCAGTGCTTCGAGTAGTAATGGCAGTTTTTTCTCACGTGTCAGACGCCCGGCAAATACCAGTAGCCGCGCATCGGCTGGCAAACCGAGTTGCTCGCGTAAATCCGGTTGACGTCGTTGCGGAGAATAGATCGAGGTATCGACACCCAATGGCTGATGTTGCACGCGTTCGATACCGAGTTTGCGCAGACGATGCACCATCGCCATGCTGGGGGCGAACACCATATCAAATTGCCGATACAGTGCAGCGGTGTAACTGGTCGCCACGCTGCATGCGAGGGCACCGAAGCGACGCTCGACCAAACGTTGCAGATCAGAGTGATAGAACGCGACGACTGGTACATCGAGTTGGCGTCCGGCGCGCAGCGCGGCCCACGCGCATTGATACGGATCGCCGACTTCAATCAGATCAGGTTGCAGTTTTCGTAGCGTGCGCGCTGCCAGCCGCGTGGATAGCAGCATTCGAAAACCATGAGTGCGCGGGATACTGATACCGGGGATGCCAGCAAATGCGGTTGGGCAGCGACTGTGCGCCATCTGCGGCGCGACCACCGTATGCCGGATCTGACTTTTTTGTGCCAGCCATTCCGCCTTCGCAGAAAGATAGGTTCTGACACCGCCCGCTTCGGCGCCGTAAAACATCGTGATGTCGACCAGATGCACGTTGGAAAAGGAGTGGTTGAACTAAGTTCAATTACCTTATCCGACCCACCATATCGCGCATTGAGCGTCATCAATCGCTACTCAGCAGCGGATGACCGGCGATTTACCACGGCCACGCTATGGATAAAAGCCATGGTTGACGCACGAACCAGCGCCAGCAACTGTTGTCCAAACTGACAAGCGCAATCACTTCCTCTATTCAGGAGCACAGCATGACCCCTGACGACAATCCAGATGATGACGAAAATTTCCGCATGGCAGGAGCTCGCGCAAGCCATGCGATTCGTTTGATGCGCGACATACTGGCTGAGCTGAACACCGAATGCCGGATCAGTGAACAAGTGGCGCATCATGCATGTCATGAGTTTCTGACACGACTGAAGAATGACGATCCAGCGACGCGCCGCATCATGGAGAAAATCGCACAAATTGATGCGCATGCAATTGCGCACGATGATGCACACACAAGCGCGCACGATTGCACTCAACCGAAGTGACCGCGAAGCGTACACAGCCGATATTCGGCGATCACCGTTATTCGGTATGATTTCATTATTTCTTTCATTACTTCCACTACGCGCTGCGGCGCTCTTCTCCGCTCTTCTCTTATGCCAGATATTTCCCACGTTGCACCACCAGTTGAAGGCGCACGTCATCGCATCGTGATCGTCGGCGGCGGTGCCGGTGGCCTTGAGCTTGCTACTCGTTTAGGTGATCGTTTTAAAAAATCTGGCGAGGCCGAAGTGGTGTTGGTCGATCAGTCACCGACCCATTTATGGAAACCGTTATTACACGAAGTCGCGGCCGGTAGTCTCGATCGCAGCGCCAGCCAACTCGAATATGCCGCGCAGGCACGTTGGCATCATTTCCAATTTCAGCAGGGAGCATTGATCGGGCTGCAGCGCGAACGAAAGCAGATTACCGTGGCTCAAGTCAACGATGAAACGGGCGCAGTGATCTTGCCGGAGCGCGTGCTTGCGTACGATACGTTGGTGCTGGCGATTGGGAGTGTGACTAATTTTTTCAACACGCCGGGCGCATCGCAAAATGCGCTCTCACTCGATAGCGTGACTGAGGCCGAGCATTTTCGGCGAAAATTGATTGCGACTTGCATGCGCGCACAGCATCTGCGCGAAAATACCGACGCATCTTCTCCTGCGGTCGATATTGCGATCATCGGCGCCGGCGCGACGGGCGTCGAACTGGCCGCTGAACTACGCAACACCGCGCAAGTGCTCGGCGCGTACGGTTTACATCGCCTCGACCCGCAGCACGATATTCATATCACGTTGATCGAAGCTGGTTCGCGCATTTTGGGTCCGCTACCAGAGCGCGTAGCGCAAGAAACTGCGCGGATGTTGGAGGCTCTGCATATCACCACGCTCGTCGGCGAACCCGTGACCGACGTTCAGCCCGACAAGGTGGTAACTGCGAGTGGCAAGCTGATCAATGCCGACATTATCGTGTGGACTGCGGGTATTCGAATTGCACCGATTCTCGCTAATGTGGGCTTACCGGTTAACAAGCTGGGACAGGTGATCGTGTCGCAGCACTTGCAACTGGAAGATGATGCTTCGATTTTCGCATTCGGCGACTGTGCCAATTGTCCGTGGCCTGAGAGTGGGAAAACCGTGCCACCGCGCGCGCAAGCGGCGCATCAACAAGCAAGCTATCTATTTGATGCAATCCCGCGACGAATACAAAACAAATCAAGCGAGGCGTTTCACTATCACGATCATGGCTCGCTGATTTCACTTGGCCGTTTTAATGCGGTCGGCAATTTGATGGGGAAAATTACCCACCGCTCATTGCTGATTGAAGGAGCGCTGGCACGGCTGATTTACTTTTCGCTGTACCGCGCGCATCTGGTCGCGTTGCACGGTGTGTTGCGGATGATGCTCGATACCGTCGCGCACTGGTTACGCCGCAAGACCCGCCCACGAGTGAAACTACATTGACGATTCAGCGTGACGTCGGTTCAGACCCGCCACTGATAGTGGCTCGCGACGGCAATTAACCACCGCGGCGCGCCACTAGTTATGCGCGCTGCAGCGTCGCTTTTTCTTTTGTACGAGGTTTCACAACCTTATCTTGAGGCGTGAACGAAATGGGATCGCTAGCGGGGAAAGTCATTTCTATCGCCTCATCCAGCATCACTTCATCCTCATCATGGAATGCCTGCGTTTTTTCAGAAGCTGCAGATGCGGAGAATTCTGCGACTGGGTCGCTGGCCGGAAAAGTCAGATCAATCGCTTCATCGATCATTGCTTCTTCACGCTGGGTTTCGGTGCCGGAAGATAGATGGCGCTGTTGGCGATCACTCCAAGCCGCATCTCCGGGCGTCGCATCTTTTGCCGTCGTGTTGCGTGAAGAATCCCCTGCCGACGATGGCAACTTAGCGGATAGCTGGCCATGCTGCGCTGGCTGTTTATCATTATTAATATCAAGAGTGGCGGTATTTTTGTGTTCTGTCATTCAATCTCTCCATCAGCTGGGAAGTCGTTTTAATGTGATGGTTCGTGCGCGCAGGCAATGGTTCAACACGACACAAAACCCCAAATACTTTTTTCACCGTACACTGGTTGGGCAAAACTGAAAGCGAGAAGTTCGACAGTTTTGATCAGCAATAGATTGGCTTTTCTAAAGCCGAACCCGCCCAGCGAAATATGATGACGATGATCACTCTATTTAGTGAGTGTGATGAGTGCAGCCAAGTTCAACTTGTCCCGCGTCAATAACACGCGATAATAGGCAGCCAGAAACCTTTGTTGCCCATAGAATTCACCGTAATGACAGCCCAAGTGCGTATTCCCTACTCCTCTAAAATCGACGTGCCGCTGCCGATCTCCGCGCTGTCGCGAGTGCGCAGAATGAGCGCTACTGCGCTCGGCATCGCTATGGCGTGGATGATGCTGGTGGTGTTTTCCCCCATAACTGCAAACGCCGCCGAAAAAAATTCGTATAAGGTCGAGATCAGCGGTGCTGGCAACCTGACGTCATTGCTGCACGATCATCTCGATATCCAGCGTCATCAGTCGGATGATGACACGCGCCCCGAAGAAATTCAGCGGATGACGGCGGCCGCGCCGCGACAGATGCGTGAATTGCTAGCGACGGAAGGCTATTTTTCGCCGGTGATCACCCAAGAACTACTGCATGACAGTGAAAATCACTGGACTGCACGCTACAGTGTCGAGCTCGGTCCGTTAACACGCGTATCGGAAGTCGATCTGCAATTCAGCGGTGCGCTTGCCAGCGGCTCTCATGCCGATCCGCGCCGAATCGCAGCGCTGCGTCGCCGTTGGCAATTTACCGCCGGAGAACCGTTCACCCAAAATGCGTGGGGAGAAGCGAAGAGCACGTTGTTGAAAGGTTTGTTGAATCGCGATTTCCCCGCCGCAAAAATTTCCAGCAGTGAAGCACGCGTGAATCCGCAACAACATACTGCGGCACTCTCGGTGGCCGTCGATTCCGGTCCGTTTTTTACATTTGGCGCACTACAAATCAACGGGCTCAAACATTATTCGCAAGAGAAAATTAATTTACTCAATCCGATCACGAGCGGCGAACCGTATTCACAAGACAAACTGACTGAGCTGCAAACTCGCTTGCAGGACAGCGGCTATTTTCGCTCGGCGTTTGCGACTATCGAAGTTGATCCTGAACATCCGGAACAAGTGCCGGTGCGGGTCGATCTGGTGGAAAATCCTCGTCGTCGGCTAGCGTTCGGTGTCGGTTATTCGACCGACTCCGGCGCGCGCGGTCAAGTCAAATGGCTAGATCGCCAGTTTCTCGGCCATGACTGGCGCTTGGAATCAGAACTCCGCGTGGATCGGTTGACTAAAATTGTTGGCGGCGATTTGTATTTCCCTCAGCGCGACGATGGCTGGTCACCGAGTGTCGGCGGCCATTTCGCTCGCGAAGATATTACCGGCGAAATTAATGATCGGTTTCGCACTGATGCACGAATCACAGGTTCCGACAAAAACAATGAGGAAGTATGGGGCGTGTCGTATCTCACCGAACAACAGCGGGTTGCGGATGAAACCACGCATCATCGCCAAGCGTTGATCGCGTCATATGGCTATACCTGGCGGCGAGTGGATAACTTGATGGCACCACGGCGCGGATATGTCGCCGCAGTCGAAGTCGCTGCGGGCCCGCGTGGTCTAGTGAACCAATCCAATATCGGACGCGTGGTCGCGCATGCCAATTGGTTGTCGCCCACTCGTCATCGCTTCCAGTTATTGGTGCGCGGCCAGGTCGGACAAGTGGTTGGCGCCGGTCGTGAAGATATTCCGAGTGAATTACTATTCCGCACTGGCGGCGATCAAACTGTGCGCGGCTACGCGTTCAATAGCTTGGGTGTGGAGGAAAGTGGCGCGATTGTCGGCGGTCGCGTGATGGCGCTGGCATCGGCTGAAGTCATTTATCATTTGACTGATAAATGGGGCGTCGCGCTATTTCACGATGCGGGCAATGCAGCCGACACCTTCAAGAACTTTCAATTCAAGCATGGCTCGGGTATCGGCGCCCGTTGGCATAGTCCCATCGGAACCGTCAATATGGACTTGGCTTATGGCCACGCGGTGAAACAAGTTCGGCTTCATTTTTCGATCGGCTATGGTTTCTGAGCACACCGCACCGACGTCACCAACACCCGCGCCGCGCGGTCGCCGCGGATGGATCATCACGCTTGCCGGTTTGTTGCTCGGTCTACTGGCATTGATCGGCACTGCCACTTGGCTACTGCAAAGCCAATCTGCTGCCCAGCGCGTGTTGGCGATGCTGTCAACCGCCACCGCGATTCAATTTGAAGGCATACACGGCACTCTTGCAGGGCCACTGCAAATCGATCGTGTGATCGTAGAACGTCCATCCCAACGCGTGACGCTGGAAAATTTACGACTCGACTGGAGGCCGCGCGCACTATTACGCCGACAATTACATATCGTTTCATTGCAAGTTTCACGACTACTCGTCACGAGTAAAATTTCACAGAAAAATAATCCGGTCACATTGCCGCTCAGCTTGGCGCTGCCGATAACGGTTCAGCTCGATCAAGCGACGATTGATAGTGGCGAAATCGGTTGGGGACCGGTCAATCTAATCAAACTCGGCGCCTTTGCATTTAGCCTCGGTTACGACTCGGCACAATACCGTTTGAACGTGCAGAAATTTGCGGCCAGTAGCGGACAGCCGAACGCCGATATCTCTGGTGATATCCAAGGAGAAGCGACACTGGCCGCTACTCGTCCGTTTGCGGTGCAGGGAAGGTTTACCAGTTCCGCCAATGCGATGACAAACGGTCAGAAAATCGGTGCGCAAGGAACGCTCCAACTGAGTGGATCACTGGCAGATCTGATCGCTGGGATCGATCTCGCTTCGCAGCAAGCGCAGATCAAAGGCCATGCCACATTGCGCCCTTTTTCCGATCATGCGCTGTCGAATGCAGACGTCGCATTTTTTGGCATCGATCTGTCAGCGTTTCGCGCGACGCTACCAAAAACTGATTTGAACGGCTCGCTGACTGCGGCCGCGGATGGTAGCGGAAAACTGAAAATCATCAATCGCAATGCCGGTGACATGCAGGAAAACAGGCTGCCTTTGAATGGCATTGATGTCAATTTTCAGCAGAATGCGGCGCAGTTCAACTTCGATCAAATTACCGTGTTGCTAGGAACGTCACGCCAGCCAGCTGGAACGATCAGCGGCAAAGGAAAATACAAAAATGGCGCACTGACGTTGGCACTATCTGCTAACCGCATCGATCTCCATCGCGTGGATCGCCGTCTACATCCGACGCAACTGAGTGGCAATATGAATGCACGTCATCAAGCCGGAATTCAGCAGTTATCACTGAATCTGAAACAGCCGATCGGCAAGCGCGCAATGACTTTAACTGCGGATGCCAGCATCGCCGATGAAAAATTATCGCTTAATCACGCTGACGTTCAGATCGGTGATGCGCATCTCAATGCCAGTGGAAAGATGGCATTGGCAGGCAATCAGGCATTCGATGCTTCCGGTCAAATCAGTCATTTTCATTTACGTGACATCGGTGATTTCCCGCAGCTTCCAGCGCTCGATCTGAATGCAAAATTTTCAGTGCGTGGCGCACGGCTCCCTACTTTTTCTGCCAACGTCGCATTTACTATCGATAACAGCCAGTTGGCCGGACGACCATTACTCGGCCGCGGTGAAGCACGGCTGGGAGCAGATAAAATTTTGGTGCCCGCGTTGTTCATCGCTGCTGGCGATAACCGACTGGATTTGCATGGCGAACTTTCGACCAACTCATCGAAACTTTTGTTCACGGTGGCGGCGCCAAAATTGGAGCAACTCGGTAGCGGCATGGGCGGCGCATTATCGATCAACGGCACCGCGAGCGGCAGCGTCAAGCAGCCGCATATTCTCGCTGATAAGCGAGTGATATTGCGCTCGCCGCCAATCGAGTGGGGACGTTGAACGCACGGATTGCTTACGGCGCGCAAGCAAACGCACCACTCGATATCCACATCGATGCACAGCATATCGATACCCCACAACTATTGGCCGACACGTTCTCGCTATCGACCCAAGGTGTCACTGCGCACCACACACTGCATGCAGCACTGACAGAAAGCCGCAATGTGCAGACGTGGAAAGTGGATGCCAGCGGCGGTCTACGCACCATCGCTGATGAGCTTGCGTGGCAAGGCAGCATTGATCGCGTCGATGCGGATGGTCGTTTGACGGGTCGGCTGACCTCCTCCGCACCATTTTCTGTATCGCATAACGGCGTCACACTGGACAATTTCGTGATGGATACCAGTATTGGTCATCTGGTGCTCGATCGTTTCGCTAAGGATGCACAAGGCATCACCAGTCGTGGCCATGCCGAGCACATTTTGCTGGCGAAGTTGTTGCAACTTCGCGGCGCTCATCCGGCGCTATCAACCAATCTGCAATTCGGCGCGACATGGGATATCGCACTGGCGCCGACGCTGCGCGGCAGTATTGAGATTCAGCGGCAAGACGGCGATCTGACAGTACTCAGCGGAAAAACGATCACCCTCGGTTTGAGCGAACTGCATGCGTCGCTGAACGCCGATGCCAACCGTGTTCAGGTAAAGCTGGATGCGGCGGGCCAGCAGCTCGGTGAAGTCCGTGTCAGCGCCACCGCAGATGCACGCCACGGCGTTCGCCTGCCACTGTCGCCGGATACGGTGATTGCTGGTAACGCCAAAATCGCGATCCCCTCATTGGCGTGGGTGACGTCGCTGGCTTCAGCGGCAACCATTGGCGATGGCAGTCTGAATGGCGAATTGACGCTCAGCGGCACTTATGGCAAACCGCAATTGAAAGGCCGTATTGCCGGTCGCGATCTGCGTATCTATCATGGCGAAAGCGGTGTCGATTTACAGCACGGCACACTCGATGCCGATTTCAGTGACGACCGGCTGCTAGTACACCATCTCGATTTCCGCAGCGATGACGGCGCACTGGCGGCCAGTGGTCAGGTTAATTTCGAAGGCGGCACACCGACAGTGGATATCGCGCTCAAGGCGCAGCATTTCCGTTTGCTGAATCGCAGCGATCGCAAACTAACACTAAGCGGTGCTGGTAATTTCGGATGGCAGCAGCAACATCATTTGAGTGCGACCGGCGCCTTCAAGATTGACTCAGGGTTTTTCGATATCGGACGTGAAGATACGCCGCAACTATCCGACGATGTGGTGATCGTGGGTCGCAACGGTAACGCGATCACGCCATTAGCATCGGCGATCGATATCGATGTTGACCTCGGCGACGATATGAAAATCAGCGGACGCGGGTTGGAGGCAAAACTCACGGGCAGCATCCACCTCAACAGCGTGGCGGGTAAAAGCTTGCGTGCCCAAGGACGAGTGCACGTTGATGAAGGCAGCTACACCGCGTATGGCCGCAAACTCGCGATTGAACAAGGTGAATTACGCTTCACCGGCGATATCGCGAATCCGGCACTCGATATTCTGGCGATGCGTCGCGGCCTCGAAGTCGAAGCCGGTGTTGCGGTGCGAGGCACCGTGATGTCGCCACGCGTCACGCTGGTCTCCGAACCCTCCGTGCCGGAAGCGGAAAAATTATCATGGTTGGTATTGGGGCGCGGCTTATCCAGCGCTGGTAGT
>CAJDWW010000111.1_pt1 | contig 14253 bp, 13 predicted proteins | sample 7391721 | NCBI WGS metagenome assembly CAJDWW01 (sample SAMEA7055731, study PRJEB34461) | soil metagenome | biome: terrestrial ecosystem; feature: Peninsula; material: soil | place: Antarctica | collected 2016
CAGGAAGCAGAACGATAGTTTGATTAGTCATTTTTGAGTAACTCCTCTTTCTGACATCGAGCCCGCAGCCTTTCGCAACTTCTCTAGTTGGAGATAGTCGGAATACGGAAAATGAATGAAGAATGTCATGGGCTTATTCCGCTATCGCATGGTCGAGATCCATCACTGCATTTTTCTTTGGCTGCTTGATCAGTAATAGCAGTGGGATGATCGCCAGCGTCAAAATCAGCATCAGCCAGAAGTCATCGATGTATCCGATCATGGTTGCTTGACGCGTTACTTCGTTATTCAGCATGGATAACGTACTGGGATCGGCTAGGTGATAAACGCTGCTGGTGGCGGCATCATGCAGTGCAGGATTGGCGTAATCTATTTTCCCCGCGAGCGACGCATGCGCAGTCTGCGTGTTTCGTACTAACAGTGTTTGTACCAACGCAATTCCGATGCTGCTGCCGATATTGCGAATCAAACTATAAATCGCAGTACCTTCAGCACGCATCGTCGGTGACAGCGTGGAAAACGTAGCAGCACTGAGCGGCACGAAAACCAACCCAAGGCCGACACCTTGAATCACGCCCGGCCATACGATGTCGCTAGGAGTGAGTGCCAGCGTGTAATGGCTCATTTGCCATAGCGAAAATGCGGTAATCGAAAACCCCGTCGCCAACAGTGCGCGCAGATCAACCTTGCCCACCAGCCGTCCGACCACCAGCATGGCCGCCATGGTTCCCAGCCCGCTCGGCGCGGTGACGAGGCCGGCGAGGGCGGCGGGATAGCCCATCAGCCCTTGCAGCATGGTTGGCATTAAGGCGCGAGTCGCAAACAGCACCATGCCGACGATGAAGATGAACAGCAGTCCGGTGATGTAGTTTGAATTTTTCAGCAAGCGATAATCGAAGAATGATTTTCCTGCCGGACGCAATACGGTGTGAGCAATAAAATAAGACAGACTCATCGCGAGCACGATCGCTTCTATCCAGGTTTCACGCGACGAAAACCAGTCGTTCTGTTCGCCCCGATCAAGCAGCATTTGCAATGCGCCAATCGCTAGGCTCAAGGTGACGAAGCCGAACATGTCGAAGCGCATACGCCGCTTTGCCTCGTCGTTGCGGATATATTTCCAGATGCCATAAAAGGCCATCGCGCCGACCGGCACATTGATGAAAAATACCCAGCGCCAGTTATAGCTATCAGTGAGCCATCCGCCCAAGGTTGGTCCCAAAATCGGGCCGATCATCACGCCCATGCCCCATATCGCCATCGCTGAACCGTGCTTTTCACGCGGGTTGATGTCGAGTAGTACTGCTTGTGATAACGGCACCAGCGCTGCACCGAACGCGCCTTGCGCTAGCCGTGCTGCGACGATTTGTCCCAGCGATTCGGATAACCCGCAGAGCACTGATGCGGCGACAAATCCGGCAACGGAAATCAGAAATATTCTTTTCTGGCCGAAGCGGTCGCATAGCCAACCGGTCAGCGGTGTGGCAATCGCGGCGGCGACGATGAACGAGGTCAGCACCCACATGATTTGATCTTGTGAGGCAGACAGGCTGCCTTGCATATGGGGAAGGGCGACGTTGGCGATGGTGCCGTCAAGTGCTTGAATGACAGTTGCCAGCATGATCGAAAGCGTGATCATGCGACGATTGATGGGCTGCTGCGGGCTGCTGTCAGCATTGAAATCGGCGCTGCTACTCATACAATCGACTCGGCAACCTCCTGCAACGCTTCCAGTGCTTCAGCCATCATGCGCATTTTTTTTGCATCGAGGTTAGCGAGTAATTCGGAACGAAATGCATCTGCTTCAACTCGGAATTTTGCATAGAGCTGGCTACCGGCTTTGGTCAGTACGATTTGCTTGACGCGACGATCAGTTTCGGATGGCACGCGTGCGACGAAATCCGCTTTGGCCAACCGGTCGATCATCGTCACCATGGTCGGATCTTCGACGCCCAAGCGCTGCGCCAGTTCGGTCTGTGACAACGGCTGCTTTGCTTTGGCAATTGCTGCGATAGCCATCCAACTCGCTTGGCTAACCCCTAAATCTTTTAAGCGTCGCCCGAGCGCCAGTCGCCATGAGCGTGCGGTGTTATGCAGCGCAGCGGAAAAACGTTCTTCGTCGGTGATGTTCAAAATAGATTCTTTGTGGTGGATGGAAAACGGTGCGATGAGGGAAATATTCGGCGTCAGGATTGGCGTCTATCACTATCGATTGCCGTCGATTTAAATAATTAGCTGCCTAATGGTTCGTATGCTAATTATTAGCATATCATGGTATTTTAAGAAGTGCAATTGAGATCAACTGGTGGCAAGCAACAGGGCACCACAAAGTGGATATAAGGCGTTTGTATCTCACCACTTTTTAACGCGTGGTTTGTGATTTTGGGTATGATTGTGGAATGAAAATTTGGCAAAGCATGAAATTTAGAATGATCGCATTGGGCGTCATTCTGATCGTGGCAAGCGCACTGTTGCGCGACTTTTTTGTATTGCCGTTTGTGCAGGAACAATTGCGAAATCTGGCGGCTTCGCAGCAGATGTCGATGGCGACTTATATCGCACGCGATATTGATCACAGCCTCGTCGCCCGTCGTCAACTGATAAGCGAATTAGCAGATGCTTTACCACTTGAGCTATTGCAGCAACCACAGGAATTGACGCAGTGGATCAAAGAGCGGCAGCGCTTGAATCAATTGTTCAACGGCGGATTTTTGGCGATTCGCCCTGATGGCTCCGGCATAGGAGATGGTTATCCGGCAGTGAATGGTCGCGATAAACTGAGTTTTTCCAAGCGCGACTGGTTTCAGTCTGCGTTGACATCCGATGGCGTAGCGATGAGCCGCCCGCAGCTTGGTCGAGCGAGTCACGGCCCGATGATTATCATGGCCGCTCCAATACGCGATGCGAACCATCATGTGGTAGCGGTATTGGCAGGCGTCGCTAGACTTAATGCGCCCGGATTTTTGGACCGCTTGCAGGAAACCAGCTTGGGAAAATCTGGCAGTTTCCTGCTGATCTCGCCAGCAGATCGACTGTTCGTTGACGCCAGCGATCCTTCGATGATATTGGCACCTACCCCCGCACCGGGAGTCAATCTGTTGCATGACCGGGCGATGGCGGGTTATCGCGGCACCGGTGTGACCATTAACCAGAAGGGGATCGAAGAGTTGTCGGCGATAGCCAGCGTTCCCAGTGTCGGCTGGTTTGTGGTCGCACGGATGCCGACCAGTGAGGCGTTTTCTTTGATCGGCACACTGCGGGGCGTCATTTGGAAATCCAGCTTTCTGGCATTGGTGGGCATTGTCGTGACCTTGCTATTTTTCCTACCGCGCATATTTCGTCCTTTGACCGATACCGCAAAAGCGATACGTGACATGGCAAATGGTAAACGTGAACTGGAAGCGCTACCAATACGGCGCGAGGATGAAGTCGGAAGCCTCATCATCGGCTTCAATTATCTGGTCACCCGTTTGCGTGAAAAGGAAGCAGCCCTCAAGATCAGTCAGGAGCATATGCAGTTCATGGCGCACCACGATTCACTGACAGGTTTATACAACCGCGCGATATTGGAAGACCGTTTGCAGTTGGCGATAGCGCAGGCGGAACGCACCGGCTCGCGTTTTGCACTGCTGTTCTGCGATCTCGATTGTTTCAAAGAGATCAATGATGAATACGGCCATGAGGTGGGTGACGCGGTGCTGGTCTGCGCGGCAAAACGCTTGGCGCAAGGGCGGCGCCGGATTGATACCGTTGCACGGTTAGGTGGTGATGAATTCGTGATTCTACTTACCGAACTGGATGATGCACGTGCGACTGCACTGCACGTCGCACAGCAATATTTGGCGACGATCAGTGCGCCGTGTGAAGTCGGCGATAAAACATTCGCGATGAATGTCTCAATCGGCATCTCGGTGTATCAGGGGACGCAGATTTCCAGCTCGCAGTTATTGTCGCAGGCCGATATCGCCCTGTTTGAAGAAGGAATGGCAGAAGCCGGATCGTCGGTGCCACGTGACGATAGCGCGCCATCCGCCTAGTCTGTCGAAACGGAAATTCGCAATTCATCTTTAACAGATTACGTTTCTAAATTTCCCTTTTTAAATTCGAAGCTCACCAGGAGAAAAATATGAAGCAGCAGGCCGTGGTGGCGGAACAGTTCGGCAATACCGCCAGCGCCTACTTGACCAGCGCCGTGCATGCGCAAGGTGAAGATTTGAAAGCGATCCAGAATGTAGTGCGCGCTCATGGCGCGCCGAAGGTGCTGGATCTGGGATGCGGTGCGGGACACGTCAGCTTCGCAGTCTCAGCATTTTCTGCAACAGTCACTGCCTATGATTTGTCGCCACAGATGCTGTCGGTGGTTGCACTCGCCGCCAAAGAAAGGCAACTACCTAATATCGAAACGCATCAGGGCTTGGCAGAAAAATTACCATTCAACGATGCCGAGTTCGATATTGTCATCACCCGATTTTCCGCCCATCATTGGTTAGATGTACCGATGGCGCTGAAAGAAATCCATCGTGTTCTAAAGCCTCAAGGGACCGTGCTGATTTCTGATATCACCGCACCAGAAAATCCATTGCACGATACAACCTTGCAAGCAGTCGAGCTGCTGCGAGACGCGTCACATGTACGCGATTACCGCATTTCCGAATGGCAGCGGATGCTGAGAGAAATCAACATGACAGCTGACATCGTCGGTCAGTGGAAACTGGTGATGAAGTTCGATGAATGGACTGCGCGCATGCAAACGCCAGCCGTTCGTATTCAAGCGATCCGCAGCTTGTTCCAGAGCGCACCCGAGGAAACACACAAATATTTTGATGTGCAGCCAGATTGCTCATTTTCGATAGACGCAACGTTAATCGAATCGCGGAAGGAATCGAGAAATAAGTGACGCGGTGGCGATCTGTTTTTATGAAACTATGAATGGTTGAATCGTGTGAGTTTGGGGTGCGTTAGGTTTTAAAGTGCATGACGCCGCGGTTAGCCGCTCGATAATAGACAGTTTCAAAGATGCTCGATGAAAATGTGTTAATGTAAGACTTGACCCCCTATTTCGTTTTTGTGATTATGGATTGTTGAATCATCTGACTTCGGGATACATTAGGTTTTAAAGTGCATGACGCCGCTGTTAGCCGCTCGATAATAGGAAGTTTCAAAGATACTCGATGAAAATGTGTTAATGCAAGACTTGACCCCTTATTTCATGACCCCTTATTTCAGACTCCGCAAAAGAGGAATTCAATGAGGCTCAACAAAAATATGCACATGATATTCCAGTCGAAGTTGATGCGTTTTCCATTGAGAACAAGGTAAAAAATAAATGGTGAAAAAATTAATATATAAATCGGGTAGTTTTCTGACGCTCATTTCGCTTCTATGGGGTTGTAATACAAATCAATTAAAAAATTCAAATTCACTAGAAGAGAAAATACATCAGCAAAACTGTACTAATACGTCATTAGTCCGTTGTGCCTATCTCTTAACAAACGATTTTATGGATGCAGAGAATTTTATTGGTAATTGGTATGAGTCTTATTTCCGTATGCCTCATATCCCAATGAGTTTTCAGACCCTGTACCCTTATTTGGACAATAATTCACAGGGAAAACCAAAGCTTGCAGTAATTTTTTGGAAAAAACCTGTAATCGAGGATTGCGCCCGCTATCAATGCGATCGAAAAATGGAAATGTCTTTTCATACTAAAGAAAATCTGTCAGTCAAAGAGTTTGTAAAGTATTTCGGCCCATTACAAGTAGATTCAGAAAAATCTGTTAAAAATAAAGAGGATTTCAGATCTAATATTTATTGGTCTTCGAATAAGCAACAATGTATATACTCTAGTCTTTGGGTTAATGATGATCGTATTGGAAGTATTGCGATGTATCTTTATCCACGAGACGTCTGCGAGAAGGTGCAAAAGTGGTGGATTTCAATTCCAAGTGCACCACTGCCTAAAAAATAAGCGGACATGATGATCTGGTAGTGTGAGAAGTGCGACCCACTCACCTACTAGCGCAAAACATGGGGTCGCGCAAAACATGGGGTCGGGTCTTACATTAACACACCGGTTCAGAACAATGTTACCATCCAGCCATGGCTAGACCTCTAAGATTGGAATTTGCAGGCGCGGTATATCACGTCACTTCTCGTGGGGATCGGCGTGAGGATATCTATTTGGATGACGAAGATCGGATGGAGTGGATCAGCGTGCTGAGCCAGGTTTGTGATCACAACTTAACGGCGTCTACACCCAGCGCTTCAATCGACGGCATGGCATGGGTGGACATTTATTTCAAGGACGATACAAAGCGATACTGGTACAAAAAGAAGCGCACTTACTAGAATTATCGCGCTATCTGGCACTTAATCCGGTGCGCGTACAGATGGTATCGCGCCCTGAAGAGTGGAACTGGGGTAGTTATATCGCAGCGATCAGTGATCGGCCTTCGCCACCGTGGCTTGATAATGATTGGCTGCTCGGGCAATTCGGCAAGCAACGCAATCGAGCGCGCCAAGCTTATCGCGCTTTCGTGATGGAAGGAAAGGGGCTGCCTTCGCCCTTACTCGCGACCAAGCATCAATTGATTTTGGGAGATGATGCCTTTGTCGCGCAACATCATCAAAACAAGACAAGCGACGAACTCAGAGAATTATCCAAAGCACATCGACGTTCTTTGGCGCTGCCATTGTCTATCTATGAGAAAAAATGCGTTGATAGGAATGACGCGATGGCGCAAGCCTATCGGTCGGGCGCTTATTCGATGGCCGACATTGCCAAATATTTTAATGTCCATTACGTTACCGTTAGTCGTGCGGTGAGGGCGTTTGAAGATGCGTGAGAGTGACGGGTAATGAGTACTGTGCATATCAAACTGGTATAGGAACTACGAGAGAACATCGATTCGATTGGATGCCTAAAACGCCAAAGTTAAACTCGGCGTATCGTAATGGCAGTAGCGGAATTTTATTTCCCAGTAATTTGCAACCTGCCACAGTATCCAGAAAGGACAGTACATCATGAACCATCCTGCATTTTTTAACGATGCTCCGAGCATTACCATGTACGATAGCCTCGCGAAGTTCCTTGGCGCGTGCACCGACGGCATCATCACCTATCACTATCTCGATGCAGTGCGATTGGCTGGACACTCGTGTCCGACGGTGGCGGGTGCGTATCTAATGACGCGACGTGCACTGAGCCTGCTGTACCCGAACCAGACACCTGAGCGCGGCGCGATTCAAGTACAGTTTTCAGAGCAACTCGACGATGGCGTAACGGGTGTTATTGGTAGCGTTGTCGGGTTGATTACCGGTGCGGCAGGTCCCGGTGGATTCAAAGGAATTGGCCAGAGTTTTCGGCGGCAGAATCTGCTGTATTTTGGTTGCGATATCAAGGGTGAAGTGCGCTTTGAGCGCACCGACACTGGTGCTTCGGTTCAGCTTGCAATGAATATGGGTCGAGTCGCTGGCGATCCGCGCACAATGACTTTACTAAGAAAGGCTTTAGAAGGCGCGGCGACGCCGGAGGAAGCCAATCAATTCGCGCAGTTATGGCAAGAGCGTGTCAAACGTATTCTGGTCGATCATGCTGATGATCCTGAATTGATCACGGCGACGCTTGCAAATACCTGACCGTATTTTTACACCGATAGGCCAAGCGGTAACTGATGTTTTTTCCTTTATCGATTCAACGCCCGAGCGAAACCTGCAAAGACGAATCGTTGTGTAGGGATAGGCGCGCAGTTTGGTATTGGTTTCCAATGGATAAAATCCATTGCGCGCTGACCCGTCGGATCGTTAGTTGATACCTTAGTCGTTGATCTCATTCGCCAGCCGCATACCCAGGAACATCGCAGTTCACGCAGATGCTGTTTGTGCGAGCGTGAATTGCACCACCACTTCAAAGCCATCTATTTTTCCGCTGGCGGGTGAAGCCAGCGTTAGTTCCGCGCCCACGCCGTGGGCAATCGTGGAGACGATGGCTAGCCCCAGGCCAAAACCTTCGACTCTGCTATTGCCGCGTACAAATCGCTGGGATAGTTTTGCCAGATCGGCGGCTGATACAACATCGCCCTCATTGGTAATGACGAGGCGCGCATCGGTGGATAAATTAACTTCAACCGCACGACCTTGTGATCCGTGTTTCAACGCATTTTCGATTAGGTTTCTTGCAAGGATTGCAAAGGCATCTGGATCGATCAACGAAAATACCGGTCCCGTTTGTGGCAACGTTAATTCAATCGGCACGCGCGCGCTGTGCTGAAGTTCCTGTACTACATGTTCCAGAAGCGCTACTAAATCTTGCGGCACTTCAGATAGCAGTCCGCCACCTTCGGCCTTGGCCAACTGCATTAATTTTTCTGATAAGCGTGACAATTCTTTGAGAGAGGTTTCAATTTGAGCGGCACGAACTTGCAGCGGACCTTCCGGTGCATCGTGACGCAAGCGTTGAATCTGAGCCAGTGTGGTGGCTAAAGGTGTGCGCAACTCATGCGCACTATTTGCTGTAAATCGTCGCTCGCTCTCTAGCGCACGTCGCAAGCGTTCGATCAGGTGATTGACGGCATCGGCAATCGGTGTGATCTCTGTAGGTAGATTTTCAGTATGGATAGGAGAAAGATTGCCGGTACCACGCACTTCAATCGCATGGCGATAAGATAATATTCCTCGTAAGCTAAAACGTATAAACAGCCAAATTCCAAGCAGGCTAAGTGGTATCAAGACCACTAACGGAATGAGTAGGGAGATTGCCGCATCCATTGCGGCTTCGCGGCGATGCGCAAGGGGCTCGGCAATCTGAAGGAACAGTGTATTTTTCAAGGCACTGGTGCCGTATAACCGGTGCGACGGGGTGGTCGTGAAACCTAGCACAGGCCGCGGCTCGAACACTGTTGTGTCTGCGCCGAATGATTGCAACAAGATATGGCCCTGTGTGTCGCGAACCAGATAAGTAAATCCATCTTGCTGGGTGTTGAGTGGCGCTACCTGTTGAAGCGTGGTGGCGTCCTCGCGATTAAGAATATCCAGAACGGCGAGTGGTAGAAGACGTTGTGCCGTTTCTTGCATCGCATTATCGAATGTTTCATCCAGCTCGTGACGCACCACCAGTCCCGAGATTGCGGCGGCAACCAGCCACAGCGACACCATCGCCACTGTCAGACCATAGACGAGATTTTTTTGGAGACTGGTCGTCGTCTTCATACGGACACCAGACGATAGCCGAGTCCGCGAGCTGTTTCGACCACGTCCGCACCTAACTTTTTGCGTAACCGACTGATATAGACCTCAATAGTATTGCTTTCGATTTCGGCGCCGAATTCATACAGCCGTTCTTCAAGCTGCGATTTTGAAAACAGCGCACCAGGTCGACGAAGAAGGGTTTCAAACAGAGCCCATTCACGAGCGGTCAAATCAATCATCTTGTCGTCACGCTGGATCGTCCGATCGGACATATTGATGCGCAGTTCACCTAACTGAATGTACGGATTTGGATTTCCACTAGAGCGGCGCGCAACAGCGGCAACTCGCGCTGACAACTCGGACAAATCGAACGGCTTGACCAGATAATCGTCTGCGCCGCTGTTTAATCCCGCGATGCGATCCGAGATTTGATCTCTTGCAGTCAGAATAATCACCGGAGTGGCATCGCCTGCAGCGCGTCGTTTGCGTAGAAAATCCAGTCCACTGCCGTCAGGCAAACTCAAATCCAGCAGGATCAAATCATAAACGGTTGACTGAATGCTGAGTTCAGCATGATCTAGTCGTTGTACCCAATCAACCGCATGGCCATCGTCGGCGATTTGCTCACGAACAGCTTGGCCTAGGCCGTGCGTGTCCTCGATCAGTAGTACTCGCATAGTCTTCTTTCGCCCAGAAAAGCTTCAGGTGTCATAACTGATGAATGACTATCAGTTTAGTCGGAAAATTATCCATCCTTCAGGTTGATGTCAGGATGTCCGTCTACAGTTTGCCTTGTGCACTCAATAAGGAGATTACACCAATGAAACCTCTCACCTATATGGGCATCGCGCTGGCCGTTTTGAGTTTCAGCGGCACCGTATGGGCCGATGACCACTGTACTGACCCCGTCGCAGATTGGCAACCGCGCGAAGTATTGAGGCAGCAACTCGAGCAGCGCGGATGGACGGTACATCGTATCAAAGTCGATGATGGTTGTTACGAAGTCAAAGGCGTGGATCAGAACGGTAACGCGTTCAAAGCTAAATATGCGCCAGCCTCATTGCGTATCCAGAAACTGGAAATCAAATTTGATCATGACGGTGATGCCGCCGAATACCTTAAGCAAAGCCCCAACCATCAAGCCAAATAACTGAACCGTCATCACCAATAACCCGGAGCATGATCATGAATAAAACCACCACCTTATTTTGTCTTGCGGGCATCATCGCGCTGCCGACGCTGGCTCAGGCAAAGCCGATTACCCTGACCACCCAATTGAAAAATTATGGCGGTAATGGCGCGTACTTGGCGATCTACGTTACCGACGCTCAGGGCAATTACAAGAAAACACTTTGGGTCGCAGGAAAGAAGGTGAAGCACTATAAAAATCTGCGCGATTGGGCTCGTGCTAGTGGACTTAAATCTAGCGAATTTGATGGCGTGAGCGGCGCGAGTGTGGGCAGTGGGCGCACTCTGAAGGTCACCGTTGAACTTGCAGATGCACTGATCGATGCTGGTTATGAAATACGCATTGATTCGGCAGTAGAAGATGGGCGCGACAATCCGTCAGAGGTACGCGTACCTCTGACAGCGGTGGGAGCAGGCAAGCCATCGGGCGGTCGCGGCTATATCCAGTCATTCACTTACAGCATGTAATTGAAAACACCTTCGACTATATGAGAGCCAGATAATGCTGCGTCATACTCATTCATTCATCGGCTTGATCGCTGCGCTATTGCTGACGGTAGTGGCAGTGAGTGGCATCTTCCTCGCAACAAATCCGGTGCTGGAAAGGCTCAATACGATCGTGCCTGCCAGCCATCAGATCAGCGTAGCCATGTTGGCTGAACGAGTGGCGCAGCACTATCCTGGTGTGGAACAGATTCAACGGTCACCATCGGGTTCGATCATTGTTTATTACAGCCAGCATGGACAGACGGATGTCATCCGCGTTGATCCAACTAATGGCCAAAGTGTTGGCCCTTATGCGCCTTCTTCATTCATGCGTTGGATAAAGAACCTGCATCGTTCTTTTTTGGCGGACACACTCGGCCGAGCCGTGGCTGGTATTAGTGCTGTGATGATGTTGGTACTGTGTCTTTCGGGCGCAGCATTGATGATCAAGCGCCAAGGAGGATGGCGACAGTTGGCACGTCCACTGCGCGGCAATTTCAGTCAACGTTGGCATGCAGAGCTGGGACGCATTGTGATATTCGGTTTGCTGCTATCAGCATTCACTGGAATATATATGTCGGCCGCGACCTTCGGCTTGATCTCCGATGGTACACAAGTGGAGCCCAGTTTTCCCGTCAACATAGAGAGCGGCCCAGCTCTAGCGGTCGGTAGATTGCCTGCCTTGATGGCAATCGACGTCAATGACTTACGCGAACTTGTTTACCCCAACCCAGGCCACCCCGAAGATTTTTATTCGTTGAGCACTGCGCAAGGCGATGGGTACATCGGTCAGGTGACTGGCACGCTCGTTTCTTACCAAGCACACGATGCCACCCGCAAGGTCTACGAGCTGATCTACCAGCTTCATACTGGCGAAGGCCTGTGGTGGCTGGGGCTAGTGTTGGGCGTGTGCACGCTCAGTGTGCCGTTGATGAGTTTTACTGGAGTGGTGATGTGGTGGCAGCGCCGGCGCTCCGCACCGCGGCTCGAAAATAATAGCGATCCGCAGTTGGAGTTGGCAGATACGATTATCTTGGTCGGTAGCGAAAGCAATAGCACTTGGGGTTTTGCGCAAGCACTGCATGATGCCTTGCATCAAGCGGGGCAACGCGTGCACACCGCACCGATGAATCAGTTGGCGACCAATTACCGCAAAGCGCAGAAGTTATTCATTCTGACTTCGACCTATGGCGACGGAGATGCACCCAGCTCAGCCAGTCAATTTTTGGCGCGGCTGGACAAGTTTTCTGGCGCGCACAAGCCAGGCTTTGTCGTCCTAGGTTTTGGTGATCGTCAGTTTCCTAGATTTTGCCAATTCGCGAAGGATGCGCAAGATGTGCTACTTCAGCATGGATGGCATCCGATATTAGAAATCGATACGATCGATCGGCAATCTACTCAGGAATTCACTCGTTGGAGTGCGGCTGTGGGGAAGCTGTTTGATCGCGAGTTGACGCTGAATTACACCCCTAAACTGCCGCTAACGCAGCCGTTGGAACTGATCAGCCGGGTTGACTATGGAATCGAAGTGAATGCACCCACCAGCATTCTTCGATTCGGACCCATTGCGCCGCAAAATCGTACCGAGAGAATCTTGCGCTGGATCGGCATCAATGGTCTGCCTCATTTTGAGGCAGGTGATCTCGTCGGAATTCTGCCCCCAGGTAATCCGGTGCCGCGATTCTATTCGTTGGCCAGCGGATCAAAAAATGGTGTGCTGGAAATCTGCGTGCGTAAGCAACCGGGCGGCGTCTGCTCACAGATGCTTCATGGGTTGCAAGTTGGCGAGCGCATTGATGCTTTTATTCAGCCCAACCCCAATTTTCGTCCAGCATCCAGTAAATCGTCTGTCATTCTCGTCGGCGCGGGCACCGGCATTGGGCCACTGGCTGGATTTATTCGGAACAACACCGACAAGCACCCGATGTATCTGTACTGGGGAGGCCGCGATCCGGCGTCAGATTTTTTGTATAAACCGGAACTCGACAAGTATCTCGCTGATCACCGATTGACTCAATTAAGCGCCGCTTTTTCACGCGTCAAAGAAGGTGGTTATGTGCAGGATCGTGTCTTGGACGATGCTTCACAAATACGTCGCTTAATTGAAAATGGTGCGCAGATTTTGGTATGTGGCAGTCGCGCTATGGCGGCCAGCATTATGCAAGTTATCAATGAGGCCCTAGCTCCTTTGGGGATCGACGTTCAAACTCTCAAATTAGAGGGACGCTACCGTGAAGACGTTTTCTGACTATCCTGATACCGCCGCCGCCAACTTGCAACGCTACAGCTTGAACGGGCAGACGATGGGGACGCAATACAGTGCCGTCTTCTTTGCTGCTGCGGACGTCGATCAAGCTGTAATTGGCAGTCAACTGTTTGCCGCAGTGGACATGGTGGATCGACAGATGTCCAACTGGAAAACCGATTCCGATTTGAACCGCTTAAATCGTGCGCCGGAACACGAATGGTTGAGCGTGCCGAAAGAACTATTCCATGTGTTGGAGACGGCGCTAGTTGTCGGTAAACAATCGCAAGGCGCATTTGATATCGGAGTAGGTGATCTGACACGTGCGTGGGGATTTGGCTCTAGTAAAGGGCTGATAAATGAACAGCAGATCAATGCATCGAGGGCTCAAGTTCATCGATCTGCCACAGATATTCTAGAACTCGATCCTAAGCAATGTTTGGTTCGCAAACGGGCACCGATCACATTGGATCTCTCGGGCATAGCAAAGGGTTACGGCGTCGATCAACTTGGTCGTTGCCTTGATAGTTTTGGAATTACTCAGTACTTGGTCGGCATCGATGGCGAGATGCATGCACGCGGGATGAAACCTGATGGTCATCCTTGGGTGGTTGCTGTTGAAAAACCGGTGCGCAACCGACGCGAAGTGATGGCGGTGATGGAGCTTGCCGATGCTGCCATCGCCACCTCGGGGGACTATCGCAACTGGGTTGAATATCAGGGTAGATCCTACTCTCACACAATGAACGGTGCGTTGCGAGAGCCATCATCTAATCGGCTGGCAGCAGTCACTGTGGTGACATCTAGCAGCATGCTGGCAGATGCTTGGGCAACTGCTTTGATGGTGCTTGGCGAAATAGAAGGAATCGAGCTTGCACAAAAGCGCGGGATGGATGCGTTGTTCGTGCTCCATGATGGTAATGAATTTAAGCAAATTTCCATCGCGGCGGGGAAAATCGAAGACTAGATTAATGCTGATGAATAGTCGACTACCATCAGTTTTTCATAAGCACGGAGGCGCTCATGAAAGCGATGGACGCAGGATGCTACCTAATTGGATCGGCGCTCAATAGTCAAATAGACAATGGCCAATGAAATTTCCGCAACCAGCCGGAATATTTTCTGATCGGTCGACAGAGAAATTCGCC
>CAJDWW010000050.1_pt1 | contig 13814 bp, 15 predicted proteins | sample 7391721 | NCBI WGS metagenome assembly CAJDWW01 (sample SAMEA7055731, study PRJEB34461) | soil metagenome | biome: terrestrial ecosystem; feature: Peninsula; material: soil | place: Antarctica | collected 2016
ACGCCAATTTTCTTGGCACACGGTCTTCAAGACTCAGTGATTCCAATCGCCATTGCAGAAAATTCACGCGACCGTCTCAGGTCGCTCGGCTACCCCGTTGAATGGCATCAGTATGCAATGCCGCATTCAGTGTGCCCGCAAGAGATCGCGGATATTGGCGCGTGGTTGAAAAGAATTTTAGGCTAACGTCATCAAGTCAGTGCCCGTCGCAGGCCACAGCAGCAGTGAAAATTCTGCAGAAAATCAGCCGACGCTATTGGAACACCACCGTCTTGTGCCCATTCAGCAAAATGCGATGTTCGACGAACCATTTCACTGCACGCGCCAGCACCATGCATTCAATATCGCGGCCGATTGCGGTCAGCGTCTCTGGGCTCATCGCGTGATCAACGCGTTCAACGCCCTGTTCAATGATCGGACCTTCATCCAACACGTCAGTGACGAAGTGAGCCGTCGCGCCGATGAGTTTTACGCCGCGATCATGCGCTTGATAATACGGCTTGGCGCCCTTGAAACTAGGCAGGAAGGAATGATGAATATTGATCGCTTTGCCCTTCAGCACGCGGCACATTTCCGGCGATAAAATCTGCATATAGCGCGCCAGCACCACCAGATCGATCTGATGATTTTGCACGATTTCCAGCACGCGCTCTTCCTGCACGCGCTTCGCTTCAGGCGATGCATCTTTCAACGGCAAATGATGAAACGGGATGTTGTAGCTGGCCGCCAGTTGATAGAACTCGGCATGGTTCGACACAATTGCTGGAATTTCCACCGGCAGCAAACCGCTCTTGTAACGAAACAGCAGGTCATTCAAACAATGGCCGATTTTCGACACCATCAACATCACGCGTGGCTTGACTGCGGCGTCATGCAATTGCCAATTCATCTGCATCGTCGTGCCGAGCTTTGCAAAATCTTCGCGCAGCGTCGCATCGGACACTGACGGATTTTCTGCTGAAAAATAGACGCGCATGAAAAATAGCCGCGACTGGTGATCACCGAACTGTGCGGAATCGATAATGTTACAGCCATGCTCGACCAAAAAACCAGAAACGCGATGCACGATGCCGCGCTGATCAAGACAGGAAAGCGTAAGAGTGTATTCGGGATGCGTCATCATTTTTGTCGTGAGAAACGGCATGCGAACCGCGAGGTTGGCTATTGTCTCACGCCTAGAAGATGGCACACAAAACGGATGGCGCAGCAGTAGAAAAAGCGCGGCGCACGCAACAATGCCGGCATTGCGCTCATGCCGGCATTTTTTGTAAACCGCGAATCAAATTAATCAGGCTATTGCGATCAAGACTGAGCGGCCTTGGCGACTGTCAGGTTGCGAGTGGTGTTGCTAGCAGTACCGACTTGCACATCACCTGCCAATTGGCCACCTTCTTCGATCACGACTTTACCGTAACGAACTTTGCCGGACACTTTGCCCGTCGCGTAGATCACTAGCTTTTGGCGCACCAGTAAATCGCCGTCAAACTCGCCATGAATTTCAGCGATGTCGATTTCAGCCGAGCCTTTGAATGCGCCACACTCCGCGATCTGAATCACGCGCGAATCGATCGTCGCTTCAACGCGACCTTCGACCACCAGCGTATCGCAATCGGTAATTTCAACACCTTTCAATTTGATGTTCGGGCCAACAATCAATTTGCTTCCGGTTTCATTCGTGCTGGACATCGCCACTCCTTGGCTAGTTAAACTGGATGGCACCGCATTGACGGTACTAGGTGCGGGTTTTGCGGCAGCGGCAGCCGCGGTCGCCGCAGTAGCGTTGAGCATCGTATTGACGCCCGAAGGTGACTGTGGGGTATTGGCGTCGCGTTTACCGAAAAGATTGTCGGATCGAAGCATGTGATCTCCTGAAAATGAAGGCGTGAACGGTGACGGTTAGCCGAGTTGAAGATGCCGGATATCTATCCGATACGCGGTCGGCCATTCGACCGACACCTTTTCAAAACGTCTTTTACTGCGATTAACCATGATGCAGCCATGCGATGTTGCCGCACAGACTGTGACATTGATCAACCGACGCTCATGAAAGTTCCACAGAAAATCAATATCTGAAAAATAGTTGTAAGCAAAATTTATCAGTGCTGAAAACGCATTATCGATGACTGGCGATCTCCTGCCATTATCCGCGCTGAACACCCATCATCATTTCTCCATCTGATATCAAAACTGTTGTGCAAATTTTTTGAAAGCACAATCGCAGATGAGCGCGATCAATTCCACCCGTCAACCATTCGACATAATTCAGCTACGAATTCACCTTCACAACTTTTGTCGTTTTCGCCCCCCCCTTTAAATTCTTGCAACGCATCTGCATTCGAAATAGTGAACGTATTTTTTTCTTCGCCATCGCTCAGGTCATAAAGAGACCGCAAAACCGAATTCTGTTTTAACTTACTTATCGAGAGAAACACATGATTGCCCCTCTGTTCAAAAATCTTGCCAAGACCGTCGGATTGTTAATACTCGCATCATGCGGCGGCGGCGGCGGAGAATCACCGGCTGCATCGTCTCCCACACCAATAGTTGCAAGTGCACCTACACCTACTGCGACGCCGACACCGACACCGGCTCCCACACCAACGTCAACACCGACTCCAACTCCGACACCACCTCCCACACCAACCCCGACACCAAACGAGTCAGTGACGCTCGCCGCCGCAACCATACTGCAAGATGGCGTTAGCATCGGCACCCCCAATCCCGATTGGGGTACTGGTTCGACCGTGACTGGCGGACAAGGACAAACGCTGGATGGCGTTTCGTGTACCGCACCCGGCGCGAATTATAGTTATATCCATTTGAATATCTATCAAAATGGCCAACTGCTTTCATTACCGCAAAATATAGGCGTCGTGCTGCCGTCGCTGACATCGCAAAAAGGATGTGTCTATTCTGCTCACACGCGTGATACTTCCGGCAAGATTCGTATCGACACCGACGTTCCCACCACGCTCGGGCAGTTTTTCGCAATATGGGGACAACCGCTCTCACGCACCAATGTCGCAGGCATCACCACACAGCCGTTAAAAATTTACACCAACGACAATGGCACATTAGTCGAATATACCGGCGACCCGGCAGCATTGGCACTATTGCCAAAACGCGAAATCACGATTGATGCGGGATCATCACTGTTACAAGTCCCAACTTATCAATGGCAAAATCCGCCGCCATTGTCGGCAACACCAATCACTCTATGGCAAAACAATACGATCGGCACCGTCTATTGGCCGGATGGAGATACCTCTACCGGTGGCCAAGGTGCAGTCACCGCTGACGGCATCAACTGCGAACCCAACATGTCGGACAACTATCATGTCCACGCACACATCACATTCATCAATAACGGCGAGATGCTGGCACTGCCAAAATACATCGGCTTACCGAACGGCTGCTATTACGAAACGCACACCCACGATGAAACCGGCGTCGCGCATATCGAAGCACCCGCATTCAAAAATTTCACGTTGGGGAATTTGTTCTCAGTATGGGGACGGCCGCTGTCATCAACCAATGTAGCCGGATTCACCGGCGTACCGATCACGGTCTACATCAACGATGGTGGCGACCTTTGGCAATATAACGGTGACCCGGCTGCCATCGAAATGGTGTCGCATCGCTCGATCACCTTTCAGATCGGCTCGACCATCACTGAAATACCAAGTTATGACTGGGGCGCATCAGCGCAGTAGTTGATAAAAACGTTGTTGCACTTTAAACTTGAATCCGCCGATTTTATTTTTAAGGCCAAATACATCTACCTCAGCCTGAATGACGAAAAGAATCGCGTGGACCTCTCATCATTGAGCAGGTCAATTGGGTATTCTCCCAGAGTAGATACAATTACTGTAAAAAGCTTATCTCTCGCTACAATCAGCCAGACTCTTTGTCGATCATTTTGAGCGCCCTCACCCTAGCCCTCTCCCGCTGATGCGGGAGAGGGGACGAACAGCCGACCCAGCCCGCCTGGTAGGTAAACCTCAGTTGATGCAGGAGATGAGACGAAAATCCAATTCGTTCCGCCTTATAGATAAACTTCAGCTAATGCGGGAGAAGGCGCAAAGCATAATATCCATTATTTTTGAGTATCTAAGAAATTGGATGTAAAGCCTCATAAAAAAATCCCCACCACGCGAACTGTGGGGATTTTTTTTGCAGACGAACAATGCGAATTATTTGCTACGGCTTTTGTATTCGCCTGTGCGCGAATCGATCTCGATCTTGTCGCCGATTGCAACGAACAACGGTACCGGGATTTCAAATCCGGTGCCAATTTTCGCTGGCTTCAGTACCTTGCCCGAACTATCGCCTTTGACTGCGGGTTCGGTGTATGTCACTTCACGCACGATGGTGGTTGGCAGCTCCACCGAAATCGGCTTGCCGTCGTAGAAAACGACTTCACACGGCATGCCATCTTCCAAATAGTGGAGCGCGTCGCCCATGTTCTCGCCTTCGACTTCGTACTGGTTGTACTCTTCATCCATGAAGACGTATAGCGGATCGGCGAAGTAAGAATAGGTTGCTGGTTTTTTGTCGAGCACGACGACGTCGAATTTGTCGTCGCCGCGGAACACGCTTTCGAACGGCGAGTTGGTCAGCAGGTTCTTCATCTTCCATTTGTAGGTGAAGCCGGTGCGGCTCGAACCATTGATGTCGGAGCGCAGCACGATGAAGGGCTTGCTGTCGACCATGATGATATTACCGACTCGAATTTCTTTTGCTGGTTTCATAAAAAGTCTAGATAAGGAGGGGTTGCATGGAAATCATTCGGCGCTCTCCGAAACTCGCTATCCGACACTAAATGGCCTCGATGGCGCAAGCGCACGCTTGATCAAAATTGTCACAGATCAACCGTTTATTATACATTTTTTTGTACGGAAACCGCCTTTAACGAGGTCGCGAATGTCAGAAGATTCAGTGCAAGATCGCCGTTCGCTAGCATGGTGCGACGCCAATCGGGACAGCGCTGCGTGATCATCGGCAGGTCTATACGCAGTTGCCGCCACAGCGCGATCCAATCGTTCAGCGGCTCGTTCAACTCGCTTGCGCCATTCCACACTAGCGAAAATTTCGCAAGGCTGTCGGTTCCAATTTCGGCATAGCGACCAAGGAACGCGCGCAATTTCTTGTGATGTAGATTTTTGTCCTGCGGATAGATATGCCAAATGAAAGGTCGATCCGCCCACTGCGCGCGCACGAAAGAATCTTCGCCGCGCACGAAGTTGAGATCGCACGCCCACAGTAATTTGTCGTATTCCTGTTGTGACAGAAACGGAATAATCCGCACGGTTAGCTGGCCGCGTGTGTGTGTCGCTCCCACCTGTGGTGGCTGTTCGAAAAATACCTGCATCGCGTCGATGGCCACGCCGTCGGGCACTAAACAAGTCATCGCTTCACTTCCGTTTTCCCATGCTTGGAACAACGTCGTGATCGGCACATGCGGATAGCAGAATAACGAAATTTTTAGTGACATCATTTCCACTTTTGTCACGCCGAGCGATGAGAGAAAAGCGGCGATGGCGGCGGGATCCGATTGAAAGCGTGCGCGTTGTTCATCGAGCGCGGCTTCATGCAGTAAGCCGCCGGTACGCGGCGTGAAGCCGGGAAAGAAAAAGTGCTTGGTCAATGGTAGTTGCGGATGCGGCGATGGCAAGGTATGGCAGCCTTCGACCCATTCCTCGGCGCTCAATCCTTCAAGATTGAACCAGACCGGACGCGGCTCGCACTGCGTCATCGCGTTGATATACCCAGGCGGAATGTCGCAGCCAAAAAATTCGATGACGAGATCGGCCACGTCGCTCGCGGTGAAGCTGCCATCTTGGTCGTGCCAGTGGCGCACCATCACGCCAGAGTGCTGCTGGAACTCCACCTCGATGCTCGCAGTTGGACAAATGCGCTGAAAGGTACGCAGGTCATCCACCCACAGTGTGACGGCGATGCCATGTTCCTGTTGCAGTTGCCGAGCGAGGCGCCAGCAGATGCCGATGTCGCCATAGTTGTCGACCACACGGCAAAATAAATCGATGGTTTTGGGGAAGCTCATGGAGTCGGTGGCGATAACGTCGCGTAAACAGTGATTGGATTGCGACGCACATTTTACAGAGAAGTCTTGGTTCAAAATGGAATCGTTTCGCTGTCGTAATTCCTACAGGAGTACACCTCACCCCGCTCTGGAAATTAAAGTTGTATGCTGCTGGCAGATTTTTCGACGCTCTTGTTTACATACTGAGGTGGCAGATCGGGTGAAAATTCTGTGACTCAATCGGACTGACGTAAACAGTTACTTGAGCTTACGCATGCCGTCTTCTTTCGACTCATGAAAAGAGATTCGGAGTGAGGCAACGGTGGGTGACATCAACATCTCGTTCAACGTAGTGCCGTTTGCACCTACTACTTTGCCAAGGTAGCGCCGCTCTTCAGCACTTGAAATTCCCGCTCGCATTATCTATCTGACAGTAGTCGGCGTATCGCGTAGTTTTCCGCGCGGTGATCCCAATACATCACAGCCGCTACTGAATAACGCTCCGCTATTTCCATTAACCGTTCAACACCGATTCCGAAATTTTGCCGTTATAATTTGCCGGCCCGAGTGTAACTATTGGCAATTGGTAGATAGCTCTCCGGGCATTCCAACACAAAACGTTAAGCCTGACTTGACGATCAAGAGGAGACACAAAATGAATCGATTCAAAATACCGTTTATTTTCATCAGCATGCTGGGCGCATTAGCCGCCGGCGAGTGCCCTCATCAAGTATGGCCATTCGTATTCAACGCATTGACCGATGCCGAGATTACGCAATATCTTGGCGCCGGTTCCGCGAATCCGCCACCCGCTGCTTCGCCAGCTTGGAGTGCCAGCACGGTTTATGTTGCGGGTAACAGCGTTTCCTACGGTGGCCAAAATTATCGTGCGCGCTGGTGGACGCAGAACGAAATGCCTAGCGTGACTTCCGCAGTGTGGGAAGCGATCGCGGATGCTGTCGGAAATCCAGCTAATTGGTCAGCTTCAGTCGCCTATGCGGCAGGTGCGAAAGTGACCTATCAATCGAGTGTCTACAAGGCGAAATGGTGGACGCAAGGAGAAGCTCCCGGTGCTCAGTGGGGAGCGTGGGAGCGCATCGGCGCAGCTGCCGCAAAGCGCCCAGCGATGTTCCACGCGAGTGCCAATTTCAACGGTGTCGATGCGAATAACGCGCCGTTGCTGCTGGTGAACTGGACGACCGATATGTTCATCGGTGGTGACAATCCGCTCGCTAATAACTGGAAGGTGCGAATCAACGGTGTGGTGGTTCAGCAGAGCACCAGTATCGCGACACGAGTGGGCGATTGCAACCCCGGTTCGAACCCATGTCAGGCATCGTACGTACAGTCGGGTAATTTCTCGATCCCAGCAGGTAAATACGACCAAGTTACCTTCTGGTTGTGTGCGGGCGATACCTGTCGTATGACGCCGCGCTTGAACTGGTATGCGAGCCCCAACAATGTCGGAACGAAGCCGCCTTATTGATCGCTTTCATATTTGAAAAGAGAGGCCCTGCGGGGCCTTTCTTTTTTTTCGCGCAGTGCTGGCTATGTTCTCTGGGAATTCGATTTCGATTTACTGCATCACATCCGATGAAGATTGGATATTAACGATCTACTGGAATACCAAAACACTGTGAGCTCGCTGGTTGACGTCTCTCCGCAACTTTTGTCTATAGTCCTTTCTCCACCATATCCAGCAGACGCTGCCCGATCACCTTTCTTTGTGAAGAAGGTATGTGATGCAGCGAACCTTCAGAGAACAGCAAAGCAAGACCATGGACGGCGGACCATGCGAGATACTCCGCTCCCTTTCGTCGCTCAGCTGGTAACGCGCCCGTTTCAACTAGCAGATCTATCGCCGCACCGAGTAATTGGAAAGGGTTCAATCCACTGCGTCCCGCTTTAGCTGGGTCAGCATCTGTTTCAATCGCTTCGGGTGTCGAAAATGCGGTGCGAAACAGACGCGGTTCATCATGAGCGAACTGAAGATAGCCGGTTCCCACTGCGCGCACGCTGGCTCGCGCACTATCTATCGGAGACAGCTTGGGGTTCAATTTCGCTAACGCACTTTCCATCGCGATAGCCAGTTCTGACAGCGCCGCGGCACGGACTGCGCGTAGCAAATCTTCGCGGCTGGCGAAATGCCTATAAGCAGCATTGGGAGCCACGCCCGCCTGTCGAGTCGCTTCGCGCAACACGACCGCGTCTGGCCCGCCACTGCGAGCCAACGCGATTCCCGCATCCAGCAGAGCACGGCGCAAATCACCGTGCCGATATGTGGTGCGTGCCAGTGAATCCTTTTTCTCTACAGCCATTTCTTCTCCATGTGGACGCTGTACATTATCTATGTTATTTTATGTGTACGGTGTACACAATAGACTTATATTATTTTTCAGTTGTGACGTGCCGTAAAACACACCAAAGCAACATCCATCCAAATGAAAGGAACTGTCATGAATATATTGAACATCTATCTCACCTTTGACGGCACTTGTGCCGATGCGATGCGTTTCTATGAACGTACGCTGGGCGGTAAGCTGGAAATGATGATGAGTTTTGGTCAATCACCTATTCCTATGCAACTCCCACCCGGAAGCGGCGAACGTATCATGCATGCGTGTCTAGCATTAGATCAGGGATTGATCCTGGCTGGCGACTCGATGGAGATGGAAGGTTGCGGCGGACCTTACGAGGGAATGAAAGGTTTCTCGATGACGCTGAGTTATCCCACTGCGGCCGAAGCAAAGAGTAAATTCGAGGCGCTATCCGAAGGTGGAAAGATCACCATGCCTTTGCAAAATGCTTTCTGGGCAGACGTATCGGGAAAGGTGGTCGACCGCTTCGGCACACCTTGGATCGTCAATGGTGGTCTAACCAAAGTTGAGCCCAAGTCCGAATAAACATCGATCTTTTAAACACAGAGTATGGATAAAGAGACGCAGCTCTTTTTCAAAAGAAGATAGCTTGTTCGCCTTTGCTCCGTCATAAGCACCTCATCATGCGCAGATGCTTAATCATATGCATCTGCGCGTCAAACCCACTCAATACAAGCCACAAATTTCAACCATCCTTGCCATCCAGCCGTCCTCTGAGTAGGTACGGCGTATAGATAATCAGGTAAAGCAAGAAAGCCAGCGTCCAGGCGGTAGCGGCCGCCAGCAGCGCATGATCTCTCATGCTGAAAAGATCGAACGCGGCACACAAGCGTGCCAGTACCGCGATTTCGATCAGCACGTACATCGCCGTTTCGCTACGCCCTGCTTTCAGTGGCCTTCCAGTATGACCGAGCGCGGTGCGAGTGATCATGCCGAGGATCAGGCCGGCCATCGAGCCCACGGCGAGTACATGGAACGCGGCAGTCTGCGCGACGTGGCCGAGCGCAGCGAAGCCTAGCAAAATAAAACCCACGACGATCCACAGCATAGACAAATGAAGTATCCATACCAATGGCACGCGTAACGTAGCATATGGTTTCCAGCCGGCCAGTCGTACCAGTTGCGCGCCACCTGCGGCAAACGCGAATGCCGCGACCAATGGCGAAGGCGGAAGAAATGCCCATGCAGCCGCCGCGGCTACCGTCAGAATCACACACGCACGATTGACATTAAGACGAGAAACCGGACGCACGCCAGGTATGCCGTTGACCGTAAACATCGGTATCACGCGGCCACCGATCACGGTTTCAAGAATCACCACCACTAAGATCGCGGATTCAATCGCATGTATCGGCGATATGCTGATCCATCCCAGTACCGCAGCATGGAAGCAGATATTGAGTAACGTCAGCACAGCCAACAGGACGATCAAGAACATGTTGCGTTTGTTGCCGGCGCGTTTCAACACGCTGTACAACGGCCACGCAGCGAGCGGCACGAACAATACATCGACCAGCGTTGCGATCAGTGGTGGCGCAAATAGCATTGCAAGACGACCGGCCAGCCATAACGCCACGAACGCTGCCAGCATGCCACGGCGCGGCGTCCACAAACCAGTCCACGCGCGCACTGCGGTAAAGAGAAAGCCAATGATCACGGCAATCGCGAAACCGAACACCATTTCATGCATGTGCCAGTTCATATCGACATTCGGTAGACCATTAGCCCAACCGTAATAACGCGCGATCCATAAAGGAATGCTGATCGCTGCAAACGCCGCAGCCATCAGATAGAACGGCCGGAAACCGAGTCGCCACAATGGAGAGCTAGCCAACAGGCCTTGCTCGGAGTTCGCAGGTTCGTCGATTTTCAGCAGCGCCATGTTCTCTCACTTAAAGATGTATTTAAATTAAATCTTAAATTGAATTGCAGTATAAATCAAATACGATTTCGTGAATCGCAGCGAACATGCACTCCTTTCGGACGATGACGTCGTTCACGATTAGAACGTGCACGATTTATCTTATTTCCTTTTCAGCATCAACAAAAAAAAATGCTGTTGAATTTGGCTTTAAAAAAATCCAAATCTCCCTCACCCCAACCCTCTCCCGCTGATGCGGGCGAGGGAGCTAGTACGACTGCGAATTGTGGGTAATCCTCAGTTGATGCGAGAAAGTGCAGAGCGACAGTTCGGTTAGCCATTTTTCCGTCCGGCTTAATTATGAAGGACTAACGAAAACGATGCAGTTCGATAGATTCGCGTGCCGATGGCGTATACACCAGAAATGCGACTCCGATTTTTTCCAAATTTGATTCAGATCAATCAAATTGGTGATGAAACCCCCGTAGTATGAGCCATGAATAGAGGTAATCCGCGAGTAGATGAAATGCCGAACCTCTCCCCATTTTCCAATTGACTGACTTGATAAAGAAAGAACCATCATGCAAACACAAATGTTGAAAATAATGGGAGAGAAAACACCGCAGGCAATGCAGGGCGCAACTCATGCGCTTAAAAATTTGTCTGGTGTGGCAGAGGTGATTGATTCCCCCAGTGAAGGGCTGGTTACCGTTCGCTTTAATCAAGAGCGAACATCCATCCACGAATTGCGCGCAACGCTCCTAAACGCCGGTTACAATAGCCAGGCACTAGATGCACCCGCCAGCAACGAAGGAAGCTGTTGTGGCGGTTGTGGCGGCTGAGACGCCTGGCCCTCAAACCCAATTCACGATTTGAAAACCACCCGACTCTCTAGGAGAATCTCTTGAGCACCACCTTATCCTCTTCTTTTTATATTTCGCGCGTACTTGTACTGAGCGCTGCCGTCTTACTTCTTGGCGCGTGCAATCACGAAAAAACAATAGTCGATCACTACGATCCAGCCAAGATAGTGCTGAAATCGGAACCCGCAAAAATTACGAACGTGCGTCATACCGGCTCGTTTGCCGAAGGCGCTGCTCTCAATTTCACCAGCGAACTGAAGCCACTTGATCCTTCGCCGGTCAAAACGATCCGGCTCGATACCACGCACAAGATCATCGAAATTGCACCTGGCGTGAAGTTCAGCGCATGGACGTTCGGCAACCAAGTGCCGGGTCCGACCATCCGCGCTCGGGTCGGTGACACCATCAAGTTCAGCATGACCAACCGCAGCGATGAAGTCGCACCTGGCATCCATTTTGTCGCTGCACCGATGATGCACTCGATCGATTTCCACGCCGCGATGGTATCTCCGCAGGACAAGTACCGTTCAATCGCACCGGGACAGACCATCGAATTCGAGTTCAAGCTGAACTACCCTGGTGTATTCATGTTCCATTGCGGAACACCGATGATTCTCGAGCATATCGCGTCCGGCATGTATGGCGCGATGATCGTCGAACCACGTGACGGCTATCCAACCAAAGTCGACCGTGAGTACATGGTGATTCAGAGCGAGTTTTACGTGAAGCCAGATCCACAAAATCGCAAGGTCAATGGCGAGCCTCTGTACGTGCTGGATGGTGAAAATCTGAAAAAAGCACAACCTAGTTATACCGTGTTCAATGGCGAACATAACGGCATGGTGAAGCATCCGTTGCCAGCCAAACCAGGTGAACGTGTACGTCTGTTCGTCATGAATGTCGGCCCTAGCAAAACCTCTAGCTTCCACGTCGTCGGCACCATTTTTGATAGGGTCTGGATGGACGGTAATCCGCACAATGAATTCCGCGGTATGCAAACCGTTCTGCTCGGTTCTTCCAGCAGCGCGATCGTGGAACTGATGATTCCTGAAGCCGGTCAATACATCATGGTCGATCACCAATTCGCAAACGCGTCGCAAGGTGCCATTGGTCTGATCGATGCCGGCGCCGTCAAAGCAATCGAGAAAAACGAGCTTGAGCATCACAATATGCCAGCCACCTCGACTCCAAACGATCCAATCGCAGTACAAGGGAAACTCGATTTTGAGAGTAAATGTTTGGCTTGTCACTCAGTTGGACGCGGCAAAAAACTCGGGCCTGATCTGCTGGGTGTGACCAAGCTACGTAACGATGATTGGCTCACTCGCTGGTTGAAATCACCAGAAAAAATGCTAGAGACCGATGCTGATGCGAAGGCGCTTCTGAAGGAATTCAACAATATTCCAATGCCGAACCAGAACCTGAGCGACAAGGAAATTGCGCAATACTTGGCTTACTTCCATTGGATCGATGTGCAACCTGAAGGCACGCTCCATGATGCGGGAGGAAGTCACTAATCATGCGCAACTTCCTCTACGCAGCCGGATTTCTGCTTTCGATTTACGCATCGGCAGCAAGTGCATGTGGGCACTGCGTGGAAGATAAAGTCGCGGCCGTGTATGACTACACGGTCGTGACCCAGGCGAAGGCGCAACAGCATCATGTTGCGTTTTTCGCTATCGATGGAAAATTCTTCCCCGATCAAGCGTTAAAAACCGCAATCGAAACTGCAGCACGCACGACTGATGGTGTAGACAAGGACAGCGTACGTGTTTCGCTGGAATCGGCTGCACTGTCTTTCTCCTTTGATCCTAAACGGACTTCATTCATCGCCGTTCAGAAAGTACTGGAGAAAAAACTCGCATCACGGAAATTGCTTCTGCTTGAATTAAAATTTATGGATGCCACGAGCACCACCAAAGAAGCACAGAAATGATGAATCAAACCTGGTCGCAGTATTTTCCCGTGACAAGGAAAATGCTGCGGCATTTTTACGTCTGATTTACGTCTGAGTTACGTTTAATAATGAGCAAACCTCCGATCAAGCCACAGGATTTTCTATCAAGACTGGCGCTATTCAACGATATGGCGCCCGAAGAAGTCAGCCGAATCGCCGCTGGCACCAAAGAAATTCATGCGAAACGCGGCGAAATTTTGTTTCGACGTGGCGACCCGAGCACCGGTTTCTATGCGGTGATCTACGGCCAAGTCAAACTCGCATTCAGTTCCGAACAAGGGAATGAAAAAGTCGTCGAAATCATCGGCCCCGGTTACAGCTTTGGTGAAGCAGTGATGTTCATGGACAAGCCGTATATCGTCACCGCGCAAACACTGGCAGATACCCTGTTACTACATATTGATAAGACGGTCGTGCTTCAAGAACTAGAACGCGATCCGCACTTTGCGCGCAAGATGTTAGCTGGCCTGAGTCGACGACTGCATAGTTTGATCAGCGACGTTGAAGCTTATTCGTTACGCTCGGGATCACAACGAGTGATTGGTTATCTGCTGCCGTATATTGAAACAGCGACTTCCAATGACGACGGAACACAGATCGAGCTGCCCTTCAATAAATCGATTCTTGCTTCCCGCCTCAATCTCACACCTGAGCATTTTTCACGGATACTGCATGATCTAGCAGATCAAAAACTGATCGATGTCAGCGGCAA
>CAJDWW010000061.1_pt1 | contig 13493 bp, 12 predicted proteins | sample 7391721 | NCBI WGS metagenome assembly CAJDWW01 (sample SAMEA7055731, study PRJEB34461) | soil metagenome | biome: terrestrial ecosystem; feature: Peninsula; material: soil | place: Antarctica | collected 2016
GGCACCAATCCATCAAGCCCGTACGCGGTCTTGATCTGACGCACTTGTGCTGATGGTTTTTCGGCACGCGCAACGAAAAATAGCGCATCGCGCAATAGTCGCTCAGCAATGCTGGACGAACCTTCGCTCAAACGGCGAATTTGTAGATTGATCCGCGCAAACAACTGCTTGATGTAGACATCGCTATCAAATTGACCGCTGGCGACCACATCGGAAAATCCTTGCATCACCCACCAGAACGCACGCGCATGTGTATTTTTCTGAGCACGTTGGACGTCACCGATAATGTCGCGCATGGCCGCCGCTTGCGCCGCGCCAGTAGTTCCACTACTTTTCAGAAAAGGCAGCAACACGCGTTCGAAACGTTTGCGCAACCCAAGGTAATCCACCGGTTCCTCGGTATTGGACGCGGGTAGTTGCGGCCGGACTCCGAGGTTAGGGAAGAATAAATCGGCGGGATGAATGCGCTCAGCGCCCTTCACTTCCAGCAATGCCCGATAGTACGGAAACAAACGCACTGGCTGATGCGGCGCGCCGGATAGTAACTCTTCCAGATATTCAAGCAATGCGTGATACGCATTTTCGACCGTGTGCGCAAACCCTGCGCTCAACTGTAATTGCCCAGACTCGACACGCTCGAAAAGATCTTCGACCGTTTCGGTGATCAGCGACAGTCCATCGACGTCAACAATCTGCAGCGCGCCATGCGCCTGATGCAAATAGGTTTTAGCCTGCCGTAGACCAGCAGATTGTCCATCCGCATCCAAGCCGACGCTTTCAATCAACGATGTCTTTGAGCGCGTCAACGCTTCGCGAATCTCACCCATCACCCATGACAACGGGCCGGTATCAAAATGATCGCCGGTTTCGTGAGGTGTGGAAAAAGAAGGGGTAGTCATGACTGCCTCGCAGTGTTCGGTAAATGACGCGCCCAGTGGGACGCGTCATCAAGCTTCGTCAATAGGTCTCAATCGCCAATCATCAAAGGCCAAGGCTGACCTCACTGCAGAAAATCACGCCGCTACAACGCGGAACCGAGATACTGAATTTTTCAGTTCTTCTGCCAGTTTAGACAATTCGCGAATCGACTCTGCGGTCTGTTGCGTGCCGTGTTGCGTCTGCTCGGTCACGGTCAGAATGTTTTGAATATTTTGAGCAACGCCGTTGGCGGAAGTCGCCTGCTGCTCGGTTGCCACCGAGATGCCCTGAATCAGTTCCGCCAGTTGATTCGAAACGCGACGAATATCAGACAAGGCGGCACCGGCCGCATCAGACAGCTTGGCTCCCTCGACCACACCCTGCGTCGATTTTTCCATAGCGGCCACCGCATCGTGGGTATCGGTCTGAATGGTACGCACCAGCGCGCCAATCTGCTTAGTCGCCTCGCCGGAACGTTCCGCCAGCCGCTGCACCTCTTCCGCAACCACCGAGAAACCGCGACCTGCTTCGCCGGCGGAAGCCGCCTGAATGGCGGCATTCAGCGCCAGCACGTTGGTCTGTTCGGTAATGTCGGAAATCAGCTCAGTGATCTCACCAATCTCTTGCGACGATTCACCCAGTCGTTTGATTCGTTTCGAGGTTTCTTGAATCTGCTCGCGAATTTCATGCATACCCTTGATCGCGTTTTCCACTGCTCTTGCACCTTGCTCCGCCGCCGACACCGACTGCCGTGCAACGTCGGCCGATTCGTTCGCGGAACGCGAGACGTCGGTAATCTGCGCCGCCATCTCCACCACTGACTGTCCGGTTTGCTGAATTTCGCGTGATTGCTGCTGAGATGCCGCCAGCAATTCGGTCGAAATGTTTTGTGCTTGATTGGATGCTGAAGTAACGCGTTGAGCCGTCAGCGTCACGCGACCTACCAGTCCGCGCAATTCTTCCACTGTGTAGTTCACCGAGTCGGCGATCGCGCCAGTAATGTCTTCCGACACTGTCGCCTGCACCGTCAAGTCACCATCCGCAACCTCTTGCAGTTCGTTCATCAGTCGCAAAATAGCGGCCTGATTCTGCTCGTTGGCGGCCTTCGCTTCTTCTTCCTGCTTCAACGCTTGTAGACGCTGTCCTTCCGCTTCATGCTGACGCACTTCGGCGTCTTTAGTACGGAGACGTCCATCCTGCAGCAGCACCAACACCAAGCCGAACGCCGAAACAAACGCCAGCACACCGCACACTACTAGCGCCCAGAATGCCCACGTCAGCGAATCCTGTTGTGCGCGATAGGTTTGCTGCAACGTTCCGAGGCGCTGTTTCAGGCCTTCGTTTTCGCGGAAAATCAATTGCTCGGAAAGTTTCGCATCAATGAAGTTCTGCAAGCTGTTCAAAATCGTGTTCACCAAACGGTGATATTCGCCAAACACGTTCTGCAATTCGACTAGCTTTTCGCGAATCTGCGGTTCCTTAGTTTCCGACAGCTTGAACACTTCACTGCCATTCAAGAAGCCGTCGGTAATATCTTGGAAAATGGTGGCGTCACTGCGCAGCAGCGATGCCGTTTCAGGGTTCACACCTTCCGCGGTCAGGAACAGGTTGGCACTGCGACCCAGACGCTGGGTCAACATCACCAACTGACCGGCGGCGGAAATCTCACGCGCCGAGGCACTCGCTTGCAGCTTCATCGTTGAAATTTGCTCGGTCAATTCCAGCAACACCGGAGATAAGGTGTTCATCCGTTGCAGTGTTTCACCGAAACCACTCAACTCGGCCTTCCGTTTTAAAATCGTGGCGGCGGCCTGATCGGTGCCTGCCCATCCTTTTTGCACCTCTTTCAACGCGGCAGCCATCTTCGCGCTTGGCGTATCAATGCTGCGCCCTTGGAACTCACCGCCTTGCATCAGCGTCGTCAAATCTTTATTAAATTCCTTGCGGCTATCTTCGAGCTGCTTGAACGCTTCGGCATTACCCTGAATCGCGTTAGGTGCCGCTTTACCGATACGCTGTGAGTGCATCAGTGCGTCACCGGCGATCTGCGTCTGAGTCGATGTCAGCGTTGAAAACCGCGTGTTCAGCCACACGAAAACAGCGCCCAGCAACAACGCGCCACCGAGCACCATCAGCAAGATACGAACCTGCTCTTGCAACGGCAACTTACCGATGAAGGGGAGACGAATGTCGCCGCTTCGCTGCAGCACGTCACCAATCAGTGTCGCGTTCGGATTGTGCCGACCGCCACTTACCTCGGGTGCAGGCGTATTGAGCGTCGGAATTTCGGGCGCAATCGGAGCATCCTCCGGGAACTGAGATGTCTGAAATTCTGACGATATTGATTCGCTGACTGCGAATACGCCCAATTCGTCGGCAAACGATTCTTTTTTGGACAGGAACGGTAACTTAAACGCCATGCTGAGTCTCCTAAATCTATGTACGATGCTGCCGGATCATCCTGCGATGCGACCGGACCATCCCGTTTCGCCTTTACAAGCCGACCTGCAGAAAGCGCGGATCTTGTATCACCAGCGATAAATCAATTTCAGTCCAGAGATTGTTGTCGCGATCGACGAAACGATGGCTCATCCAACTCGCTGCTTCCGGCTCCACTTCCTGTTGCGTATCCTGCTGCACCTGCATTTCTTCGACGTTACGCAATCCAACCACTCGCGATACCAGCAAGCCGCAATTAAACGACAGCGACGACGCAAAACCAACAATGCGCGCGTCCTTATCATGCGGCGTCGCCGCCATGCCTTGGAATCGCGCGAAATCCACCACACTCATTAGATTGCCGCGAACATTGGTCAATCCCAGAAACCAGTCTCGCGTCAGTGGTACTTTATTGATTGCTCCCACCGATAGAATCTCGCCTGCCTGTTGCAGATTCAGCAGGCAATACTTCTGTCCGATCATTACACCCAACTGATTCACCTGCGTCTGCGTGCCGCTACGAGCGGCCTGCATACGCGCCATCAGTTGTGTCTGGAATTCCCTCAGGCGCAGACGTCGCGCAGCGGCGTCAGGCTTGCCGAATGACTTTTCGGGCAGGGAAACGGTATGTGGCTCTGTCATGAATAGTCAGTTATCCAAGTGCGGCGATTTTGGCGAGTAACTCATCAGGATCGACCGGCTTGACTAGGTAGTCGCGCGCCCCTTGGCGCAAACCCCAGATGCGATCGGTTTCCTGACCTTTACTGGTGCAAATGATGACCGGCACATCCTGAGTTTCCGGATCTTTTGTAATCGCACGAGTGACTTGGAAACCGTTTTGCCCCGGCATCACGATATCCATCAGTATCAGTTGGGGTTTATCCGCCTTGATCTTGAGCATGGCTTCTTCACCGTTTTCGGCGGTGGAAACGGAATAGCCGTTCTTGACCAAAATATCGGTCAGGAAATAACGCTCGGTCGGAGAGTCGTCAACAATGAGGATTTTTTGAATAGGCATCTTGGGAAAACCTTCGTGTCAGAATTTTATTTGGGAATCGCTTGTGCGGTGTATTCCCGCACCGTTTTCAGCAAACTGTCTTTGGTAAATGGCTTGGTCAGATAAGCATCCGAGCCCACCATCGTGCCCCGCGCACGATCAAACAGGCCGTCCTTAGAGGACAGCATGATGACGGGGGTCGAGTGGAACTTCGCGCTTTTCTTGATCAATGCGCAGGTTTGATATCCATCCAAGCGCGGCATCAGAATGTCGCAGAAAATTAGGGACGGTTTGTGATCGTTCATTTTGGCCAGAGCATCGAATCCATCTTCAGCCAGCACGACCTGATATCCGGCTTGGCCGAGAAATATTTCTGCTGATCTGCGAATCGTGCTGCTGTCGTCGATCACCATGATCTTCAGAACGGCATTTTCTACTGTTGTTGTCATGAGGTGGTCTCGCTAAACTCACGTCCAATATACGGTGCAACTGTAACAAAAAGCAAGATGCTTTAGAACAATGCGCCGCTTCGTTTTGATGCCGCGTGGCTTTTCTACCAAAAGTTACCGTAATCGCAATGTAGCTCGTATCAGATCGCCACCATTTCAAAATCTTCTTTGCGCGCACCGCATTCTGGACAAGTCCAGTTCATTGGTAAATCTTCCCAGCGTGTGCCTGGCGCGATGCCTTCATCGGGCAAGCCCGTTGCTTCGTCATAGACCCAACCACAGATCAAACACATCCAGGTTTTGAATTCTTGCTTCATGGTTTCGTTAGTGCTCACGTCAAACAGCCCTTCAAGTAAAATGCAAAGTCGCTTATCTTAATCTACCGGCCGTGCAAAACCAACCTTCCCCACTAGTTTTAACCTTTGGCGTTGCCGATCCGTCAGGCGCGATCGGTATTCAGGCCGATCTAGCATCGTTCGCGGCGATGGGTTGTCATGGCTTGTCGGTGATTACCTCCATTTTAATCAGCGACACCACCGGCATCGAGGATACGCAAGCGGTCGAACCTGATTGGGTAGCCGATCAGGCGCGCGTAGTACTGGAAGATATGCCGGTCGCCGCTTTCAAAATCGGCGCGATCAGCAGCATCGAAACCGCTTCGGTGATCGCCGAGATCGTCTCTGACTACCCCGACATTCCGCTGATACTCGATCCATTTACCTCATCGATGCCGGACCTAGGAATGGAGAGCGAAGAACTGCTGTCAGCGATCAGCGAATTACTGCTACCGCAAACGACGCTCCTTCTATGCTCGGCCGTCGAGTTATCGCGGCTAGCAGAAACCTGGCGCGAAGCAGCGACACAAGACATGATGGAAGCGGATGCGGCGCATGTGATCGAGATGGGATGCGAATTTGTTTTTCTGACCGGCACGCCATCTGACGTCCACGAAATTGCCAATACATTATTCGACCAATCGGGCATCGTGCGTCAAGATAACTGGCAACGACTGTCGGGTTCATTCAGCGGAGCCGGCGCGACATTATCCGCCACCATTGCCGCGATGCTGGCTAATGGTTTGGATATGCCGGCCGCCGTATTCGAAGCGCAAGAATTCACGATTGCTGCACTTTCACATGCGCAGCGTCTAGGAATGGGTAAGCTCATTCCAGACCGCTATTTCTGGGCGCGTGAGCCGCAACTAGACAACTGATTTTTAATTCTTTTTTTAGTGATTTCCTCATGACTTCCCGCAACGACACCTTATTTTCCCGCGCTCAAAAAACTACGCCTGGCGGCGTCAACTCGCCAGTACGTGCGTTCCGTTCCGTTGGTGGCACACCGCGCTTTATCACGCGTGCGCAAGGCCCCTATTTGTGGGATGCCGACGATAAACGCTATATCGATTACATCGGTTCGTGGGGACCTGCGATCGTCGGTCACGCACATCCATCGGTGATCGAAGCAGTCCAGCAGGCGGCAGCGCGCGTGCCGTCGATCGAGCAAGTGCGATTGGTATCGTCCGGCACTGAAGCTGCGATGAGCGCACTACGGCTGGCGCGTGGTGCTACTGGTCGTGACAAGATCATCAAATTTGAAGGTTGCTATCACGGCCATGCCGATTCGCTACTGGTCAAAGCAGGGAGCGGATTACTCACTTTCGGCAACCCGACTTCTGCCGGTGTACCGGAAGATTTCGCCAAACATACGTTGGTGCTCGACTACAACAATCCGCAGCAATTGGAAGATGCATTCCGCGACATGGGCGATACGATTGCGTGCGTGATCGTCGAACCAGTCGCGGGCAATATGAATCTACTACCCGCGACGCCCGTATTTCTACAAACCATGCGTCGCTTGTGTTCGCAGCATGGTGCGGTACTCATTTTCGATGAAGTGATGTCGGGGTTTCGCGTCGCACTGGGTGGCGCGCAATCACTGTATGGCGTAGTGCCGGATCTAACCGTTTTGGGCAAAGTCATCGGCGGTGGTTTGCCGGTCGCTGCTTTCGGCGGACGCGCGGAACTGATGAAACATCTCGCCCCGTTGGGCAGCGTCTATCAAGCGGGAACTTTGTCGGGTAATCCGGTCGCGGTTGCCGCGGGCATGGCAACCTTAAAGCTGATTCAGCAACCCGAGTTTTACGTCAACCTCGAAACGCAAACAAAGAAGTTGACGGCGGGTTTGTCTGACGCGGCACGTCATGCCGGCACCGATTTTTGTGCTCAATCGGTGGGCGGTATGTTCGGCTTGTATTTTGCTGCAACGATTCCAAAAACCTATACGGAAATGATGGCTTGCGATAAGACACGCTTCAATGCGTTCTTTCATGCGATGCTCGATGAAAGCATTTATCTCGCACCATCGGCATTCGAAGCCGGATTCGTTTCAGCGCAGCATGACGATGCGGTAATCGATGCGACATTGGAAGCCGCGCAGCGTGTGTTTGCACGCATTGGATAAAAATCGGAGTGATACACAGCTTCTAACGGCATCGTCGGAAGCCGTGCAGTTATTTCAACCAGCCGCGCCGGATGAAATACAAGAACGGAGCGACTGCGCTGGCGACCATTAATGCCAGCGCAAATGGATAGCCGAGATCCCACTGTAGTTCGGGCAGTATCTTGAAGTTCATGCCGTAGATGCTGGCGATCAGTGTCGGCGGCAGGAACGCCACCGAGGCGACCGAGAATATCTTGATGATCTTGTTCTGATTGATATTGATGAAACCAACCGTCGCATCTAGCAGAAAGTTGATTTTATCGGACAGGAAAGCAGTGTGACCGTCCAATGATTCAATATCGCGCAGGGTTTGCCGCGCCTCCTCGAACTGCTCCGCATTTAGCAAACGGCCTCGCATCAGAAAACTGATCGCACGACGCGTATCCATCATGTTGCGCCGGATGCGGCCATTCAAATCTTCTTCCTGCGCAATCGCATTCAGCACATCGGCGGCGTCGCGGTCACTCAATTCCTTATTCAACACCCGGCGGCTAACGCTTTCCAAATCCTGATAAATGCCTTCCAGTGCATCCGCCGAATATTCGGCATCGGTCGCATACAGATCCAGCAGCACGTCCTTGTAATCCGCAATCGAACCCGGCCGCGAACGCGCGCGCATACGCACCAGCCGGAATATCGGCAAGTCATCGGTATGCACCGAAAACAGCATGTTCTTGGTCAGAATGAATGCAACCGTGATGACGCGTGACGGGCCATCGTCTTCTTCCAATAGGAAATCGGTGCGCAGATGCAGATCGCCATTCTCGGCTTCGTAGTAACGTGCCGACGCCTCAATATCTTTGACCTCATCCTCGTCGGGAAGTGTGACGCCATAAAAGCTTTTCACCCATTCGCGCTGATCTTCGTTCGCATCGGTCAGATCTACCCAGATCGGCTCGATATTTTCAAGGTCACTACGGCATTCGATATTGATTTGGTTAAGCCGGCCGTTCTGCAAAATAAATACATTGATCATGCGCGTCCTTTGCTATGCGCCATGACAGGCGCACGCTACTCATTCTTCATCGGGAACGCGGCCATAATCCTGACCTGGACGCGCCATCCCACCACGTGCGGCGAGAGGCGCAGCGGTGAAATGCAGAACGCTATCTCGTCGAATTACTGCCGTTCGGCAGCAGAACATCTGTATACGGACTACCCAATTCGGGTCTCCAATAACGAAAACAGCGCAAGTGTACTTTCAACCGCTAATCGCAGGCAAGCGCAAATCTGAATTTTGGCGCTAATGGTTTTATCCGTCGCGGCCGACAGACAGTTCACACTCACGGCAACTCCGCCGAACCCATTCGCCGCAGAATCAGTGCCGTGCGCCGCATCAGGTAAGCGGTACCACGGTGCTTGTCATAAAACCGCGGATTGGGCAGCATCACCGCCAGCCGCGCCGCCTGTGATGCGCTCAGATTCGCCGCTGAAATACCGAAATAGTGCTGCGCCGCGGCTTCCGCGCCAAACACACCGTTGCCCCATTCGACCACATTCAGGTAGATTTCAAAGATACGTTCTTTGTCCATCCAGTATTCAAGCATATAAGCCAGAATGAATTCCTGTCCCTTGCGGAAATAGCTACGTTGACCCGACAAAAATAGATTTTTGGCGAGCTGTTGTGTGATGGTCGAGCCACCCATCACCACATGCCCCTTCTTCCGATTTTTCTCATACGCTTTTTCCAGCGACGCCCAATCGATGCCGTCATGCTCGGAAAAATTAGCATCTTCAGAAGCGATGATCGCGCGTTTCAGATTATTGGAAATTTGTTGATAGGTAACCCATTTGTGTTTGAGTTTGGTACCTGGATGAGCGTCCTCCAGCACTGTTTGCTGATGCCGCATGAAGCTCGTCGAATCGGGGTCATGATTGACCCACCAACCGATTTGCAGGAAAAAATAGAGTTGAATAAACAGCACGATCAGGATCGGCACCACCACCAGCCACAACAACAGAGCACCGATGATTTTCGATTTGCGGCTTTTCACCTTTGAGGTCATTCTCTATTTTTCCTGCAATTGTCGACGTAGCAATGTAAATACCGACGCTGTCTCGGGTCGCACACCGCGCCACACAAAAAATGCTTCGGCGGCCTGCTCGACCAACATGCCCAGCCCATCGCGCGACTGCGCTTGATGCAATTGTGCGAACTGCATGAAACGCGTGGGGTGACTGTCATACATCATGTCGTAAGCAAAACTCCGTTGCGAAAACACGGTAGCTGGAATCGCAGGCACTTGATCGGCGAGACTGGATGAAGTGGCATTAATGACCACATCGAAAGCGCCAGAAAGAGCGGCGAAACTAGCCGCACCGACATTTCCACGAGCAGAAAACAGATTTGCCAACTCCGCCGCTTTTGACTCAGTTCGATTCGCAATGATCACTTGTGCCGGCTGCTGATTCAGTAATGGCAACAGTACGCCACGCGCAGCACCGCCCGCACCGAGCAACAAAATACGTGTGCCCTTCAGCTTAATACCGGCATTCCCGACAATATCGGTAACCAGCCCGACACCATCCGTGTTGTCGCCATAAATCTCACTCGAATCGAAGCGTAAGGTATTGACCGCACCAGCCGCTTGCGCACGCTCGCTAAGCGTGGTCGCGATGGCATAGGCATCGAGTTTAAATGGCACGGTGACGTTAGCGCCTTTGCCGCCCTCGGTGATAAATTTTTTCAGCGTAACAGCGAACCCATCGCACGGCGCCAGCAGTCGTTCATAGCTCAAGTGCTGCGCCGTCTGCGCCGCAAATTGCGCATGAATCTCGGGCGACTTGCTATGCGCAATCGGATTGCCGATCACCGCATAACGATCAGTTGCAGTCATCATTGATTGCCTCCTCGCAGTTCCGCTTCCAGCGCATCTTCACGAGTAAATCTGAAACGCGTGATCACTTCCCATACATCGTTCTTGTCGGCAGTTCGCATGTTGGAAGGGAAGCGACTAAACGGTGCCGCGCGGCGCACGATACGCAAAGCAGCATGATCCAGCGCGGTATTGCCCGAGCTGCGCTCGACGCGCGGACCGCCCTCTTTTTCATAGATCGTGCCATCCTGGAAAATCGGAATGTAGATCACCAGCTCGCCATATAATTTCTTGCCATTTTGCTGGGGAAAATTCAAGGTGCCGATTTTTTCTATCCGCTCCTGCACGCCTTTGTAATACATCGCATATTCGACACGACGCGTGCTGGGCGTGATTTGTGTTTTCTTCGGCCGTTTATTGTAGTCCTCGATACTCTTCGCAATCTCCGCTTCGCGCCGCGCGATTTCTTTCGCGCTTTCCAGCATATCGGTACCTTTTGGCTGTGGCGGTTGTGCATGCTCCTTGCCCGAGGTATTCAGCATCGGCACATCGAACAACGCATGCTTTTCCAATTGCGTCATCAGTTTGCGCTGTTGTTCTTCCAGCGCTTCTTCGCGCCGCATTCGTGCTTTGACGCTGTCGCCATCTTCACTACGATGAAGATCGGGCAGCGGTGATTTGGCGCGTCCCGCATCGGCGTTGCCGCCACCATCGAGATTGGCTTGCGCCAGCGCTTCTGCCTTCAACGGCGCTTTGTCATGTTTAGCGTTGACGAGTATCACTTCCAAGCCGGGATCGGTGGGTTGGAAACGTGAAAGGTCGGGAGCCACGAAATGCACTGCCAGCAAGGCAAGATGCACAATCGCGGAAACAGCGAAGGCAAGACTGAGGGCGAAATTTTGTCTGAAGAACTTCACACGCGACGCAGCCGGAGATGACGGACGCTGCATTTTACGATAAAGCACAGGTGCATCAACATTGAATTACTCACTGTGGGTTATCCGCCACCGGGTTAATATTTATTTCAGTGAGCGTTTCAATCACCGTTGGTTGTGGTTCCCGCTCCACTTCATCCATTTCATCTTCGACTGCTTCATCTTCCAATGCTTCGATTTGCGCTTCGACTTCCAACAAGCGCGCTTCTACCGTCAGCTCGATTTCATCCCAGCGGATCAGTTCCAGTTTGGCATGCGTGCCGCGCGGCAGCGGCGGCGTCCCCGATAACTTGATAATTAACGGAATATCCGCCAGCCGGAAAATTTCTTCCTTCAATACCATTGCTTCAACCTGACGTGCGTTTTCCTGCGTCAGCCAGCGCAAACACCAGTAGCGTTCCATGGTGGTCTGGAAATTATTGTAGGCCGCATACGTCGCGTCAAACGCCGAAACGATCGCGAACAAATCGGCATCGCGCGGCTTGAAGGGAGCAACCAATGGAGCGGCCACGCCGTGTTCGATACACGCCAGTATCTGCCATTGGTTAACCAGATCGGTATAACGCCGCAGCGGCGACGTGCTCCACGCGTATTGATCAACACCCAATCCTTGATGAGGCGCCGCGTGGGTCACCATTCTTACCTGCATGCGCGCAGCCCAGTTTCCACTGCCGCCACCCTGCGCGCGATAAATGCCGGGCACGCCATGCTCATGCATCAGCTTGCCCCAAGCACTATTGGCAAAAATCGCCAACTCTGCAACGATCTTGTCGAGAGGTGCGCCGCGTTTGCGACGCACGATACTAACCACATCATCATCAACATAAAAATTAAAATCGACCCGATTGGTTTGCTCCGCCTTCAGCCCGAAGCCTTCCCGTTTCGCCATCCGACCTTTTTCCAACTGCTGCGCCCATTGCCACAACCATCCAATATCAGACTTATGTGGATATTCACCACTGCCGGCGGCCAGATTTTCTTCGCTGACGATTTCATCGAGATCGTTGTGTCGCAGATTACTGGCGATCGGCACCATCTCTGCTCTGGTTTCGGTCGCGACCAGTGTCCAGTCGGCAGGATCTACCGTCGCATATAACGACAGTGCTGGACGTGGTGCGCCTTCTGCTAACGTGAAAATATCCACCAGTTCGTCCGGCAGCATCGTGATTTTGTCGCCCGGCATATATACGGTAGACAAACGTTGGCGCGCAATCGCATCGATCGCATCGCCACGTTTGATTCCCAGTGCGGGCGCGGCAATATGAATGCCAAATTTAACCGTGCCATCATCGAGTAAGGTCACCGATAGCGCGTCATCAATTTCGGTGGTCGTCACATCATCAATCGAAAATGCTTGAACCGGTGCCAATGGCAACATCGGCACGGCAGGCAGCGCGACCTCGGCAAAGCCGGTTCCTTTCGGGAATAGTTCCTGCAAAAAGCCCGACATATGCAGCGCCTTCGGCGAATCAATTCCGCCCACTGCCAGCATCAGTCGCGATGGCGTGGTTTTCAATTCATTACAGGCAGTGTCCAGCGCCTTGTATTCAATGCTGTTCTTATCTGGCCTGAACAATAATTGCAACGCGACTGATTTCATCGCGTCCGGCAAGCGACCCGCTTTTAATTCTTCGACATACTGCGCTTGGATCAATGCCTGTTGCTTCTTCTTTTCAATTCCAGCAATTGCCGCTTTTAATGCGGCCTCCGGCGCGGCCTTATAGCGCCCTTTGCCTTTTTTGTAAAAATAGATAGGCGCACCGTGCAGACACAACAACAATCCGGCCGCTTCGGTCGGCTTCGGCGCATGTCCAAAATATTCGGTTCCTAATTCAGCAAATCCGAACTCCTCCTGCGCAGCGACTTCCCACAGAAAATCTAGTTCAATACCACTCGCAATTTCCCGCGCCTCATCTAGCAGTTCAGACGGCGACGGTGAAGCGAATTGCAGCAGCACGTCTTTGGCTCTGACCTTGGTGCGCTTGCCGCTCGGTGTCTCGACCTGAAATGCTTCGCCCTGCTGCGACAAGGCCGCGCCCACTTTGAAATCGCCGGATTCTTCAAAAAATAAATTCATTCAAACCTTTTCACAATCAATTGTCGTCGCACTGCGTTTAGCGCGATTGCCAAGCTGCATAATCGCCGGCAGAAAAATTTCGGTCACCAACATCAATCCTTTTCGGCGTTGATATAGGCAGCGACGTGCATATAACGGCCGCTCGAACGACTCAATGCCGAGCGCACGACAGGCGCGGATCATCAAAGGATGTGCTGGCGACAAACGAGCAAAATGCAATGCCGCACGTTTCACTTCCGGGTCGCCAAACAGCGTCGTGCCGAGCGAACGTTCACCCAGCGTGCAAAAAAATGGCCAATCCGATGCATTAGCGTCGAGCGGCACGATGGTATGCGCATAGACTCTTGGCACCTCATCACA
>CAJDWW010000038.1_pt1 | contig 13334 bp, 12 predicted proteins | sample 7391721 | NCBI WGS metagenome assembly CAJDWW01 (sample SAMEA7055731, study PRJEB34461) | soil metagenome | biome: terrestrial ecosystem; feature: Peninsula; material: soil | place: Antarctica | collected 2016
TTTCATATTACTCACGCCTGAATTAAGCCGAATTGCGAAGCGGTATTGGTTTGAATGAATTGTTAGGGAGTAATCTCGATTGCAGTGGGTACCTGCACTAAATTCCACACCTGTTGCATATCCTCATTGGATAGAGCGATGCACCCATTTGTCCAGTCATAACGCTGTGACAAAAAGGACAACCATCCGAGCCCATTCTTTTGGCCATGAATCATGATCGCGCTGCCGGGAGCGACGCCTTGTTTGTTAGCGTGACTAAGGTCATCGGCATTTGGATACGAGATGTGGATAGCTCGAAAGAAGGCACTGTCTTGCTTTTTGACGTCGAGGACGTAGCGTCCCTCGGGTGTGCGTTTGTCGCCCTCGCGCTGCTTTGGGCCGACCGGAGCGCCTCCGAGCGCGATCGGAAAATATGCGACGACTTTTTTACCGGAGAGCAGGTAAAGCGTGCGATTCGATTTATCCACACGGACGAAATCAACTGCGTCGGAAGTTGCATGGCAAGCAACGACTGGAAGCAGTGAGAGTGACAATATCAATAGTGGGCGTGCGATCAAGTTGCAATTACCCCTAACTTTAATTTATACGACACCAAATTGATGCAGTCGGTCACAACCATTAAAGGGTCAGCGTCACATATGTTTTTAATGTGATGCTGACCCTTTAATTCATATTTACAATCTCAGCATATTTGACTTCAAGTTCTTTACACACTCTTCGGCGGCCAAGCTAAGCTCTTTCTTGAGACGTTCTGCGCCATTCGCAAGTAGTTCGTCATAAGTAGGCGCATTAACATTCGTTTCAGGTACATGCTTGCAAAAACCCTCAGCGATAACGTTTTTTTTCTGAGAATCGATCAGTCTAGCTTTAGCAGTATAGATGACGCGATAGTGATTCCAGTCTGCTGGAAAGAATCCGAAGCTCCAATTCACTGTTTTCACGTCAAGAATAAGGTTCGCGGCTCCCTTGGCGGTCGCTGCGATGATTTCAGCATCGTCGCTACTTACGGCTACTGATGTAGGCACTACATGAGCGGAATAATTTGCCTCAAGTGTTTGGGCAAGTGATGAGGCAATTGAATCAGCTGGATCGTCTATATTGTTTTTAGCGACGATTTCGTTACCGGCACTGATCATTGCAAATGCGCCGACTATTGCAAAAGCAGCTTTCCCGGCTGTCCTTGCAGCAAAATCCGGCTTCTTATGGGTGGCTTTCGCTACGGTCTGGCCTTTCATTGTAGATGCAATTGATGCATCTATCGGTTTCGTATTCATGCTTACACAACCGCACATCAACGATGTTGTAATTGTTAAAGCCAAAATCTTTTTCATAGTTTTCTCCCTTTGGATAAATACAGTTTAATGTGTTGGATTCTAAATAAGTTCGGCTCACATATTTTCATGTTCATAAAATGAATCGACACTCCCCTTTTTACTGCGATTTTTCTGGAGGCGATTTAATTTTTCCGCAAAAATCGTCACCGATTCTATACCTTAGGTTGTAACCAAGGCAATGTAGATTGCAGGCCTCGTTAAATAATGAGCGATGAGTCATTCCATGAGTTTGACGATGAAAATGCGTGAATAGGCCACTAGTGTCCGGTTAAAAATCGAACAAAATCAATTGGTTACCGGCGGGTGATGTAGCGGTTCTGTTGATGTCGGGCTGCAAGGCGCATGAAATCAGAGTTTTCTCAAAAATCGAGACCGATAAAATCTGTAGCAAAGTGTAGAGCGAGGCATCAAGGTGAAGCTCCTTTTTAACGATGGCGATCAGCACATAAGTGGACACGGCACACCAGATTTGTGTCTTCACTGCGTTCTCGCTGGTACCCAGAAAGCGCTTGATGCGCAGGTGTTGCTTGATCCATTTGAAGAACAATTCTACCTGCCAACGACTCTTGTAAAGCGCGGCAATCGTCAACGGCGGCAAAGTCATGTTGTTGGTCAAGAAGACCAATGTCTTGCCCGATTCTGGATCCTTGAAACGGATACGCCGCAATTGTTCTGGGTAACCCTTGGCAACGTAAAAACCATTGAGCGCGATACGCTGATCGCAAATGACACCTGTGCTTCTGTCAGTCGCAGTCGAATAAACACGCCTGGCATTCATTCCACGCTTGGCGCGCGTAACAAAAAATGCGCCGGCCTGATGAAGTTTGTGGAGCCGCGTGAAATCCAAGTAACCGCGATCCATGATGTAAAAAGCGCCTGCTTCGACCGGCAATATATCGAGCACGTTGACATCGCCCATCTTGCCGTCGCTGACGTGAATGAAAGCGGGAATGTTTCCGCGCAAATCCAGCAGCGTGTGCATCTTCACCGCTGCCTTGGTCGAACGAAACGGCGCCCAGTCGAACAGGTTCAAGCACAGATCGATCGTCGTCGAGTCCAGCGCGTAGACCGTCGCATCGAGTTCGACGTCCATCGGCTCTTTGACATAAAGTTCTCTGGCGCGCGCAATCAAGCGCATGGCCAATGCGTGATAGATGCGCCAGTCCCGCTGATTCAACGCATCCGACAACGTAGATCGGGCAGGTACGCACTTGAGTCCCATGTGGAACAACTTGGCCTGATTGGCGGCAAGACAAACCTCGATGTCGCGCAAGGATTCGCGCCACGTCAACTGCGAAAAGGCCATCACACGAAACACATCGGCGCAACTCAAGGTACGTACTCCCGCATCGCCGTTGCGGCGCTCGATGATACGTCCGAAGGTCTTCCAAGGTACGAACTCCATGACTTGTGCAAACAGCGTCTTGCCCACATTCATACGTCACCCCAAGTCGATTAAACCCGGAATCATCGCAAATGTGAAAACTGAAATTCAAATCGTGGACACCCATGAATCCTTCGAAACCCGCATTAATGTTGGCTTCCCAGCCGGTGCGGCCTAATTAAACCGGACACTACTGATTTTTTATCAATTCAGAGTAATTTGATTATGCGATATCTCCCGCTGCTGATTCGAACCAAACGCCATCCTTCCGCCATTTTGTTGGTGACGCAGTTGCTCGGCATGTTGCTATATCCGTTCATTGAAAATACGGAAGCAGGACATATTGGTTTGAATGTATTCGGCATAATGGTATTGGGGATTACCACGCGGATGGTACGAAAAACACCGGGGCCGACATGGATCAGTGTGTCGATTGCCGGTTTGATCATCTTGTTGCTGGCATTGCGCATGGCATTTGGTCTACCTCAACTGGTGGCTTGGTCATCCGCACTCGAAGCACTCTTCTATTTTTATGCGGCCGGTAGTTTGATCGCTTACATGTCGGAAGATCGCGTGGTGACGACGGACGAACTATTTGCAGCAGGAGCGACATTCACTTTACTGGCATGGGCGTTCACGCACATTTTTGTGTTGGCGCAAGTGCTGGAGCCGGGGACGTTCGGTGCGGCGGTGCATGCAGCCGATCCACGCACATGGTCGGAGCTGAACTATCTGAGTTTCGCGCTGCTTTCCAGTACCGGTATCGGCGACGTGATTCCACTAACTGCGCATGCGCGGGCGCTGGCCAGCTTGGAAATGTTTGTCGGCGTGATGTATCTGGCGGCAGTGGTGGCGCGACTGATTGGTTTCACCGTGCAGGAAAAAAAGTGATGCACATTACACAGGTATCCGCAACAGAAGTGAGCAAACGAAATGGCGCTGCTATTCGAGTGCTCTGACTGCCTTCACCGAACGCCCTAGTTCCAGCACTGACATCGCATAGAAATAACTGCGGTTGTATTGCGTGATGGCGAAGAAATTTGAGGTGCCTATCCAGTACTCGGTCGGTTCGAACGCGTTTTGCAGATCAACTAACGTGAATAGCAATCCAGGTGGTGGCTCGACCACCGGCATCACGCCTGCAGCTTTGATCTGGTCGAGTGTAAATTGCGCTGACAAGCTCTCTCCCAGTAATTTTTTCCAGCGGTCGTCAGTGCTCTGCTGTGGTGGCAGCGCAACTGGAAATACCAGCGGCTCGCCTCGTTTCCAGCCATGCTGAGCCAGATAGTTGGCGATGCTGCCGATCGCATCGATTGGTGAAGTGCGCAGACTGATCTTGCCATCGCCATCAAAATCAACTGCATATTTAAGAATGCTGCCCGGCATGAATTGCGGCCAGCCGATTGCGCCTGCGTACGATCCCAGTAACGAGTAAGGGTCGATGTTGGAATCACGCGCGAACAGTAGTGCATTTTCCAACTCACTCCGAAAATAAGCCATTCGTGCAACGCGGTTGGGCGTCTCTGGATAAGCAAATGCAAGTGTCGCGAGCGCATCCATTACGCGGAAGTTGCCGGTGTTGCGGCCATAGACCGTTTCGATGCCGATCAGTCCGACGATAATTTCGGGCGGTACGCCATATTCGATTTCGGCACGCTGTAGCGCCGCGGCATAGGTATCCCAGAATGCAACACCGGCATTGATGCGAATCGGTTCGATGAAGCGCGCGCGATAGGCGCGCCAGTTTTTGGGTTGGCCGGGAGGTGCCGGTTTAACCAGTTGCACTGCACTTTTTACATAGCGAATTTGGTGTAATGTTTTTTGTAGTTCCGCTTTGTTGAAATGATTCCGCTGCGCCATATCGTCGATGAGTGCTTTGCAGCACTGGCATCGGTAGACGTGATCATCAATAGGGAAAGCAGTGCTGTGCAGCCCAGCAGGCGGTAACGCATCAGGAAATTCATCGGCATTTCAGTAACAGGGATTTAAGCTGCGCAACCGCTTGGCTACGCGACAATTCAGTCGAGTTGTATTGTACGGTGATGTACAGATTCATGAAATGCATCACGCCTTGTTTTTGCAATGGGGTCAGTGGCGATTGTGGCGAGATCAGCCGATCACGCCAGGTGACTGGCCCTTCGTGTGCAGCGCGCGCGAGGCCACGCTTTGCCATCTGTCGCGACAATCTGGCGTAGATAGCATTAATCGGATCGATTTTTTCACGCGATTTGGTCAGCCCGTAACCGATCACTGCCATCGTCAGCGAACCCAGCACCACCATCAAGATGATCATGTCGCCCCAGTTCGAATCATCGAGCCCAAGTTTGCGGATCAGCGCCTTTTGTTGTTGTGGCGTGTAATTCAATACCCATTGATTCCAATGGTTATTGACCGCTTCCCAATTGGCTCGTAATGTTCCCAGCCAGGACGCATGAGCGATTAGATTCGGCCCGACCCAACTATCCAGATAAGTTTGACGAGGAATCACACTATCCAGATTTTTTTCAATGCGCTCGGGTGCCACGGCTGCAGTAGGATCAACCCGCACCCAGCCGCGATTTTCGAGCCAGACTTCAGCCCACGCATGCGCATCCGATTGCCGTACCGTCATAAAACCATCGACCGGATTGATCTCGCCACCCTGATAGCCAGTAACGACGCGCGCGGGAATACCGGCCGCGCGCATCAACACTACAAACGCCCCCGAATAGTGTTCGCAAAATCCGGCACGAGTGGAAAAGAGAAATTCATCGACCGCATCTCGTCCCAGTAATGGCGGCTCCAATGTATAAACGAATGGTTGCTGACGAAAAAATTGCAGCACGGCGTTGACGATTTGAACCGGCTCCTCATATTGATGACGAAGTTGTGTCGCGAACTGCAATGTCCGTGGATTGTAGCCACGCGGTAATTGCAACCAATTCCATAAGACCGCAAGCGATGCATTCGGTTGCATCGTGTAATCAAGAAATGAGGTGGCGTCGTAACGTACCCGTTGGTTGATTGCTTGCGCGGCCATCAGTTCAACTTCAGACGAAAAAATGACCGGATTGCCAAGTAGTTGAGGCGCCGCGGCCGGTAAATCCAATGCATACAACCAGCGCTGTCCACTCGCTTCGAGCGTTACTTGATAGTGAAGCGGCGCGCTGCGAGGTGTGATTTCAATCGGTGACTGGGTATGGCGCGCATCGCGCATGATGCTCCATGTGGTTCCATCATAATGATCGAGTACGATTGCGCGCCAGTAGCGTTTCGATTTTGCGGGTGGCGCACCATCAAATTTTGCACGAAAGGCGATCTCGTCCGATTGAGCAAGGTGCGATATTTTTCCTGGCGACATGGTGTCGGATAGTCCAGTACGTCCTGCATTCGCATCGCTCGGCATTCCCCACAGCGGTCCTTGAATCCGCGGAAATAGTACAAATAGAATCAGCGCCAGCGGGATCCCGAGTGCGCAGATTGATAAGCCTAAACGTAGTCGTTGCTTTAATCGTGGTTGCACGCCGGTATATTGAAATGATAATTGTGCCGTCATGATCGCCACCACGGTGACGATAGTCATCAATGCGGTGGTGATCGTTTGTGCATAGAAAAAGCGTGTCAATATCAGGAAAAAACTCAATAGCACCACGACGAATAAATCGCGCCGCGCTCGCATTTCCAGCAATTTGAGCGTCAGTAGTATTGCCAACATCGCGACGCCGGCATCGCGCCCAATCCAGGTGCCGTAATTTTTTAATACGATCACCATCGTCACTGCGGCGATTGGAATCAGCAGCCAGCGCGGCGGTAGCCGGTTACCGTGCAATGTGATCCAGCCGCGCCATAGCAACAGCAGGCTACAGATCACGGATTCCCATACTGGCAAATGCATCGCGTGTGGTGCCAACACTAACGTGCATGCGGCGAGCAGCAACAGCATGTCGGCTTTGTCGCGTGACATTGGACGTGACATGGTGCGCGGTTGGTTCCACCACTGCATCAGGCTTCTCCGTATAACGCTAGCGCCTGCAAACATGCTTGCTGTTGTGCAGGACCGAGTGCCGCGGGTAAATAAAAATCACCGAGGCGAAACGCATAGGCGACGCCGCGCGTTTCTGCTTCCAGCACCCAACGCGTCATCCGTGACAGCTTCAGTTCAACGTCGATGTGGTATGGCAGCGCTGAAAAATCGATACATAACTCGGCGGTGGCACCGCCTTCAAAATACTTGGTGACGAGTGAGCCGCCCGCATCAAGATCGAGCCGTGCAATTTGCCGCCATGCCAGACGTTTCATCGAGTCACCGAGTTGATAGCCGCGCACACCGGCAAAATCATCATGGCCGGCAGCGCCACCACCTTCGTCGGCTGTGGCCTGCGCCTGAGGTAACGATGGCGCGTCATTTTCAGGATGTGGATAGACCAGCACGCTGATCGCCGGATGCCAGTAGCTCCAGCAACGAAACAGACCGAGTGGGAAATGGGTATGAAGCCGCACTCGTGGCGCTGCTAGCCAGCCGCGTTTCGAGGTGAGAAGTGATAGCTGCGTATCGCAGGTAGACTGCGCACTGACATCGACCGGATGGGAAATTTTAGGCAAGTCTTTGCCAGTGAATTCGAGCCAGATCGCGTATCGCGCGCGCGCAGTGCGATTGATCAGATGCAGTTCGAAACGAGCTTCTTCGCCGGCGAATACCGGCTGCACACGACCTGCCGCCAAATGTAAATGAGCGAGATTGCGGAACGCCAGATGCATATCGATGATCGCGCAACCTGCAATTAAAAAAGTCAGCGCGAAGCCTAAGCTTAAGCTGTAGTTCACCGAGCCGATGAAGAGCACCGCCAGCATCAATCCAAATGCCAGTCCTGGCCGTGAAGGAATGATGAATACTCGGCGCTGATTCAGATAGATTTCACCATGCTCGGCGCCACGCAGCAGGAACAGCCATTTGTCGAGGCTGTTGCGGATTGCTTGTCTAAATGTGGTCTGCATCAGCACGAGCACCGGTTGGCAACATCGATAGCGATATCACACCGCGACTGCTTTCATCAATTGCGTCACCAAATCGCGGCTACCGAGCGCAGCCGCGCCGGACGATTTTAATGGCCGCAACCGATGCGCGGCTACCGGAACCAAGATCGCTTGTACGTCTTCGGGAACCGCATGATTGCGCCCTTCGAGTGCGGCCCAAGCACGCGCCGCATTGAGTAGCGCAATCGCCGCGCGCGGGCTCAACCCTTCCGCGAACAGGCCATTTTGACGTGATGCTTGCGCCAACGCTTGCACATAGTCGATCAATGCGGCAGACGTGTGTATCTGGCGCAGTGTTTGCTGCGCTTCAACCAATTCCTGCGGTTGCATCGCGGCTTTCATCGTTTTCAGCAGTGTGCGGCGATCTTCGCCCATTAGTAGCGCACGCTCCGATGCGGCATCAGGGTACCCGAGTGAAATACACATCAAGAAACGATCGAGTTGTGATTCTGGTAGCGGAAAAGTACCGATCTGATGTGATGGATTTTGCGTGGCAATTACGAAGAAGGGTTGCGGCAGATCACGCGTGACGCCATCGGCGGTCACTTGTCTTTCCTCCATCGCTTCCAGCAATGCCGATTGTGTTTTCGGAGTAGCGCGATTGATTTCATCGGCGAGTAACACTTGGCTGAAAATCGGTCCCGGATGAAACGAAAACATATTGCGCTCGCGCTCAAATACCGAAATTCCAATGACATCGGCGGGTAGTAAATCGCTAGTGAACTGGACGCGATTGAATTTCAAACCGAGTGAAACGGCCAGTGCGTGCGCCAACGTGGTTTTGCCGACACCTGGCACATCTTCGATCAGCAGATGGCCGCCAGCCAGCAGGCACACCAGCGCCTGACGGATCTGCATTTCTTTGCCGACAACGATTTGTTCGACTTGCTGGGCGACGGCATGAATTTTTCCGTACATGAATTCCCCGAGTAGATGAGGGTGGCGAGTTATATCTCTTTTTTTTTCGAGCACAAACTCAAATAGGCTATACAAATTTTTCAACAGTTGCTTGTTCTATTCGTCGCAGCCGACATGATCAATAGTTGGCCTGTCGTTCGGTTTATCATAGACTGATTGAATTCTATTCGAGAAATGCGCTTGCTGTGACGTCGCCTGTTCGTTAACCTGAGATATCGACATCTTCCAATGACTACCGCCATTTATCGCCATCCTGATTGCCAGCGTCATGAAATGGGTGCGTGGCATCCTGAGTCTCCCGCGCGGCTGCAAGCAATCGATGACCAGATGATTACAGGTCGTATCGCAGGATTGTTGGAGCAGCGCGAAGCACCCGCAGCGGATATCGCCGATGTACAGCGCGTGCATACTGCCGAAGCGATTGCGCTAGTGCGCGACCATCTACCATCGGTAGACGACGGAACTTATTTTTCAATCGATGGCGATACGCTGCTCAACGCATGGAGCTGGACCGCCGCGCTGCACGCTGCCGGAGCAGCAGTGGCGGCGACTGATGCAGTGCTCGCAGGCGAGATCGATAATGCGTTCTGTGCGATACGTCCACCCGGCCATCATGCGCGCCCCAGCACGCCGATGGGATTTTGCCTTTTCAATAATGTTGCGATCGCGGCGCGCCATGCGATGGAGGTGCACGGCTTACAACGGATCGCCATCGTCGATTTCGATGTCCATCACGGCAACGGCACTGAAGAAATTTTTGCCGACGATCCTCGTGTATTGATGGTCAGTTTTTTTCAGCATCCGTTCTACCCATTCTCGGGCACTGCACCGCATCTCAACATGGTTAATGTGCCGGTGCCAGCTGGGAGCAAAGGCGAGCAGGTACGCGAACTGGTGATGGAAAAATGGCTGCCAGCGCTGCATGCACATCAGCCTGAGATGATTTTTATTTCAGCCGGTTTTGATGCCCACCTCGAAGATGACATGGGCCAGATGGGGCTGGTCGAAGACGACTACGCATGGATCACCCAGCAGATCATGGTGATTGCCAAAAAATATGCGAAGGGTCGCATCGTTAGCTGTCTCGAAGGCGGCTACGACTTGTCGGCGCTGGCGCGCAGCGTGGTCGCCCATTTGAAAGTGTTGGCCGCAATCGACTGACAGCGGAATCACGCGCGCCGGTACAATGGCGAATTATTCAAATCTGAAGCTGCATATGTCTATCCAATGGTTCCCCGGTCACATGAATGCCGCCCGCAAGAAGGCGGCGGAATCGATGGAAAAAGTCGATCTGGTGATCGAAGTACTCGATGCCCGCATTCCACAGGCAAGCTGCAATCCAATGATTGAACAGTTGCGTGTATTTCGTCAGCGTCCTTGCTTGAAAATTCTGAACAAAAGTGATCTCGCCGACCCCGTCGCCACGCGTGCGTGGCTTGACCTCTACAATGCACAAAAAAATGTGCATGCGGTGGCATTGAGCTGCAAAAAACCAGCCGATGTCGCCAAAATACCAGGCCTCTGCATCAAGATCGCGCCTCATCGGGGCACCGCATTAAAACCGCTGCGCATTATGATCATGGGCATACCGAACGTCGGTAAATCGACGTTGATGAATGCGCTGTTGAAAAAGCGCGTGGCTGCAGTCGGTGACGAACCGGCGGTCACCAAAACGCAGCAGCGGCTTTACCTCGGTAACAACATGGTGTTGATAGATACGCCGGGCATGATGTGGCCCAAAATAGAACATCCGAGTGACGGCTTGATGCTCGCCGCCAGTCATGCAATCGGCAGTAATGCGTTGATCGAGGAAGAAGTGGCGACCTTCCTCGCAGATCAGTTGTTGGTGCGTTATTCGCAGCTGATCGCGACGCGTTATACGATGTCAACCGAGGGCATCGACGGCGTCAGTGTGATCGAAGGCGTCGCCAAGAAGCGTGGCCTTAAGTTGAAGGGCGGCGAACCGGATTTTGAAAAAGCGGCGCATACGCTATTGCAAGATTACCGTAGTGGCGTGCTGGGCCGCATCAGTCTGGAAACGCCGCAGAGCCGGCCGTTACTGTTGGCAAGCTATGTGCTGCCGTCTTCGCTGGGGCTGGATGAAGCAGGCGATGAGGATCCGGATGCGTAAGAGGTTATTTGATATTTTTGTGTGCAAAATTTACGGTATCCAGCGGGTTCTGGAATCATGCTATTCCTGCGTAGTTGGACTTGACGAAAGCAAAGAAGCGACTTACAGAAATTTTTCCCCGTCTGTGTCAGTGTGATCAGTAAAAATTTCCATAGTTGTCATACCGAATAATTTCTTGTAAGCGACATGGTTTGGCACATGCCTTTGTTATGCTGAATGCTTTCGGAAAAGATATAACATGGGAGCTGTCTCAGGACACCAGCGGCGCTGATTCGCTGGTGACGGCAATGTATGAATCAGTCAACGGTTTGCCCGGCAGCTTTACCTGCAATTGACAGCTGCGCTGATGAGGTTTGTTTGAAGTGATGGGAGGCCGGAGCGGTGAATGCTTCGGCCTCTTGTTCATGTTGCGCTGGTTTGAATGTTTGATAAAAAATGGTGTCACTCACAGGAGAATAAGATGTTTTTAGTCATCAATTTTGTAGCAAGTTTTATCGGATCATTGATCATCGAAGGAATCGATTCTTTTATTTCTCGCTCAGGATCCAGCATTGTGCGACCACTCAATGCGCGTCTGGTTCGCGCAGTCATTTTTGCGATCGGTTTGACGCTCGGTTTGCAGGTTGCACCACAGTTTCCGCAAGCATGGCAAGCGATGTTGGCAATCACGCTGATAGTGGGGATTGCTTTGATCGTCAGCCGAGTCGTGATCACTAAAATGTCCAAGTCATAATTTCCAGCTAGGGTGTCAACGACAGCGAAGGAAAAGTAATTCCGAGGCTGTATCAGTTTTAGTGGTGACAATAAAAAATGCCCGCATTGCTGCGGGCATTTTTACTGGTGCGGAGTGGTTCGGCATATCGCCGAAACCAGACGCGATGATTACATCATGCCGTCCATACCGCCCATACCGCCCATGCCACCCATACCGCCCATGCCACCACCGCCGGCTGGTTTGTCTTCAACCAGTTCAGCGACCATGCAATCCGTGGTCAGCATCAGCGAAGCAATCGATGCCGCATTTTGCAATGCTGAACGAGTTACTTTGGCAGGGTCGAGTACACCCATTTCGACCATGTCGCCGTAGGTACCGTTGGCAGCGTTGTAACCGAAGTTACCTTTGCCTTCCAATACCTTGTTGATCACAACCGATGCTTCTTCTCCGGCGTTCTGAACGATCATGCGCAGTGGTTCTTCCATTGCACGCAATACGATCTTGATACCAGCATCCTGATCAGGATTGTCACCCTTGACATTGATGCCGGCACGAGCGCGCAACAGTGCAACGCCGCCGCCAGGAACGATGCCTTCTTCGACTGCAGCGCGCGTAGCGTGCAGTGCGTCTTCAACACGTGCTTTCTTTTCTTTCATTTCGACTTCGGTTGCAGCGCCAACCTTGATTACGGCCACGCCGCCAGCGAGTTTTGCAACGCGCTCTTGCAGTTTTTCACGGTCGTAGTCCGAGCTTGCTTCTTCGATCTGCACACGAATTTGTTTGACGCGCGCTTCGATTGCGGAGCCTTGGCCTGCGCCATCGATCACGATGGTGTTTTCCTTGCCGACTTCAATACGCTTGGCTTGGCCCAGATCTTCCAATGTGACTTTTTCCAATGTCAGGCCGACTTCTTCCGCAATCACTTGACCACCGGTCAGGATCGCGATGTCTTCCAGCATCGCCTTGCGACGATCGCCAAAACCAGGCGCCTTAACAGCACAGGTTTTCAGAATGCCACGGATGTTGTTGACCACCAGTGTTGCCAGTGCTTCGCCTTCGATATCTTCAGCGATGATCAGCAGTGGACGACCCGCTTTGGCGACTTGCTCAAGTACCGGCAGCAGATCGCGGATGTTGGAAATCTTTTTGTCGTACAGCAGGACGAAAGGGTTTTCCAGCAACGACACTTGCTTTTCTGGAGTGTTGATGAAGTACGGCGACAGGTAACCGCGGTCGAACTGCATGCCTTCGACGATGTCGAGTTCGTCATTGAGTGATTTGCCATCTTCAACAGTGATCACGCCTTCTTTGCCGACTTTTTCCATCGCTTCAGCGATACGCTCGCCGATCGACGCATCGGAGTTGGCGGAGATCGAACCGACTTGGCCGATTTCCTTAGATGTGGTGCAGGGCTTCGCGATTTTCTTCAGCTCTTCGACAGTCGCAGCAACCGCTTTGTCGATACCGCGCTTCAGATCCATCGGGTTCATACCGGCGGCTACGAATTTCATGCCTTCACGGATGATCGCTTGTGCCAGCACGGTCGCAGTCGTGGTGCCATCACCCGCGTTGTCGGAAGTCTTGGAAGCGACTTCCTTCACCATCTGCGCGCCCATGTTCATCAGCTTGTCTTTAAGTTCGATTTCCTTTGCAACCGAAACACCATCCTTGGTGATGGTCGGGGCGCCGAACGAACGCTCCAAAATGACATTGCGGCCTTTCGGTCCGAGAGTAACCTTAACTGCGTTGGCGAGAATGTTGACGCCTTCGACCATTTTTGCGCGGGCGCTGTCGCCGAATACTACTTCTTTAGCTGCCATGTTCATGACTCCTTGAATT
>CAJDWW010000029.1_pt1 | contig 13114 bp, 16 predicted proteins | sample 7391721 | NCBI WGS metagenome assembly CAJDWW01 (sample SAMEA7055731, study PRJEB34461) | soil metagenome | biome: terrestrial ecosystem; feature: Peninsula; material: soil | place: Antarctica | collected 2016
TCGAGAATGCTTCTTTCGCAGCAAAGCGCGTGGCTAGGAAACGCAGACCTCGAACCTCAACTTTACTTTTTCTGCGGCGATATTTTTCCAATTCTTCCGGTCCCAGCACACGTTCCGCGAAGCGTTCGCCATGACGCGTCAGCGCTGCTTCCACGCGCGAAATCTGAATAATATCGGTGCCTATGCCGTAAATCATTTCTTGTGCAGACCAAGACGCGCGGCGGTCATCAGCGCTTTCATCTCTTTCACCGCATTTTTCCAACCGATGAATACTGCTTGGGCGACGATCGCATGACCGATATTAAGCTCATTGATTTCAGAGATTGCCGCAATCGACTGTACATTCGTATAGTGCAATCCATGTCCTGCATTCACCTTCAAGCCGTACTTGATGCCCAATAACACACCTCGTTTGCATAACGACCGGTATGAATTTCAATTACCGGTGCACCGCTTTCAGCGGCGGCTTTGATCTGCTCTGCGTCGGGGTCGATAAACAGGCTGACGCGCACACCTTCCGCCTGCAGCTGGCGAACCGCCGCCTGTACTTCGGCAAAACGTCCGACCACATCGAGCCCACCTTCAGTCGTCACTTCGAGACGGCGTTCAGGCACCAGACAGGCGTCGTGCGGCTTGATACGACAAGCGAAATCGAGCATTGACGGGGTCACGGCGGACTCCAAATTCATTCGAGTACGCAATTGCGGACGTAATGCTTCGACATCGGCATCACGGATATGTCGGCGATCTTCGCGCAAATGCAATGTGATTGCATCTGCTCCCGCTTCTTCGGCCAGCAACGCGGCTTCTACTGGATCGGGATAATCTGTGCCGCGTGCATTACGCAAAGTCGCGATATGATCGATATTGACGCCGAGGTCAATCACAGTATTGGCAGGGTTCAAGAGGCTCATGGTTGAATTTATAACTGCATCAGGTCTATCAGTATCTGCCGCGTATTCAATTGCGCATTACCCAAATGATGCGCGAGCAGAAAACGCATCAAGAATTTACTTTGCGACTGAGTGGCAACATCGGAATAATCTTCAGCTTCCATATCGAGCAAAGTTTTCCCCGTCACCTTCGGCCACATGTCGGAAACGGTCGCCGGACGTGAGCCACGTTCCGGATCAACTACGTACAGCTCATCTGACACTACGGTTCTTGCCGTGGATGCGCACCGTGAAAAATCGCCGGCGACGCCGGTTTCTTTCAATAACGCGCGCTCGAATTTACGTAACACAATCGGTGCAGGTTCATTGTGCGCCAACTGATTGAGGGTTGCCACATAATGATCGAACAACAGTGGATGCGGATCATCGCGCGCCAATAGTTTTACCAGTAATTCATTCAGATAAAAACCACATAGAAGTGCTGATTTTTCGAGCGGCGGCAAACCACCAACCCATTCTGCACCAGTCAATGTGCGTATCTCAGATTTCCCACTCCAGCTCACCGACAGCGGTTGGAAAGTCTGAAGCACGCCACGTAAACGAGAATGCGGGCGCTTCGCCCCTTTCGCAATCATCGCGATACGTCCGTGATCTCGCGAAAGAATATCAACGATCAAGCTGGTTTCCTTGTACGGATAACTGTGCAGTACGAATCCAGGCTGATGCATGATGCGATGATCGCGGCTGGCCGGCATGCGGCTGCCGGCAGGAGATGAGCGATGTTCGGTAAGAGCCACAGGCACTTCAATATCCGCAGTACCGTCCGACAGAAGCGTGGTTGGTGGCGCCAGCGGTATCGTATCGCGACTTGAAATTCCGGCTTCGGTATCCGCTTCTCGCATCACTACTGCATTCCGTTTATTGGCTCAACGTTGTTGAACTATCGAATTATTCGTAACCGTAGGCGCGCAGGCCAGCTTCGTTATCGGCCCAGCCCGACTTCACTTTGATCCATATTTCAAGATAGATAGGACCATTAAATAATTTCTCCATATCGAGACGTGCTTGGGTCGAAAGTTGCTTCAAGCGCGCTCCTTTCTGGCCGATCACCATCGCCTTGTGACTATCACGTTCCACCAGAATAGATGCAAATATTCGGCGCAGATTACCTTCCTGCTCAAATTTTTCGATCAGCACGGTGCTGGTATAAGGCAGCTCGGCACCCACTAAACGGAACAATTTTTCTCGAACAATTTCTGCAGCGAGAAAACGTTCGCTACGATCGGTGATCTCGTCTTCATCGAATACCGACTGATTCTCAGGCAGCAGGGCACGAATCTCATCCTGCAGTTCTTTTAATTGAAAACCCGCTTGAGCAGACACCGGCACGACTGCGGAAAATTGATGCTGAGCAGCGATCTGTTGCGCAAACGGCATTAGCTTTGCCTTGTCCTTCATGTGATCAGATTTGTTAATCACCAACACACAAGGGACGTCCGCTGGAATCAAATTCAGCACTTTTTTATCCGCGTCACCAAACATACCCGCTTCAACGACAAACAAAATGACGTCTGATGCCGTCAAAGTATTGAGTACCGTTTTATTCAAATTGCGATTGAGAGGATTCGAATGACGAGTCTGAAAGCCTGGTGTATCCACATAAACAAACTGCGCATCCGCGGTAGTTTGGATGCCGGTGATGCGGTGGCGAGTCGTTTGCGCCTTGCGCGATGTGATACTGACCTTAGTGCCGATCAACGCATTCATCAAGGTAGACTTACCGACATTCGGTCGTCCGACGATCGCAATATAACCACAATGAAATTCAGGAGAAGAAAGTGTCTGCGTCATGCCGGTTTTGATTTTGAAACGACGGGGGTTTTCTCGGCAATGATATTGCCGGGTTTGTCTGAAGATGACGAAGTTACTATTGAAACCGCTACTGATTCATTGGGCGACAAGTCGGCGCCCTTTGGTGGTGCTTTGGTTTTAGCATCATTTTTCACTGACGATTTGGCGAGTTTGGGTGGCTCCTCAACTAAATCTGTCGATTGAATGGTCGCAATCCCTGCCAATTTCAATTGGGTCGTGCGCGGCTTGCTCTTGCGACTGGAAGGGACTGATTTGATTGTAGCTTGTGCTGCCTCCAACGCACGTTTAGCCGCCGCCTGTTCGCCCGCGCGACGACTTCCGCCGGTACCAAACACTTGAATATCCAATTTAGGCACCAGACATTCAATTTCGAATTCCTGATTATGTGCAGCGCCATGCGTGGCGACCACGTTATATTGAGGTAGTGCGATTTTTTTTCCCTGCAAAAATTCCTGCAACAGGGTTTTAGCATCTTTACCGAGTGTTTGTGGATCGACGGTATCGAGAATAGGAATGTAGAGTGAATGAATAACGTCACGCGCCGCGCCGAAACCGGTGTCAAGAAAAATAGCGCCAATCAGCGCCTCTACCGTGTCAGCCAGAATCGACGGCCGTCGAAAACCGCCTGACTTCAATTCACCTTCGCCAAGCCGTAAACACTGTGACAGTTCAAGCCGCTGCGCAATTTCATAAAGTGTTTGCTGCTTGACCAAGTTGGCTCGCACTCGTGACAAATCGCCTTCATCAATCTTGGTATACCGATCGAAAAGCAGTGACGCCACCACGCAGTTCAGCACCGAATCACCGAGAAATTCCAACCGCTCATTATGAAAACTACCATGGCTCCGATGCGTCAATGCTTGCTGTAGCAATACAACATTTTTGAAGGTGTAACCCAGCCGGCTTTGCAGCACTGTCGCGTCCATATCAGCCTATCGCTCTCACCTTATTCGATCGCCTTGTTCGAAGATTTCCGAGCAGTAGTGCCCTCAAATTCCAGCAACAAACTAGCTGGCCCTACCAAAGGGATCTTTTTTTCATAGGCAAAACTAATTTCAAAACCGTTACCATCACGCGTAATGTCGAGATCACGACCTGCGATAGAAGTGACATAACCAACATCGGCTCCTCTGTCAAAAGCGGCCTGAATTTCGCGTGGCGTAGTGCCGGCATCCTTCGAACTGACAATCAACCTCTTCACCGTCAGATATTCACTGACAGCTGGCACCACTTTCAAAGCCAGCAAACCTATCATCGCGACAATGACCAAGAGGAAAATCAGCCCCACCAACGTAAGCCCTTGCTGCTGATTTTTGTTTTTTGTTTTCATTTTTCTCTCCGCTTTATTGGATACGATCGCCGATGCGTTTCAAATTTCCTAAGTTCATCCAAACAAAAAATGCCTTACCAACGATATTCTGATCCGGAACAAAACCCCAATAACGACTATCCAAGCTGTTATCTCGATTATCTCCCATCATGAAATACTCTCCCGTCGGCACCGTACACACGAAACCTTCTGAGTTATAGCTGCAAAGATCACGGTGCGGAAAATCATGAGGATAGGAAACATAAGGAGGGAGCCGATCATCATTCAGTATTCTATGCTTAACTCCAGTCAGATTTTCCTGCAATTGCTTGGAATAAGTTAAATGCTCTTCATCTAGGAATTCCGGCAGCGCCTGATAAGACATTGCTTTACCATTAATCTCCAAGCGCTTGTTTTTATAGGTTATTTTATCACCCGGAACACCTACCACGCGTTTGATGTAATCAAGTGTCGGATTTTCTGGGTAGCGAAATACCATCACATCGCCACGCTGCGGATGCCCTATCTCAATAATTTTCTTATTCAGCACGGGCAACCGGATCCCATACTCGAATTTATTTACCAGTATTAGATCGCCTACCATTAATGTCGGCACCATTGAACTCGACGGGATTTTAAATGGCTCATATAAGAACGACCGTAGAAAGAAAACTACCGCAATAACGGGGAAAAAACTCCCCGAATATTCAATCCAAATCGGCTGGCGGAGCATTTTCGCCTCCAGCGTGGCGCGCGCATTCTGATTCGGCTGGAGCTGACTATCGAACTCGGCCAGTGCCTTATCCGCTTTGATGCGGCGCTGTTTGGTTAGATAAAAGATGTCGGCAAACCAGATGATGCCTGTGACAATCATCAGTACGAAAAGAATCAATGCGAAATTGCCGAGTATGGTTTGCAGTGTCATTTGTCATCCACTTGTAGGATTGCGAGGAAGGCTTCTTGCGGTATCTCTACTGAGCCAACCTGCTTCATGCGTTTCTTGCCCGCTTTTTGCTTTTCGAGCAGTTTTCGCTTGCGGGAAATATCGCCGCCGTAGCATTTTGCCAGTACGTTCTTGCGCAATGCCTTGACGTTTTCGCGCGAAATAATATTGGCGCCGATCGCAGCTTGGATCGCCACATCGAACATCTGACGTGGGATCAATTCACGCATCTTGGCGGCGACCGCGCGACCACGATACTGGCTATTCGAGCGATGCACGATAATCGCCAGCGCATCAACCTTTTCACTATTGATCAGCATATCGACCTTGACCACATCCGAAGGACGATATTCCTTGAACTCATACTCCATCGACGCATAGCCGCGCGAGGTCGATTTTAATTTATCAAAGAAATCCAACACGATTTCTGCCATCGGCATTTCGTAAATCAGTTTGACTTGCTTGCCGTGATAGCTCATGTCCATCTGAACGCCGCGCTTTTGCGTGCACAGCGTGATCACCGAGCCCACGTATTCCTGCGGCATATACAGACCGACAGTGACGATCGGCTCACGGATTTCCTCGATCTTCGACGGATCCGGCATTTTCGATGGGTTATCCACCATCAGCACTGTGCCGTCGCGCAGTACCACTTCGTAGATCACTGTCGGCGCGGTCGTGATCAAGTCCATGTCGAACTCACGCTCTAGACGTTCCTGCACAATCTCCATGTGTAGTAAGCCGAGAAACCCACAGCGAAAACCAAAGCCAAGCGCCTGCGACACTTCTGGCTCGTACTGAAGCGCGGCATCATTCAACTTAAGTTTTTCGAGAGAGTCACGCAACGCATCATACTGATTGGCTTCAACCGGAAATAGCCCCGCGAAAACTTGTGGCTGTACTTCCTTGAAGCCAGGCAAAGGTGCAGTCGCTGGCCGCGCAGCCAGCGTGACCGTATCGCCAACTTTGGCTGCGTTCAATTCCTTGATGCCAGCAATTACAAAACCAACCTGCCCTGCCGACAAGGTTTCGCGTACCACCGATTTGGGCGTGAACACACCGACGCTTTCCGTCAAATGCTGCGACTGATTCGCCATCAGTAATATTTTGTCTTTAGAACGCAAAGTGCCGTTGACTACCCGCACCAGCATCACTACACCGACATAGTTATCAAACCAAGAATCGACGATCAACGCCTGTAACGGCGCCTCTGGATCACCTTTCGGCGGCGGCACTTTGACAATCAGCGACTCCAGCACATCCAACACGCCGAAGCCGGTTTTCGCCGAACAATGCACCGCTTCCGACGCATCAATCCCAATCACCTCCTCGATTTCCTCGATCGCGTTCTCAGGATCAGCGGATGGCAAATCGATCTTATTCAGTACTGGCACCACTTCCACGCCGAGCTCGATCGCGGTGTAGCAATTCGCAACCGTTTGCGCCTCAACTCCCTGCGATGCATCAACCACCAGCAGCGCGCCTTCACATGCGGATAACGAACGACTGACTTCATAACTGAAATCGACGTGACCCGGAGTATCGATCAGGTTGAGGTTATAAATTTGGCCGTCGCGCGCGGTATAAGACAGCGCCGCCGTCTGTGCCTTGATGGTGATGCCACGCTCACGTTCGAGAGCCATCGAATCGAGTACCTGCGCTTCCATTTCACGGTCGGACAGTCCGCCGCATAACTGGATAATGCGATCAGCCAACGTCGATTTGCCATGATCGATATGAGCGATGATGGAAAAATTACGGATATTATTCATCAAAGTGGTTATGGAGGAAACGCATGACAGTTCCCTGTCACGGGAAAATCAAGACTGTATTATGAAAAAGCGCCTGAGCGGGGCAACCCCAGCCGAGCGCATTATACGGAGGGCTATTCGACCGCGTATTTTACCGGATTTCAGAGGGGAAATCCGATGTTGGAAAGAACACTCCTTATAGCGATGCTAGAAAGGTGTTCAACTTGGCTTCATCAAGAAAATAATGACAGATTTCTACCGGCATCGCGCCCGCTTTTATTCCAATCAGCACTGGTACTAATTCATCGTATTTCATGACCAGTTGATCGTCGAGATCAATATCGATCACGTCTAAATCAAATAGCTGAGAACCCAGACGCTGCTTCAGCGCTTCTAGCATATCGTCACATAGATGACAGTACGAGCGAGAATAAAGAATAAAATGAATCAAAGGTATTCCACAGATAAAAAGAGCTGCAAACCAACCCGGTTTGCAGCTCTATCAATGGTTAAGATACTTATTGTCCGCTAGGTTTGATCGGCACGAACTGCGACGAATCACCGCGGCGCACCAGTAGCACGGCCGTTTTTTTCTGCTCGAGTTTTGCCACCAGCGCATTGAACTGCTTGGCATTTTCGACATCAGTATTATTGATGCGCAAAATAATATCTCCCGCACGCAATCCTGCTCGCAGTGAAGAACCTTCCACTGCATCGACCACGACGCCACCATCGATCTTCAACTCGCGCTTCTCTGCATCAGTCAAGTCATTAACGCCCAACCCCAATGAATTGACTGCCGGACTCGATTGCGCTTTCTTGCTTTCGCTCTTCGCAATTTTTTCCGGTTCCATTTCTGCCACCGTAATCGGCAAATCACGGTTTGCACCTTTGCGCCACACGGTCATAGCGGCACGCGTTCCTGGCTTCGTGCTACCAACCATGCGCGGCAGATCCGTCGCCTTATCGATCGCAACACCATTGAATTTCACAATAATGTCGCCGGCCTCAACTCCTGCTTTTTCTGCCGGACTGGCTGGTTCGACACGCTGCACCAGTGCGCCCAATGCACGTGATAGACCCAGTGATTCCGCCACGTCCTTGGTAACTTCGCCGATCTGTACGCCGATACGTCCACGTGTCACTTTACCGCTTTTCTTCAACTGCTCAGTAACGCGCATCGCTTCATCGATCGGCACCGCGAATGAAATTCCCATATAGCCACCTGAGCGACTATAAATTTGCGAGTTAATACCGATAACTTCACCGCGCATATTAATCAGCGGACCACCTGAATTACCAGGATTGACAGCGACGTCAGTCTGAATCAAAGGCAGATACTCGCCAGTATCACGCGCTTTCGCCGAGACGATCCCTGCCGTCACCGTATTATCCAAGCCGAACGGCGAACCGATCGCAATCACCCATTCGCCTGCTCGGATTTTGTTTGAGTCACCCATTGGTAGCAGCGGCAGATTAGTGCCATCAATCTTCAGCAACGCAACATCGGTTCGTTTATCAATACCAATGACCTTTGCCTTGAATTCACGTTTATCGGTGAGCGCCACATAGACATCGTCCGCACCATCCACCACGTGCGCATTGGTCATCACATAACCATCAGGGGAAATGATGAAACCCGAACCAACACCGCGCGTCACATCTTCTTGTTGTGGTGCAGGTGCTTGCTTGCGGTTGCGAGGAGCGCGTTCCGGTTGTTGGCGCGGCGGAAGCGGAGCGCCAAAGAAGCGGCGGAAGAATTCCTGCATTTCCTCATCATCGCCGCCAGGCATGCCACGATTAACCTCAACTTTTTCTGTAGTACGGATATTGACAACCGCCGGACCGCTGCGATCTACCAGATCGGTAAAGTCGGGCAAACTACTTGCTGCTGGCGCCGCATGCGCGTCATTGACAACGGCGGTCGCGGCTAGTGCGCCAACACTGCTTGCTACCGTCAACAAAATCGCTGCTGCTATTTTCTGAATCGAATAGATTGAATAGATTGTTTTCATGGAATCCCAATAACTGAATAAAATAATAAACTGAATTATTTAGATTTGAACTCAACCGAATTGGCGACACGTCGAATCGCCGCCGAAGGCACTTCGCCGACAATGGTAAGCCAAAAATCTCCGTAGCGCTTGCCGACGATATTCATCGCGCCCTGCTGAAGCGAACCTTCAGTTCGACTCTGGGTGGCAGGCTCAATAAAAATCGAAATAGCAGCAAGTCCATCCGAATAAACGATTTGGGATAATTCGCGTTGACTGGCACTCGTTTTTTTATCAGTGCTATCCGATACCAGTCGTTTGATTTCATGAATTTTTCTGAAGCCGGGCGGCGGTGCTTTCACGCTCCAGCCCGTCAAATGGGTTTCATCCATAATCGCGTTTTCGATGCGCCACCCGCGCGTATTCACCACACCAACTTTGACCCGTGAGCGATCAATTTTTCCAATCGCAACTTGGGTAAAAGAAATCTGCTCGACGATTGCGCCACTCGCATTCAGTGTCTGAGCACGCAGCAATAGTCCACTATTTTTTTCGGCGCACAATTTATAGCCATAGCGAAAATCATCCTTCGGCTCCAATATCACAGACTGGCATTCAAATCCGGCAATGCGACCGCTTCCCGCTTTTCTGATCGCATAGTAGTCCGCCAGATCAGAAGGTGCCGCATTCAGAATCGCCGGGAAAACTTCATGCGTGACGCGCTTCTCCATCAACAGCGTTTTGAGGTCCGGCATGTAATACAGGATGTCATCATTGTTGCGAATATATTCGCGCGATGCGCCATCCAAAACTTCCAGCCGCTCAGTCTCATCATGGCCGTTAGTCACATGCGTAATACGTGAGGTCCTGACTTGGTCGCCCTGCTGATAAACAAATACACCAGAATAATCAAGGTGCTCTGCTGCTGCTCGAATTTTCTTCAGCCATGTTCCTGCATCGATCTTATCTACGCTGACAGCGAGTTCACCGGCTTGCGCAGAAGTGAAACTCAGGCTGTGTAAGGACGCAACCAAGCCGATCAAAAACAATGTTTGCCGCATAAATTATTTATTGGTGTCCCGCTGCAGCCATACCAGGAAGCAGAAAACGGCGGAGTTTTTTTCGAATAGGAACATTACCACGAACCTGTGGTGCCACAATCGCAGGCTCCTGCTCGACACGCATCATCAACTTGGCAGTGAAGTCGTCACTCATGGATATCGTCAACTCGTCGGAACGTAACGCATCGCTTAGCCGATGATAAACGTCCCACGCGGCATTGCCTTTGGCGCCGTACAAAGAGGCCAGCGCAACATCAATTTCCTTATCGCCGATCTCGCCATCGATAAAAGCCGATATCTGCTCGTGGTCACTGTTTCTGGTATTCATCGCAAAAAGCCAAGGCTCCCTCGTACTATCAAAAATTATTGTATTTTCAGTTACCAGCGTTTATCGATCGCCGTTCCCAACAGCGGTCGCAGTTTTTCTGCAATGGCTTCGCGCGCTCTAAATATCCGGCTACGCACGGTACCGATCGGACATCCCATCGCTTCAGCGATCTCATCGTAACTTAGGCCTTCAATCTCGCGCAATGTAATCGCTATTCTGAGCTCTTCTGGCAGTGCATCCATCGCCACATTAACGGTCTCGGCAATCTGCTTGGTAGCCATCATCGATTCCGGCGTGTTGATGTCTCTTAGGTGTTCACCGTCATCAAAAGTTTCTGCTTCTTCTGCGTCCGCCTCAGTAGAAGTCGGCGCACGACGACCTTGAGTCACCAAATAATTTTTTGCTGTATTAATCCCGATTCTGTACAGCCAAGTATAAAAAGCCGAATCTCCACGAAATTGGGGCAACGCTCGATATGCTTTGATAAAGGCTTCCTGCACCACGTCTTCAGCCTCCGCCTGATCGCGCACCAACCGCGATACCAGTCGCATCAGCTTTCGCTGGTACTTGATCACCAACAGCTCGAACGCCTTTTTGTCACCTCGCTGTACGCGTTCGACAAGCAGTTGATCAATATCGCGTTCTGTTGTCAATCGCGCACCCTTGAGTTGCGGCAACATTCGCGTATTCCGAACAGTTGACCGAGAGAAATGTAAAAGGTTCAATCATCGCTTCCAAAATCCGAAAAAATGCCCTGCTGGGTTGGCTCTCGATGCGTCGCGATCCAGCGGCATGCCACTGACAATGCTCTGAAGGATTCTCGATCAATGCTATCCATCAAGATCACTAAACGGATCACACGTCCAGTCGAGGTTTTCAGATTCAATAGCAGCAAAAATGGCCACAAAGTTGAATCTGGCAGCAGCTTCACCTGAACGCCTTCCAGTGGTTTTTTTACAGAGCATTGTCGGTAAGCCCAAGCAACCCATGCCGTAGTTTCCGTCAACCGAATCTGGCCGTTGCCGGAAATATCAATACGATGCGTTTTTCTGCAAAGATTGAGATAAATAACTGCGCAAAATGCAAAGGAAATACAGACTGTGGCTACTGCGGATTGGAGAAAAAACGAAAGGTCACCAACCATGCCGGCACCTATCACGACGCCGATGACAGCGACACCAATGCACCCGCCATCGACAAGCAGTAACAAGGAGCGGGAAGTTTTGACTACAGCGGAAACCGCAATAGACATGATGGAGATGAAAAACGTTGACGCTGCTTGTCCCGTAAAGGACAAGCAGCCGGAGATCAGATTTTACCGAGAACCAGCGTTCCGTTGGTACCGCCAAAACCAAATGAGTTTTTGACCGCGATATTGATGGTCATTTTACGAGCAGTATTCGCACAATAATCGAGATCGCAAGCTGGATCCTGATTAAAAATATTAATGGTCGGAGGAGAAATTTGCTGGTGTATCGCAAGCGCGGTAAACACCGCTTCCAACCCACCAGCACCGCCCAGCAAATGACCGGTCATCGACTTGGTTGAATTCACGACAGTTTTCTTCGCGTGATCGCCCAACGTACGCTTGATCGCCACCGTTTCTGCCAAATCACCTAACGGTGTCGATGTGCCATGTGCATTGACGTAATCAACTTGATCCGCATTCACGCCCGCATTTCGTAGCGCAGAAATCATACAGCGTCGTGCGCCATCACCATTTTCCAATGGAGCAGTCATATGATGCGCATCTGCACTCATGCCGAAACCGAGCAACTCTGCATAGATACGAGCACCGCGCGCTTTGGCGTGCTCGTACTCTTCCAACACCATCACGCCTGCGCCTTCACCTAATACGAAACCATCGCGATCTTTGTCCCATGGACGAGAGGCGGTTGCGGGATCATCATTGCGTGATGAGAGCGCGCGGGCAGCGGCGAAACCACCCAGACCGAGCGGAGAAATGGTGGATTCTGCGCCGCCGGCAATCATCACATCCGCATCGCCGTATTCGATCATGCGTCCAGCTTCACCGATGCAATGCAGGCCGGTGGAACAAGCAGTAACGATCGCAAGATTTGGGCCTTTGAGACCGTACTTGATCGACAGATGCCCCGAAATCATGTTGATGATGGATGCCGGAACAAAGAATGGTGAAATACGACGCGGACCACGACTCACCAATTCAGCGTGAGTCTCTTCAATCAGCGGCAGACCGCCGATACCAGAGCCGACGATCACACCAATCTTCTCGGCATTCTCATCGGTGACCTGCAATCCACTATCCCGCATTGCCTGCATACCAGCCGCGATACCGTAATGGATGAAATGATCCATATGGCGCGCTTCCTTGGCAGGAATGTAGTCCTCGATATTGAAACCCTTCACCTCTCCCGCGAACTGCGTGGAAAAAGGTGATGCGTCGAATTTGGTAATCGTCGCAATACCGGATTTACCGGCAATCAGAGCTTCCCAGGAATCGGCAACCGTATTGCCGATGGGTGATATGCAGCCTAAGCCAGTGATAACGACACGACGTTCACGCGAGCGGCTCAAATAATTCTCCTAGAGTCGTGCGAAAAATATTAGGCCTTGACGTGCGCTGTGGCGTAGTCGATGGCTTGCTGAACAGTCGTGATCTTCTCAGCTTGCTCATCAGGGATTTCCATTTCGAACTCATCTTCCAGCGCCATCACGAGCTCAACAGTGTCAAGTGAGTCAGCACCCAGATCATCGACGAACGATGATTCGTTTTTGATGTCTGCCTCGGCGACGCCCAATTGCTCGGCGACGATTTTCTTAACGCGTGGTTCGATATCGGACATGTTATTGCTCCATTGGTTGTGACAGAAAGTGCGCGCATTTTAGCAGGTTTGCGCGCCGAAAATTCACTTTTAACTATTGCCTTCCAATTTATTGGAAAACAAACTCTCATCATAGGTAAGTTCATCCTGCCAATGAAA
>CAJDWW010000097.1_pt1 | contig 12602 bp, 10 predicted proteins | sample 7391721 | NCBI WGS metagenome assembly CAJDWW01 (sample SAMEA7055731, study PRJEB34461) | soil metagenome | biome: terrestrial ecosystem; feature: Peninsula; material: soil | place: Antarctica | collected 2016
TAAAATCACCTGCCATCACACACCCGAGCTAGAGCGATGCGTTGCATGGAATGACCCGTCAATCGACATCCATTGGCCGCTCGATGGCGCGCCGCTACTGTCTGAAAAAGATCAGCATGCACCGCTGATTGCGAATGTCGACTGCTATTCATGAACTATTTTTGAAATAAGCGGTTTTCCCGCCGCATAGCCATCGAGCTGCACAACGTCGCATCGCAACGGCGTGAGTCTTGATCACTACCCTAGAGAGCCTCATATCCCGAGGGGCGAACACAAACCACCGGGATGAAACAAGGTGACTCACTTCCTCCCACAGATTAAAATTCGGCATCTTTAAAAGATCGACATACAAATATGCAGTTTACCCAAACCCAGAATTATCCAAAAAAATCGATTGCATACAGGGGGACTCTGCTTGCCCTCTCTTCAATTGGGACTGCGCTTGTCTTGGGTTGGCTACTGAAATTCAGCAGTTATGGCTTTGATTTCACAGACGAGAGTTTTTATCTCGTATGGATCTCCAATCCGTTTTTATATGATGCTTCTACCACGCAATTCGGGTTTATTTACCATCCTTTGTATTTACTCCTGAATGGAGATATCGCTAACCTCAGACGATCAAACATCATCGTTACGTTCGGTCTGTCATGGATTCTCGCAGCCGTATTGTTGAGAACACTGATACGTGAAGAGTCCACCCACAAACCGACACTGTTGGTAGTGGCGGCCGGACTTGCGGTTTCGTCGCTTGTTATTTTCGATTCCTGGTTGCCCACGCCCAGCTACAACAGCCTTGCGTTACAAGCATTACTTTTATGTTCCATTGGTTTGATCCTAGCGGACAAGAGCGTCTCCCGACAGAGTATTTGGGGATGGCTATTGATTGGCATGGGCGGCTGGTTGGCTTTCATGGCCAAACCCAGCACCGCATTGGGACTGGCGATCGGCGTCTTTCTCTATCTTATTCTCGCGTGCAAATTTTCGATCCGCCTGCTGCTACTTTCGATCGGCACTGCTCTGATTCTGCTGGTCATTAGCGCACTATGGATTGACGGGTCGGTATATATATTTATCGACAGGCTGAGAACAGGCATTGAGTTCGCGAGCTATCTTGGCGGTGGGCACACACTAAATGAAATCATCCGCTTAGATGATTTCCAGCTAAATAATGCGGAAAATCTTTCAATAAAAATATTTGGTGGCGTTACTTTCGGTGCCATGTGGTGCGCCTACTCAGAGAAATTTTTAGGGAAAGCCGTCACAACAACTATCTCTGTATTTTTATTAGCCGCTATCGTTGCGGTAATGACCGGCTTTACCCACAAGGTTGTCGAGTTCGGACGATTTCAGGATCTAATATTCTGGAGCCTCACCTTCGCGGCGGTCGCATTTGGATTGACCTCCCTCCGAAGAAGCACACGTCAATTCATTCACCCCACGCATTGGGCTATCGCCTTACTGTTTCTGGTAATGCCCTATTTTTACGCATTTGGTACCAACTCTAACTACTGGCAAGCGGAAGGAGCTGCAGCAATTTTCTGGATTCTTGCAGGAGTCGTTTTGCTGGCTCCTCTTGCAACGGCTCAGAAAAATTGGGAGTTTGTGCTGCCGATGGCACTTGCGACGCCATTGATTACCGGTTTGCTATTGCAAACCGGGTTGGAAAATCCGTACCGACAACCTCAACCTTTGAGATTGAATAGCCACGTGGTTGAGCTCGGCACACCGAACTCAAATCTTGTACTCTCCGAAGAAACTGCCGAATATCTAAACAACGCCAAAAAGGCAGCACATCGTGCCGGATTTAAATCTGCAACACCCGTCATCGATCTTAGCGGCCAATCTCCCGGTATTCTTTATGCGCTTCAAGCCAAAAGCATAGCCCAAGCATGGATGATCGGCGGCTATCCCGGAAGCAAAAAACGTTTGACCGAAGCTTTAGCGCGCGTTTCTTGCGCTCAGTTGTCGGACGCATGGATTTTGATCGAACCGGATGGTCCTCGCAGCCTCCCAACCGACATTCTTTCTACAATAGGTTTTACATTTCCAAATGATTTTGTGTCCGTCACCGCTTGGAAAACCTCCACCGGAGCCGGTGGATATCCATTCAAACGGCAGCAATTTCTTTTTAAACCAACAAGATCAAAAATTGAAGCTCGCGAAGCATGCTTGCTCGCCCAATCAAAGTACCGTTCCAGGATTGATCGTGATTAACAAAACAATTTCTATTAGTCTCGTGGTACCTGTCTACCGGAGCGGAACAAGCCTTAACTCCCTATACACGAGGGCAAGCCAGCAATTACAGCTTATCTGCAATGACTGGGAAATCATTTTAGTAGATGACGCTAGCCCTGACGACACATGGGCAGCAGCAACTGCACTCCATCAGCAAGATCCTCGCGTCAAGGCTATTCGATTCGCGAAAAATCGGGGGCAGCAACATGCCACGCTGTGCGGTCTGGGATATGCCAGCAAGCAGTATGTCATTACTATCGATGACGATCTGCAATGTTTTCCAGAAGATTTACCCTTATTTATTGAGCAGCTTGAAAGTGGCAAGCATGTCGTAATTGGAAAAATACTGCCTTCTGCCAAGCAACATAGTCGTTGGCGTAACTGGGCCTCGCAATTAAATCAGCGTTTGGTTAGCAAGATCATGGGGAAACCGAATGATTTCGCTCTTTCTAGCTATCGCGCAATGACACTCCGAGTAACAAAGCAACTAATCAAATATCAAGGTGCTCATCCCCACATTACCGCGATGTTGTTCGCATCAATGCCAATCAGTCTTATGTCTAATGTTGTCATCCGCCATAGTCCGCGTGCCGATGGTGGAACATCAACCTACTCCCTTCTAAAACTTTTCAAGACTCTGTCATACCTACTCATCAACCACTCATATTTGCCGCTGCGATGTATGGTGATCTGGGGCTTGACCGTGAGTGGAATCAGCATTTTTTTTGCTGCCTATGTTTTGGTACGTGCGCTCTACGCTAGCCACAGCATCCCTGGTTGGGCCTCTCTCGCTGTACTGACATCATTTTTATCCGGGAACATTCTCCTTGCTCTCGGTGTGGTAGGGGAATATCTAGGCCGATTGGTCGAGAACGCTACACATCTCAGTCAGTTCCCCGTTATCGAAGAATATGTGGAGTGAAATAAAGAATGGCTGAATTTCAAGTAGAAGATTATTTCCCTGCCGGGAATGTTATTAAAGGTGGCGTTTTCTCACATCTTGATGAAACAGAAGCCAAAATTTCTGGTGCTCTGGTCTACTGCCAGAACATATTTTATTTAAACCTTGCGCTTGCCAATTCTCATGTATCAGCGATTTTATGTCTTCCTTCGCTAAAAGACGATGTGCTGACCGCAACCAAAGCAATCGTTTTGTGCGCTGATCCACGTAAGTCATTTTTTCAGCTTTACAACAAATTTTCTCATAAGGAAAATAACGCCACCGCTAGCGCGGCACCTCTCGGTGAACAATGCCGAATCCACCCTACCGCTTTCATTTCACCTAACGCACAGATAGGTAATCGTGTGGAAATATCAGCGCATGCGGTTATCGAAGACAATGTGCAGATTGGAGATGATACGTATATTGGCTCTAACGCAGTAATCGGAGCCGACGGGCTGATCACGATTCGATCTGACAACGGCACATTAATGCGGATTCGCCATCGGGGAAGTGTGATGATAGGGTCAGGTTGCCAGATACTGGCGGGTGCCGTTATCGCACGTTCACTGTTTCGAACCCCGACGACGATTGGTAAAAACTGCCAGATCGGCATCCTGAGCAATATCGGTCATGGGGTCGTAATTGGTGAAAATTCCGTAATATCTGGAAACAGCGTGATATCCGGGCGCACACAAATTGGGCAGCATGTCTGGGTGGGGACTTGCTGCTCGGTCGCCCAAGGTTTACAAGTGGGTGACAAAGCACAAATCAAAATGGGCTCCGTTGTGATCGAGAATATCGAGCCAGGATCTGTTGTATCAGGAAATTTTGCGATCAGTCACCGCGCCAACATGACCCATTATCTGAAAGGACGAAAACGATGATGTCTGCGGAATTGGCGATTGGCTTTAAGGGTGAACGCAGATATATCTATGGCCCGGATATGCTTGATGCGGCAATGGCTGAAATTGCCGGGAAAAATAATGGTGCAATCCTAAGTCAAGTGGATTTCCGAATTCACAAGATGACGGCGACGAACCTCATTCTGCATTGGTGCCAGAAGGAAAAGGGGAAATTCGAGATATCCAACGCAGTTGCCACACTTGATTTTCTTTCAGAAGGAAAACCATATGTAGCGGCTCTCAACGAAGGCTCGACGGCAAGCAATCAGCGGCAACCTTACGATGAAGCCACCATTCTTAACCAATGTGTCTTTAACCCTGAAGCTCGTATCGCAAAATTGATTGAAATGCCTATGGGGTTTTCGACTATTAAAATATTGGTCTCCATGAATAAAGGACTCCATCTCAACGCACTGACAAAGCCAGAAAGCACTCAGTGGATTTTTTGCCGCTGGGAAGGTGCTCAATGGCCTTTACCGAATAACTTGAGCGGAGCCACTCTCACGATTGATCAAACGCTCGGCTCGCGTCTCACACGTGCACGCGCGGAACTGAACAAGAACGTGATCGGTTATGTCTATTTCAGCGCTGGGAAAACCATATGATCGGTATTCAACACATCAGCACTTATCTACCTCCAAATCACATCGATAATCTAGCGCGCAGCGAGGCTCTTGGAGTTAGTGAAGAACAAGTTCGCAATAAAATCGGTTTTGTGCGCGTCGCTATCAAAAGTGAGGATCAAGACACTACCCAACTGGCAGCCGCCGTGTTTAGCCAATTAATTGAACAAACAAACTTGGACCCGGCCCATATCGATGCTCTGATAGTAGTGACACAAAACCCCGGTCGCAATATTCCTCATGTCTCGGCAGAGTTACATGGATTATTTTCGTTGAGACGGGACTGTGCCTGCTTCGATATAAGTTTAGGTTGCTCTGGATACGTTTACGGCCTATCCATTGTCAGTGCATTTATGCAAGCCAATGGGCTCAAGCGAGGCATCCTGATCACTGCTGATCCTTACTCTAAAATCATTGACCCTAACGACAAGGCAACAGCACTCATCTTTGGAGATGGAGCCACCGCTACTTTGCTGAGCGAGGCACCACTTTTCACTATAGGTAAATTTCGCTTTGGAACCCTGGGAAGCGAGGCAAATAAATTATGCTGCGATGATGGACGGCTGACCATGAACGGCCGTGCGGTATTTAATTTTGCCGCCATCAATGTGCCAGATAACATTCGCGACGCTGTTCAAGCCAATGATTTGACTCTGGACCAAGTGGATCAATTTCTTCTACATCAAGGTAGCCGCTATATTGTCGATACGATCGCTGACCGCCTCGGACTAGCAAATGAAAAAATGCCGTTTCTATCTGCTGATTATGGAAATACCGTTTCATCATCGATCCCCATGATGCTTGCACAAAGCCTGCCTGACGTTACACAAAAAAAGATTGTCCTGAGTGGATTCGGTGTGGGATTTTCGTGGGGCAGCACAGTAATCCAACGTAAGGAGTAATTCACCATGAATGTGGCGCGAGAAGACATTATTGATGCAATCGAAAAAGCTAAAGTCGTATCAGACGTCCGCGATCTCCGCGACGATATCAGTCTCACAGACCAAGGAATCGATTCGCTTGGGATTTTCAACGTGATTTTGATCCTACAAGAAAAATACGAGATTGAAATTCCTGATGAGGCTATTGATAACCTCAAGAATATTCCAGACTACCTTACTTATCTGAATCAATTAAAGAACTAATAACCTAATTTTCCAAGACAACGTGAAGGCAAAGGTGTTGAGAAAATTTGAATTTATGAATAGTCAGACGATGCGATATGCATTTGTTGGACTATCAAAGAGTTTTTTTGGATATTCAATTTATTTAATTCTTACATACTGCGGAATCCCACCAAAAATAACGATGACCATACTATATGGAGTTGGTGCGTTAATAGGTTATTTTGGAAATCGCGGTTATACATTTCGGGAAGTATGTTTGGGTCGGCTATTCGCTATTCACTAGCTCATCTAGTGGGGTACAGTCTTAATTTTTTTCTATTATTTACTTTTGTGGATAAACTGGGTTATCCACATCAAATAGTGCAAGCCGCTGCAATCCTTATAGTAGGAGGCTTTCTTTTTTTCGTGATGAAATTCTTTGTATTCAAAAATATCTGATGGCTCAAAAAAATCGGGATCCTTTCCCAGTCACGTCATTCGCAAACCTTGCCAATGCTGAATCTGGACATTGGTGGTTCTGCGCAAGAAATAAGATTTTGCTTTGGGTTCTACGAAATAGATGTGGAAACATATCCTCATTCCTTGAAATCGGTTGTGGAACCGGTTTCGTCCTCGAAGAAATTCGACGTGCCTACCCTACTGCTGAAATCTTTGGGGCCGAGTATTTTGATGAAGGCCTCGAATTTGCACGCAAACGTGTCCCTTCGGCAAAACTAAATCAACTTGATGCGCGACTGCTAAATCAACATGAGTGTTATGACGTAATTGGCGCCTTTGATGTCATTGAGCACATTGATGAAGATGAGATTGTTCTTAAAAATCTGGCAAACGCACTTCAATATGGAGGAAAACTACTCATCACCGTGCCACAGCATCGCTGGCTCTGGTCCGCAACGGATGAACGAGCCTGCCATGTACGCCGATATAGTCGACGCGAATTAGTCGACAAAGTACGACTGGCTGGATTGGAAGTGGAGTATCTAACATCTTTTGTCAGTCTACTGTTACCACTGATGTGGTTTTCAAGGCGAGCGGCGGGACGGATAGATAAAAATTCAAGAAGTGAATTTGAGATTTCTGAGAAACTAAATTGGCTCTTAGAAAAGTTAATGGGCATTGAGCTTCGTCTGTTGAAATGGGGCTTAACCTTTCCTTTAGGAGGGTCTCTATTGCTACTCGCAAAAAAACGGTATCCGAGCTAATAATCTCGCTCCCAAAATAGAGAATTGAATTTTTCCTGAGAAATTTTGAGGTTTATATGAAGGCGATTATTCTTGCTGGCGGCAGCGGCTCCCGCTTATATCCGTTGACACAAGTTTCCAGCAAGCAGTTGCAGGCGGTTTTCGATAAGCCGATGATCTACTATCCGCTCACGGTGCTGATGGCATCAGGGATAAAAGAGTTCTGCCTGATCTCCACTCCGCACGATCTGCCTCGCTATATGCAACTGCTCGGTGATGGCGCACGCTGGGGTATCAAAATCGAGTATCGGGAGCAGGCACGGTCAGAAGGCATCGCGCAAGCATTTCTGATTGCCGAAGATTTTATCGGTACTGACAATGTGGTGCTGATGCTCGGCGATAATATCTTCTCAGGAGGCGATGACTTCCCTCGTGCAATGGCTACTTTCACAAAAGGGGCAACGATCTTCGCCTACCATGTGAAGGATCCAGAGCGTTATGGTGTAGTTGAATTTGATCGCAATGGTCGGCCGCTGTCGATTGAAGAAAAACCGTCTCATCCGAAGAGTGGATACGCAGTACCTGGCATCTATATCTACGATAATCAGGTCATCGAGATCGCGCACTCGATCCAGCCCTCGGCGCGAGGTGAGCTGGAAATTACCGACATTAATCTGGAATATATGCGCCGAGCTGAGCTCCATGTTCATCGACTCAGCCGTGGATTTGCATGGCTCGACGCTGGTACCAGTACAGCTTTGCAGGAAGCATCCTCCTATATCGAGGCAATAGAGCGCCGCCAAGGCGTGAAGATAGGCTGCCCCGAAGAAGCTGCGCTGGTTCGCGGTTTTCTCAAAATCGATCAGTTTGAAACTCTGATCGGTGAAATGCCGAACTGTGAATATCGCGATTATCTGGTCGGTGTCGCGGCCGAAATGCGCAGGCTCGGAGGCTTGAAGTGAGTGATCGCAAAATTCCATTCAACCGCCCGTATATGACGGGCAAAGAACTTTATTACATCGCTGAAGCAAAATTCGGAAACATGCTGGCGGGCGATGGCCCTTTCACCAAACGCTGCCATGAATGGATAGAGCGACAGACCGACTGTAAAAAGGCGCTGCTGACACATTCTTGCACGGCTGCGCTGGAAATGGCCGCACTGCTACTTGATATCGGCCCCGGTGATGAAATCATCATGCCGTCTTACACCTTCGTATCGACAGCGAACGCTTTCGTTTTACGAGGTGGTGTACCGGTGTTCGTGGATATACGCGAAGACACGCTCAATCTGGATGAGCGTTTGATCGAAGCCGCGATTACTTCTCGCGCCAAAGCAATCGTGCCGGTCCATTATGCTGGCGTCGCATGCGAGATGGATGCGATCATGGAGATCGCACACCGCCACGGACTCAAGGTGGTCGAGGATGCGGCTCAAGGCGTCATGGCCTTCTACAAGGGACAGGCGCTGGGAAGTATTGGCGATCTGGGTGCGTTCAGCTTCCACGAGACCAAAAATGTCATTTCGGGTGAAGGCGGCGCATTACTGGTCAACGACGCGGCGCTGGCATTGCGCGCGGAAATCATCAGAGAAAAGGGAACCGACCGCAGCCGCTTTTTTCGCGGTGAGGTAGATAAATACACCTGGCAAGAAGTAGGATCATCTTTTCTGCCAGGTGAACTCATCGCGGCATTTTTATGGGCGCAACTTGAAGAAGCGGAAGCCATTACTCGCAGCCGCTTGGATATCTGGAACCGATATCACAAGAAGTTGGAACCACTTGAAGCACAAGGCATGTTGCGCCGCCCCTTCATTCCAGCCGACTGCCAGCATAATGCGCATATGTATTACGTACTACTTGCTCCTAGCATCGATCGCCAAGGTGTTCTGGCCGCGCTGAAACACGAAGAAATTAGCGCTGTTTTTCACTATGTTCCGCTTCATTTGTCGCCCGCAGGACAACGTTACAGTCGTGCTCACGGGTCAATGAAAATTACAGAAACCCGATCGGAGCAGTTGGTACGTTTGCCGCTTTGGATCGGTCTGACGGAAGCGGAACAAGATAGAGTCGTCGATGCACTAAGTCGCGCCGTAGCTTGATCTTGCTGCGATACCGGTATTGGGTCATACCACACACTTATAGACACAGCCGTTTAGCTAACTGAAGTGCAGCACTCGGTAGGAGAATTAATCAGGATAGCCCTTGAGGCCGCAACTCGCGGTCAGCGAATGACCCTGGCAACTTCATAAAAGTGAAAACCGACTGCACGCAACGTGCTAACCGGAAGTGATAGACCACAAGCCTCTTTAACTTTACGTCCCAAACGGCGTTGATCATAATCGAGAAAATCTTCTCCCAGCGCTTCAACGATCGCTTTACGGGTCACGCATTCACCGCTCATCAGCGCTAGTAAAACGGTGTAGTCTTGGCCGGAAAGTGGAATATCGATCCCCTGCGGTGTAATCAAACGGCGGGGCGATGCCGACAGTTGCCAGCATGCCCAATCTTCAGGCAATAATTCACGCGTAACCAATTTCCCATTATCTATTTTGCGCTGCGTAATGTCGCGTGCTACGCCGACTCTGACCTGATGCTGTTCAGACCAAGTTGCAGACCAGCTGATGTAAACCACCTTTCCATCTTTGCGGATATAGCGATTTTCAAAATAACTTTGCAAATATCCACCCATCACGCGGGCGGCCGATTGCAACGTTCTTTCGCGGTCATCGGGATGCACAAAGTCCAGCAGATATTTCCCCGTCATTTCAGATGGCGAATAGCCAAAGATGCGCTTGCACGCACCACTAATCGAAAGGCATTTGCCCTGCGGGTCAACCACACAAATCGCATCCAGTACCAAATCCTCAACGTAGCTGCTGACGTCGCTTACTTTTTCCATATTCCGTTCACCATCCTGTTATTCCTATACAACCGCGTATCTCTGACAGCTTGCCACACTGGCTGAATTTTATGGTTTCATAGATTGGAATGCGCGTGAATTTATCTTGGAATACTGCCGGTCGTCAGCGCACGTCGGCTGTGAATCATGTGACACAGAAATTCAAGACTCACGCTTTTCATCTAAGGAACAAAAACTCAACTCTGCAATTTTATGTAGGCGAAGAAAAAATACAAGGTATCAATTCCTCATGGCAATCGACCGTGAACCCAAATAAAAAAGGGTTAGCAATAACGCTAACCCCTTGTTTTGACTGGTGGGCCTCCCGTGAGTCGAACACGGCACCAACGGATTATGAGTCCGCTGCTCTAACCAAGCATGAGCTAGAGGCCCGTTGATCTGGTCAGGTTAACCGCCTTCGAGGAAACTTTTCAGTTTGTCCGAGCGCGATGGATGGCGCAGTTTGCGTAATGCTTTCGCTTCTATCTGACGAATGCGTTCACGCGTAACGTCGAACTGCTTGCCAACTTCTTCCAAAGTATGGTCAGTGGACATTTCGATACCGAAGCGCATCCGCAGTACTTTCGCTTCACGCGGCGTCAACGAATCCAGCACGTCTTTCACGACGCCGCGCATCGATGCATGCAGCGCAGCATCAGCCGGTGCCAACGTGTTGTTGTCTTCGATGAAGTCGCCCAGATGTGAATCGTCGTCATCACCGATCGGTGTTTCCATCGAGATCGGTTCTTTCGCGATCTTCATGATCTTGCGAATTTTATCTTCCGGCATTTCCATCTTGACGGCCAACGTTGCCGGATCGGGTTCAGCACCCGTTTCCTGCAAAATTTGGCGCGAGATACGATTCATCTTATTGATCGTCTCGATCATGTGCACCGGAATACGAATGGTGCGCGCCTGATCTGCGATCGAACGCGTAATAGCCTGGCGTATCCACCATGTCGCATACGTCGAGAATTTATAGCCGCGACGATACTCAAATTTATCGACCGCTTTCATCAAGCCGATATTGCCTTCTTGGATCAAGTCCAAAAATTGCAAACCACGATTGGTATATTTTTTCGCGATCGAAATGACCAGCCGCAGATTGGCCTCGGTCATTTCGCGTTTAGCCTTGCGCGCCTTCATTTCACCAGCGGACATTTTCTTGTTGATGCCACGCAGATCAGGCAGCGGCAACACCACGCGCGCTTGTAAATCAATCAGCTTTTGCTGCAATTCCTTGACAGTGGGTACGTTACGTCCGAGCACCGCGCTGTAGCTATGACCGCTATTAACTTCGCCATCAACCCAGCTAAGATTGCTTTCATTGCCAGGAAAAACTTTGATGAAATGATTGCGCGGCATGCCGCAACGGTTTACTGCAACGTCCAGAATTTGCTTCTCGATATGCCGTACTTCATCGACCTGGCCACGCAAGGTGTCGCACAGTTTTTCGACAAACTTCGCGGTAAAGCGAATGCTCAGCAATTCATCCGAGATCGCTTCCTGCGCCTTCACATAAGGCTTCGAGTTGTAGCCTTCTTTTTCGAAAGATTTACGCATCTTGTCGAAATTGGTCGAGATCGCAGCAAACTTGTCGAGCGCATCACGCTTAAGTTGTTCCAACTGTTCAGGCGAAAATCCGGCGGCACCACCAGCGGCGTTGCCTTCCTCTACGGCTTCTTCGTCTTCCTCATCTTCGTCGTTTTCTTCATCGTCGTCCGACGCCGCAGCAACGACTGGTGCTTGCGGCACCACGTTGCCTTCATCCGATGCATTTGGATCCACCAGACCATCGACAATTTCATCGATCTTGATGTCATCTTTGTCGATGCGGTCGGCGGCGCCCAGAATTTCGGCGATCGTCGTCGGGCATGCGGAAATTGCCTGGATCATGTCTTTCAGGCCGTCTTCAATCCGCTTCGCAATTTCAATTTCGCCTTCGCGCGTCAGCAGCTCAACTGATCCCATTTCACGCATATACATGCGCACTGGATCGGTAGTGCGACCGAAATCGGAATCGACCGTCGACAGCGCCGCTTCCGCCGCCGCATCTGCGTCATCATCGTTGGAGACGTTGGCGACGTTATCCGACAGCAGCAGCGTCTCAGCATCGGGCGCCTGTTCATAGACGGCGATGCCCATGTCATTGAAGGTGCCGATAATGCCTTCGATCGCTTCAGGATCGACGATATTTTCCGGCAGATGATCATTGATTTCCGCATACGTCAGGAAACCGCGTTCCTTGCCGAATTTGATCAGTGTTCTCAGCTTTTGACGGCGCGCTTCGATTTCTTCTTCGCTGGCTTCGGTATCAGACGAAAATGCCTCTTTCAGCAATGCTTTTTCTTTTGCCTTGCGATCTTTCGCGCGAGCCTTATCTGCCGCTTTCAGCTCAGCGCGTTCGACTGCGTTCAGTGCCGCAACTTCGTCGTTTTCTGGCTGGAATTCCTTCGGCTTGCGACCGCGTCTTCCCGGCACTTTCACCGACGGCAAAATATAGCCGGACGTATCAATCGCCGCTAAGGTTGCCGCATCGGTAGTTTGGCTCACAATGGAAATACCATTTGAGATTGTATTAACCACCGCCTTCACTTCCGGCTTAGCTGCCGGCTGTGATGGCTTTGATGATTTGCTGACTACTTTCGCTTCGGGTTTCTTATTTGTCACAGAGGCTTTCAATTGCACAGGAG
>CAJDWW010000011.1_pt1 | contig 12415 bp, 9 predicted proteins | sample 7391721 | NCBI WGS metagenome assembly CAJDWW01 (sample SAMEA7055731, study PRJEB34461) | soil metagenome | biome: terrestrial ecosystem; feature: Peninsula; material: soil | place: Antarctica | collected 2016
GAGAAGCGCAGATAGCGGGATGGTCGAAAAATGCGCCCACCCCCAGAAATCTTTCATTCCATGTAAATAAAATCGATGAGCACCGCTGCCGCCAAGCAAACTGGCAAGCAAGGTGGCAAAGGTTTTGTTCTTATCCATGTGGTGTGTGATCCGATGATGATGGAAGGAAGCGGCTGGCCACTTTTATTGCTGCGGTTCGCTAGAAAAACGTCAAAATGCCGTGGGTGATGCAGGGAAACGCGCTTATATTGTGACTTGCCGATAAAGCGGGCTATAATACTCGGCTTTTCCGTATTAGAAAACTTTTTGGAAATCTCATTATGGTCGTTATTCGTTTAGCTCGTGGCGGTGCAAAAAAGCGCCCGTTCTTCAATATTGTTGCTACTGATTCGCGCAATCGCCGCGACGGTCGTTTTATCGAGCGCATCGGTTTTTATAACCCGGTCGCATCCGGCGCGGAAGAAGGGTTTCGCGTAGCTCAGGATCGTCTGACTTACTGGGAAGGCGTAGGCGCACAATTGTCGCCAACCGTCGCTCGCTTGGTTCGCGAAGCTGGCAAGAAGGCTGCCTGAAAGGCAACCTGACGCTCGCGTAATCGATGTGTAGCCGATTGTGTCTCAGATAGCAGTTCCGCCAGACCTGCTGGCGGTCGGATATGTGCTGGGTGCCTATGGCTTGCAGGGTTGGGTACGGGTCAAGCCGTATTCTTCCGATGCAGATGCGCTTTTGAATGTGCGTACTTGGTGGCTGGATAAGCCGCAGTTGCGCGACGTCGAAATGATGCAGGCTAAGTCGCATGGCGGCGACGTGGTAGCGCGCCTGATGGGCGTGGCTGATCGCGATGCGGCCGAGCAGCTGAAGGGCACGATGGTAAAAATATCGCGCAGCTACTTTCCGCCACTTCCTGACAATGAGTTTTACTGGGTCGATTTGATCGGCTTGGAAGTGGTGAACTTGCAGGGCGAACGCCTCGGAATCGTCAGTAGTTTGATGGACAATGGCGCTCATCCGATTCTGACTATTGAGATGAATGCGCTGCAGGATGAAAAACCACGTGAATGTCTGATTCCTTTTGTGGAACAGTTCGTTAAAACAGTCGATCAGAATGCGCGCAAAATCACGGTCGACTGGGGTGTGGATTACTGATCGGATGCAATCGGAAGGAGCGTACGAATGCAGTTTGATGTCGTAACGCTATTTCCGGAAATGTTCAATGCATTGACGCAGTCAGGCATTACTCGGCGCGCATTTGAACAGGAAAAATGCAAGCTGTCGCTGTGGAATCCGCGCGACTTTACCAGCGATAATCATCGCACAGTGGACGACCGACCTTATGGCGGCGGACCTGGGATGGTAATGCTAGCGCGGCCGCTGGAAGCTGCGATCAACGCTGCCAGATTGCGGCAGAGTGAGCAAGGTTTACCACGTTCGCGAGTCATTTATCTGTCGCCGCAGGGACGCAATTTGACCCATCGGCGTGTGATGGAGCTGTTGGTTGAGCCTGGATTGTTGCTGTTGTGTGGGCGTTATGAAGCGGTTGATCAGCGTTTGCTTGATCGTTGCGTCGATGAGGAAATCAGCGTGGGTGATTTCGTTTTATCGGGCGGCGAATTGCCTGCAATGGCATTGATGGATGCGATCATCCGCCAACTGCCTGGCGTGCTGAATACAGATAGCTCGGCAGTAGAAGATAGTTTTGTGAATGGCTTGCTGGATTACCCGCATTACACACGGCCAGACACGTATGAAGGTATACCGGTTCCGCCGGTTTTGATCGGTGGTAATCATGCGGAGATCTATCGCTGGCGGCGGCAGCAGGCGCTTAAGGCAACCGCAGTCAAGCGACCTGATTTGATTGAACAAGCGCGTGAAGCAGGATTGCTGACACGTGCTGATGAAAAATATTTAGCAGTGATCGCACAAGAATCGTAAATTTGGCGCGTAGTGAGATTTTCTTCGGATGATTGAAGTTGCGCGCAACAAATAGCAACCAATAGCAACCGTTTGTAGTAAAGCGCAGGCGTCGAATGATGTTTGCATGTATAACCCCATCCTCTACCGGGCATGAGATGTACCAGCGCCGGCATGATGGTTTCAGGAGTAGAAAATGGACTTGATCCAGCAACTTGAGCAAGAAGAGATTAATCGTCTCGGTAAAGTCATTCCCGATTTCGCCCCTGGCGACACGGTGGTGGTCAGTGTGAACGTGGTCGAAGGTACGCGCAAGCGCGCTCAGGCTTATGAAGGCGTCGTGATTTCGCGTCGTAATCGTGGTCTGAATTCGAATTTCATCGTTCGCAAAATTTCTTCAGGAGAAGGCGTGGAACGTACGTTCCAGCTGTACTCACCGCTGATCGCGGGCATTGAAGTCAAGCGTCGTGGTGATGTGCGTCGCGCAAAACTGTACTATCTGCGTGAGCGTTCCGGTAAATCGGCACGCATCAAGGAAAAACTGCCGACGCGTCGCAGTGCGAAGAAAGCAGCAGAATAATTCGCTGCTATTGTTTTCGGGATGGGAGCTTGACTTATTACTAGTGTGCTTCCTCTCACGAAATACAGAAAAGGGCGCTTCGGTGCCCTTTTTTACATTGATCGCAGGATGCTGTGGTGGCTACCTTGTTTGACCCTGAATCATTACCGGTGGAATCCGTTGCTGGCGAAAGCGCGCTGGTAGACGAGCATCTGACCGCAGCGTGGTTGCGGATGAGGTTTTCTCATCCACCACGATGGTTGCCGGAAGGTGGCTTCGAGTCGGCAGCACGTTCGAATACGCTTGAACCAGTGCCAGCAGCAGTACTAATGCCGATCGTGCAACGAGCGGGTGGACTTACGATGTTGCTGACCAAACGCGCCGCACATCTGACCGATCATGCTGGGCAAATTAGTCTGCCCGGTGGCCGAGCGGAAAAAGATGATGCGTCGCCGATTGAAACTGCATTACGTGAGGCGGAAGAGGAAATCGGTTTGTATCGTGCGCATGTTGATGTGCTGGGCAGTTTGCCAGATTATGTCACTAGCACCGGGTTTCGCGTCACGCCAGTAGTATCAGTCGTGCAACCACCTTTCGATTTACAGGCAGATCCATTCGAGGTGGCGGAAATTTTTGAGGTGCCGTTGGCATTTCTGATGAACGGCCTGCATCATCAGCGTCGGACAGTGCAGTTTCCTGAGGCGTCACGCCGTACTTTTTATACGATACCCTACGAGCACTATTTCATCTGGGGCGCGACCGCTGGCATGTTGCGTAATTTATTTCATTTCTTGCGGGCGGAATGAGCGGGTGCATTGCTTGATGCAACCAGTTTGATTCCGACGAGGCACTGCGTTATCGTATGGGTGTTTGCATTGACTAAAGTGATTCAATGACTTTTCTTTCTATTCTCTTCGCACTGATCATCGAGCAACTGAGACCGTTGCGCGCGAATAATCCAGTCAACGAAGCAGTTCGTTCGCTGACGGCGCGCATGGAGGGCTGGTTCAATGCGGGGCAGGTTCATCATGGACGGCTGGCGTGGTTTGCCACGGTGCTGGCATTCGTGGTGCCGGTCGCGGGCATCTATTGGCTTTGCATCCACATTCATCCACTGGTGGCGTTCGCATGGAATATCGTGATCGTCTACCTAACGCTCGGTTTTAGGCACTACAGCCATTATTTCACTTCGATTCAACTGGCGTTGAATGCGGGCGATGAAACCACTGCGCGAATTTTGTTAGAGGAGTGGACCAAGCAAGATACTAGCGCGATGGATAGTTTCGAGATCTCGCGTATTGCGGTTAGTCGGGCGCTGGTCACCACGCATCGACATGTCTTCGGCGTGTTTTTCTGGTTTCTGATGCCGCTTGGCCCTGCTGGCGCGGTGTTGTATCGCGTCGCAGAATATCTGGCGCGTGCGTGGAACGAGCCAGAAGGTCTGCACAATGAAGCGTTCGGCCGTTTTGCGAGCAGAGCGTTTTACTGGCTTGACTGGATTCCTGTGCGACTGACCGCCGTGGCGTTCGCGATTGTCGGCAATTTTGAAGATGCGATTTATGCTTGGCGTAATTTCGCTGATCGCTGGCAGGATGAGGCAGTCGGCATCATTTTGGCGGCGGGTGGCGGTGCGATGGGTGTGCGTTTGGGATCGCCGGCGCAAAGCGTGGGGAATTTGCAAGCTACGGAAAATGCCGTGGTTGATACGCTGGAGGTTGACCCAGATGTTCCACCGGGAGAGGAATCCACAGCACGAACGCTGCAAAGCACCGTGGGTTTAGTGTGGCGCGCGCTGCTGCTGTGGATGTTGTTGCTGCTCATGCTATCGGTGACGGTTTGGTTGAGTTGACGCGCGTCACACACTCAATTTTCACTCTTCTATAAGATATAATACTTCGCGTTTTCGGTAAAACCCCGATGCGCCGATGCGCGGTGTGATGCGCCATTTTTTTGGGCTGGTGTTGTGTTCGAGCAGACCATCGCACTTACAGGGCTTCACTTGAACGCGTCGGAAACGCGCAGTTTCATTGAATGCCTTTTCTTCCTTTCATGTGCCTTTTCTGAGCCCGCAAAGCAGCCATTTTCTGATGCCGCACGAAAGTCATGACCGATCCCGTTTCCGCTAAACCACTGGCACGTGAATTCGTGATCCAAGGCCTCACCAGCGATGGTAAAACCTTTCGTCCTAGCGATTGGGCTGATCGTTTATGCGGCGTGATGTCGTGTTTTCGTCTTGAAGGTTCGGGTGGACCGAATGCACATTTACAGTATTCACCGTATGTAAGGCCGGACATTTTCGACGGCGTAAAATCTGTCGTGGTCAATGAAGAACTGCGCGATATTGAACCACTGGCGTATCACTTTGTGTTGGATTTTGCCAAGGATAACGATCTGCAAGTGATCCGTGCCTGTCTGTTACCCGATCCTCTTGTTCAGCCTTGAACTCGTGAGCGATTGCCAGATAAAGCGTATTTGATAAGGTATTTTGCATCCTCGCTCTGCGTCAACACCTCGCAGCAACCACACCCGTTACTAAAAAATATTGATCACCAATCGAATTTGTCTTTTTCAAATAGCAACGGTTTGGCAAAAACACGACGTTCTTTCCCTTCAGATCAAACGCCTAATTGTCGATAAAAGTGTGGCATGCAATACTGCACCATTACTTATCCATTTGCGGAAAATCAAACTTTGTTTGTCCTTCAGTCAGTTGATCCGTTTTTGGTAAAGACATTGTACGAGCGGCCGGTATGCTTACTTTGAAGCATCGAAGGGAAGGGTAGCTTGTCAAGAGCTGATATATGTTGGACGCATGACATTGATGTGCCTCAGGAATAAATATGGTTCGTAGCCGTCTGCCATTTTCACTGTCTATCGCAGCCATTCTCACGTTCGTGTTGGGCTTGCTGGTGACCGTTACTTTGTCGGGCGCCTTACGCCATTTTGAACATAAGAACGAGCAAAACGCGTTTAATCAACGTGCTGTTGCGCGTATTGCTGCGGTGGATCGCGGCATGCGGAGTGCGGTCGATGCGCTTGAAATGACCAACCGGTTATTTACTGTCGCCGGGTCTGTCAGTCGCGAACAGTTTCATGATTTCACGCAGCTGTTGCTGAAACGCTATCCCTACATCGTTGCATTCAATTATCACCGATTGGTTTCAGCGGCTGAACTGCCCGCCTATATTGCGCAAATGCGCAAACAATATCCCAATTTTGAAGTAACCGAATTTTCGGGTGGGAAAATGGTTCCGGTCGGGCGCCGCGAATTTTACCGGGTCGTCGATTACATCGAACCCATGGTAGGAAATGAACACGCATTGGGTTTTGACGCGGACTCTTATACCCAGCAGTCAGAAGCTATTGCACGAGCAGTAAATACTGGCCTTCCTGCTGCAAGCAGCCCAACCAAATTGATGCAGGATCAAAGTGAGCAGCTCGGGCTCATTATACTAATGCCGGTCTATCGCATCGGAGCGGCGTTGACCGATGCCAAGGCGAGACGCACGGCATTTATCGGCGATACCGCAGCAGTATTTTTGATTCGCGATTTGGTCGAGAATGTACTGGCCGAGTCGGGCTTGGATTACCTCAACATCGAGTTGTATGTGGGCGACTCTCTCGACAAAAACGAACTGGTTTTTCACAGTGACGTCGCTTCTCCGCATGCCACGAACTCTGCTTGGTGGCCGGGTTGGTTACTTCGTTATCAGCCGGATTCGGTGAAGGGCGCATTTCAGATGGCTGGCAAGACATGGGTGATGGTGGTTTCACCGCACTCCGCCGCGTTGCCCATCACTGGAACTTCATCATTTCTTATTCTGTTATCTGGAATCCTGCTCTCCGGATTTGCCGCCGCTTATGTCCAACTGTTCACGTTACGTTCTTTGCGTATTCACGGATTAGTCGAGCAGCGTACGGCGGAGCTCAGGCTGTTAAATGAAAAATTAATTAGCGATATTGAGATACGTGAGAGAACCGAGCACGCATTACGTTTGCGTGAACGTGCAATTGAGGCTAGTGCCAATGCAATCATCATTGTCAGTGCACGTTCGCCAGATTTCGAGATTGAATATGTGAATCCGGCATTTGAACGGATCACCGGTTTTGCGACGGAAGAAATGCTGGGAAAAACTTTCCGCGCACTGCAGAATGACGACTGGGATCAGCCAGGCATCGAGGAAGTCAGAACTGCACTTCGCGAGCGGACAGAGGCACATGTCACGCTACGCAACTATCGCAAAGATGGCACGATGTTCTGGAACGAAGTCTATGTCGCTCCGGTCAAGGATGTGGCTGGCAATGTCACGCACTTTGTTGTGACCCAATACGATGTCACGGCGACCAAACGATATGAAGCAGAGCTTGAATTCCAAGCCAACCGTGACGTGTTGACCGGCCTCGCCAATCGTAATCTTCTGCGTGATCGCCTGCGTCAATCGATCGCGTATGCGGATCGTTACGGGCATCCAGTGTGGGTCGTGTTCGTTGATCTGGATCGCTTCAAGTTCGTCAATGACACACTGGGTCATCGCGCCGGCGATACGCTGCTGAACAAGGTGGCTGAGCGCTTACTGTTAGCCATCCGGGAAACTGATACCGCGGCACGGCTTGGTGGTGATGAATTTGCGCTGATCCTTCCTGAGCGCAGCGATGAGCGCTTATCGATGTCAGTAGTTCAGCGCATCATGGATATGCTCGCAGCGCCACTCGCGGTCGAGGGTCATGAATTTTTCGTCACTTGCAGTACCGGCGTCGCCGCCTATCCAGTTGATGGTACCGATGCTGACACACTGATCAAGCATGCCGAGGTGGCGATGTATCGTGCGAAGGAAATGGGGCGTAATAATTTCCAGTTCTATACTTCGGCAATGAATGCCGCAGCGTTGGAGCGCCTGCATATTGAAGGCAGTCTGCGCAGTGCGATTGAGCGGCAAGAATTCATGTTGCATTACCAGCCACAGGTGGATTTGCAGAGTGGTTTGATTGTCGGCATGGAAGCACTGATTCGCTGGGTTCATCCTGAATTGGGAATGGTTTCACCAGCTCGCTTCATCGGCCTCGCAGAAGAAACCGGCTTGATCGTTCCTATCGGGAAATGGGTGACGCGCACCGCCTGCCTCCAAAACAAGGCATGGCATGACGCCGGACTGGGGCAGCTACGCATTGCAGTTAACTTCTCGCCGCGGCAATTTTACGAAGAAGATATGGTGCAATCGGTGGCGGCTATTCTTGAAGAGAGCGGACTCGATCCCAAATATCTGGAAGTGGAACTGACCGAAAGCTTGGTGATGACCGATGTCGATCGCGCAATCAAGATTTTGCGTGATTTGAAAGGCCTGGGTGTGCAGCTATCGATTGATGATTTCGGTACCGGTTACTCTAGCCTTTCTTACCTGAAGCGTTTCCCGATCGACGTGCTGAAAATCGATCAATCCTTTGTACGAGATATCACGCTCGATCCCGACGATGCTGCTATCGTCGCCTCAATTATTTCGCTGGCGCACAGTTTGCGCTTGAAGGTGATTGCGGAAGGTGTGGAAACGTATGAGCAGCTAGCTTATCTGGCCACCCATGGTTGCGATCAGATACAGGGATATTATTTCAGCCGTCCGGTGCCGCCGGAAGATTTCACCAAAATGCTCGATCAGGGTAAATGTCTGACGTTTGGCGCAGAGGAACAGCCATTACCGCTGATCGAAGACCATGCCTGACGGTGATTTGATTCGTTGTTGCATGTGGCCGGATTAAATCAGTCCGGCCTCTCTCAATTCCAGTTTTACATAAGCATAAAATACCGGTGCAGCCACTACGCCCGGCAATCCAAATGCGGTTTCCATCACCAGCATTGCAATCAGCAACTCCCACGAACGTGCTTGGATATGCGAACCAATAATGCGCGCATTCAAAAAATATTCCAGTTTGTGAATCACAATCATGAACAATAGCGAACCGATTGCGGTTTGCAGCGAATGGGAAAGCGCGACAATTACCAGCACCGTATTCGAAATCAAATTACCGATTACAGGCAGCAATCCAGCGAAGAAGGTAATCGCAATCATTGTCTTGGTCAGCGGCAGATGAATTCCCATCAGCGGCAGAATGATCAAAAGGTATATCGCGGTAAGTGTCGCATTGATCGCGGCAATTCGAACCTGTGCAAAAACAATTCTTTTGAATGAATAGCTGAGGTGAGCAACGCGTTCGCGCAATGCTGCGGCGAGTGGTAAAAACGCGGGTGTAGTCGATGTATCGTGCAACGCCACCATTGCGCCGATGATCATCCCGATTAATAAATGAGCCGCGGCGCGACCGGCTTCTTCACCAAAGGTTTTTGCTTCGACCGCATGTTCGCGCAGCCAAGTGGTCAGCATTTCCCTCAATGCTTCCGCATCGTCAGGCAGATGCGCGCGCACCCATTCCGGAAATTGATCGCGCGACGCTTCGATGATATCGGCCATCTTCCTTAGCAGTACATGGATTTTTCCAGCATCACTGCTGAAAAATGCGATCGATCCCCAGATCGCCAGAGTGAGTGCGGTGATGACTAATATGCCGAGCCCGGCAACCGCAAGAACGCGGGCGCGTGGGCCGCTGATTTTTCTTTCCAAAATCGGTGTCGATAAACGCACCAGCGAATAGACGAGCAATCCCGCGAACAGCGCGCCCAGCAAACCTTTGTACAAAATGACAAGTAGTGTGATCGCCGCAAGAAGATAGGAGGCAATGATAACGGGAGTAAGTTTCTTGTCGTTTTGCATAGGAAAAACTGGAAAGATAGGAAGCGGGCGTCACATGATAGCAACGATTGATTGAAATAATGGGATTCGCCGGCCGGGAATTCGCAGAATGAAGCGGTATGACGGACAATCTCCCATGCTTATGGGATGGTGCTTGCCAAGGAAGCTCGTAAGCTTGACGATTTTTCATCGACAATTAGATCCGGCAGGCTGCACTCATTTTAAATATGTTCAAATCGCTTCATCGCTTCGCATCAAACCTGAAGATACACATTGCGGTACTTCTGTTTCTGCTCGTGCTGGTGATGATGGGATTACTGGTTTCGTTGTCGATTACGCTGACCACACAGGTGATAAAAAAGGCGGCGGGAGAGCAGCAATTTCTGTCACTGTCCCGTGCGACGGAAGATATCGATCATGGGCTGTTGGCGAGGCAGGCTGAGTTGGAGCAGCTTGCTTCAGGAATTTCAGAAGTCTATTTTCATGACAAGTCATGGCTTCAGCATTATCTTCAAAGCCATTCAAGTGCGTTGTCTGGGCGCTTCTCTCGACTATCGATTTGCGATATCGACGGAAACATAGTGGCATCGATACCGCGGGCGCAGCCTGGGCCAGAATTTTCTGCTCGTACCAAACCCTTGATCTGGCAGGCATTACGAGCACAAAAACCCCTGATCACTGCGCCGCCGGCCGATGTCGTCGACCCATCTATAGTGTCGTTCGCATTGCCGCTATTTGGCATTCAAGCACAAAACGCATTAGTGCTGATCGGTCATGCGAGTTTTGAGTTTGATGGCTTCCTGAATCGAATTACGGGAACAAAAAATACCGAGGGAAGCTACAGCTATCTGGCCGATCATGCCGGTACGATGATTGCGAAATCACCTGCGGCGTCGGCTTGGCTAGATGTGGAGGCGGAGAGCGAGAGCAGCATTGGGTGGCGCCGCGCACTGAATGGTTTTGAAGGCACGCTGGAAGTGGAAGCTGATTCCGGATTTAGTGAACTCCAGTCGTTCCGTCACCTGAGGTCGGTTGACTGGATTCTTGGCACCGTATCCTCTGAAAAGAAAATCCTTGCCGATATCGTCGAGATGGAACGAAAGATTTGGAGCATTGCCATTCTGCTGGCAGCATTTTCAGCAATCATTGTGTGGCAAGCATTGCGAAGACGGTTAACACCATTGCGACAGCTGCGTGACCGTATGCATACGATGCATGACCATCCTTTGCGGTTCGTTCCTTTGACAATTTATCCGAAAAATGAAATCGGAGAATTGTCGAAATTTTTTGATCATTTGATGCGCGAGCGTTTGCTGGCGGAAAAAAATTATCGTTCGACGGAATCCGAATTACGCGCGGCAGCTAATAGTAGTCTGGATGCATTTTTTATTTTTCATCCAGACCGTGATGATCTTGGATGCATTGTCGATTTCCGATTCTGGTATCTAAATGAAAATGCCGAGAGATTGGTTGGAAAATCGTATCAGCAGGCGCAGGATCGTCGTTTATGCGATTTGATTCCAGCAGTGCGTGAGCTTGGTCTATTTGATCGAATGGTAGAAGTGATCGATCGCAGACAACCGGCGCAGCAAGAATTCGCATTTGATTCAGCGCGAGGTGGCATCAGATGGCTGCATGGGCAGGCGGTTCCGATTGAGGATGGTCTCGCGGTGACGGTTCGTGATATTTCGCGCATTAAAAAAGACGAGTTTGAGATAAAGAATAGCCGTGCTTTCCTGCAGTCGTTGATTGATTATTTGCCGGTACAAATTTTTGCAAAGAGTTTTCGTGAAGATACTTATGATCAACTGGTGGTGTGGAACAAGGCCGCAGAAGAGATCATGGGTTATCGCGCGTCGGAAGTGCTGGGGCGGAGTAATCATCAGATATTCGATACCAAAGTGGCGGCGGTATTGAATCAGCTTGATCAACAAATGCTGGCTAAGCCCGAGGTCGTAAATCTTCCTGAATTTCCGTATCAACGTCCTGACGGCGCGCTGCGCTATCTGCGATCAATCTCGGTGCCGCTGATGGGAGATGACGGACATCTGAACTACATTCTGGGCATTGTTGAAGATATTACCGTGAGCCGGCAGCGCGAGCTGGATTTGCGTCTTCAGCAGGCGGAGCTGTCAGCCGTGACCGATGCCTCGCCGCTGGGTATTTTTCGCACCGACCTCACCGGTGCGTATACCTATGTGAATCGAACCTACGAGCGATTGTCGGGAATTTCTGTGGAGGCAGTGCGCGGTGATGGCTGGATGCAGGCATTACACCCGGACGATTACGAACGAGTCGTGGCTGAATGGAGAAATTCAGTCAGCGACGGACGACTCTATCAGGATAGCTACCGCTTTCTGAACTTGGATGGGTCGACGATACGAGTGACAGCGAAGGCTGCGCCGATTATGGTTGACGATTGCATCACTGGGTATGCCGGCAGCGTGGATGACATCACAGCTCGCTTCGATACCGAACAGCGTCTACGGATGATTAGCGAACATTTGCCGGTGATGATTGCGTATGTCGATGCAGAATGGCGCTATCGTTTTTGTAACGGCAATTATCAACGGCTGTTTGATACATCAGGCAGTAACTTGATCGGGCGCGATGTGCTGGCAGTGGTCGGAAAAGAAGCGTATGCGATAGCGGCCGACAAAATGACAACCGCATTGAGCGGCGTCGGTGTCAGCTTTGAGCGCTCGCAGTCAGAAGATGGCGTGGTGCGTTATTGGCGCGTGGATTACGTACCGGATATCGCTGAGGAAGGAAAAACTCCCGGCGTCTACGTGATGATGCTGGATATCACCGAACTGAAATTAGTGGAAAGCCGCTTGCGTGCGATCACGCGACGAGATTCATTGACCGGTCTTGCCAACCGTCCGCATTTTGAAGAAAGGCTAGCAGAAGCAATTAATCGCAGCCAGCGCAGCGGCCAAGCGCTCGGTTTGATGTTTCTAGATATTGATCGTTTCAAGGCGATCAACGACACCTGTGGTCATTGTGGTGGCGATGAAGTATTACGTCAGTTCTCGCAACGGCTGTCGAATGCGGTGCGGCAGACGGATCTGGTCGCGCGTCTGGCCGGCGATGAATTCGTGATTATTCTCGAAGGCTTGCAGCACACTAACGAAGCGGAAGAGGTCGCGCGTAAGATCATCGCTTGTATGGAGACGGAATTTTCGTTGACTGACGGAATGCGCCG
>CAJDWW010000062.1_pt1 | contig 12234 bp, 17 predicted proteins | sample 7391721 | NCBI WGS metagenome assembly CAJDWW01 (sample SAMEA7055731, study PRJEB34461) | soil metagenome | biome: terrestrial ecosystem; feature: Peninsula; material: soil | place: Antarctica | collected 2016
CGCGCACAACCAGCGTTCGCACATTACCGTCAATGCGGTGTTGGGCAGTGAATTGGTCATCGACGACTTGATTGCAAAGATCGAAGCGCAAGCATCATGTGAGCTGTATGGCTTACTGAAACGCCCCGATGAAAAATACGTGACTGAGCGCGCGTATGACAACCCAAAATTCGTCGAGGATCTGGTGCGAGACGTGGCTGGCATGTTGAATGCTGATCAGCGTATTCTGGCTTACACGCTGGAAGCCGAAAACTTCGAATCGATTCACAACCATTCGGCGTATGCGCTGATTGAGTGCGACAAGCGCAGCAAATAAAAAAACGGCGATATTTCAAATCGCCGCTTCTTTTGCAAATACAAGCTGCGCTAATGCGGCAGCATTTTCTTCGCAGTGCCGTCAAGGCTACCTAAAAATGCTCCCACCGCAAGTGTGTAGTTTTCTTGTTCACCGAGTTGCTGATGATTAGCCGCGAACCACCGCATCCACTGAAGAAGCGCGCAGGCTTCACCCTGATTGAAGTGGTGATGGTCATTGTGCTGCTTGGCATACTCTCTGCTGTCGCGCTGCCGCGTTTTGTATCTCTGCGAGCGGAAAGCCGCGCAGCAGTCATGCGCGCAATTTCGGGTAATGCGTCTTCTGTGTTCACCGGTGTATTTGCCAAGGCGGCAGTTCAGGGTGTGCAGGCGCAGCCTTCGGCATCGGTCGTGATCAATGGCACGACAATTCAACTGAAGTACGGTTATCCAGCATTGCTGTCGGTAATGGATGTGCTGCAGATTGAGCCGCTGTCCAGTTTCTCGCTGGTTCCGTTATCCGCGACTAGCGGTTATATAGCGCCGTCGGGCGTTACTAATGATGCGACTTGCAGAGTGGTTTTTGCTGAGGCCAGTGGAATCAGCAGTCCGGCTACGATGCAATCGTTTTTGTCCGATTGCCGTTGATAGCCTAGTAGGTCAGGGTTGGATAGGCTTTCTGTCCTTCTCCCACATCACATCTCCCGTTCCCACATGACGATTCAATACGCGCGACCACACAAATAACAGATCGGACAAGCGGTTCGCATAGCGACGCGGATTGTCGTTGATTTTTTCAATGTGTGAAAGGGTGACGATGCTGCGTTCTGCGCGGCGGCAGACGGTGCGACAGACATGCGCCAGTGCGGCCGCACGCGAGCCACCGGGAAGAATAAATTCTTTCAGCGGCGGCAAGTCAGCATTATATTTTTCCAATAATTTGTCGAGTCGCACGAGGTGATCATCGGTGATTAATGCATAGCCGGGAATGCACAACTCACCGCCGAGATCGAACAGGTCGTGCTGGATCGTTAGTAGTTCGTCGCGCAGTTCGTCGGGGAATGATTCGCACAACAACAGCCCAAGTTGAGAGTTCAATTCATCGACATCGCCGATCGCTTGAATGCGCGGATGATGCTTGTCGGTGCGGCTGCCATCACCGAGGCCAGTGGTGCCGTCGTCACCGGTGCGGGTGGCGATTTTTGACAAGCGGTTGCCCATAGCAAGTGCCTTCGAAAGAGGTGACGAAAAATACAGTGAGGATGGTGGGCGCGTGTTGAATTTTCAGACAACGTAACGAGAAATCAAACTATCTTTCAATAAGCCGGTGATGAATGCGCCCAGCATCGGCAAATTTTCTGTGCCAGTCCATCCAACATAAAACCCAACGCACCGATCAATATAATCACGGCCATTAATTCCGAATAGGCGAGGCGGTCGCGCGTATCCAAGATGAAGTAGCCAAGACCGGAACTGACGCCCAGCATTTCGCACGGCACCAGCATGATCCACACGATGCCGATCGCTAGCCGCATGCCGGTCAGGATATTTCCGAGCACGCCGGGAAGCACGATTTTGAATAGAATTTCACGACGAGTGGCAGCGAGGCTTTTTGCCAGCATCAGCCATTTTGGATCGAGTTGGCGCACGCCTGCGCTGGTATTCAAAATGATCGGCCATACCGCGGCGAAGGTCAGTAAAAAGTAGATCGGCGCATCACCGATGCCAAATACCATCACCGCGATGGGCATCCATGACAACGGCGATATCATTCGCAAAAACTGGAATGCGCTGCTGGTACTTTTTTCGAGCAGTTGCGAACTGCCGACGGCCAAGCCGATCGGAACGCCCAACAGCAATGCGAGGAACAGGCTGAACAAAACTCGTCTCATGCTGGTGAGCGTATGCAACGTCAGTTGATTTTGCATCAGTAACTGATACAGGGTTTCGAAAGTATCGCGCGGTCCCATCAGGCTCGCCATTGACATGCTTTTTTGCAGCCAGTGCACGCTCAATGCCCACAGCAATACCAGCACGATCAGGCCAGTTAGGCTGAGGGTCAACTGGATGCTGGCGCGGCGAGCATTGAAATTTCGAATCATGGTGTACGCAGAGAAAAGGAGTGAATTAAACGGTAATGATTTCTTTGCGGGTATACGTTTCGGGAAGACCGAACGCAGACATGCCGCCGAGATCGGCAATCGCTTTTTTGACAAAACGATCATCCACCAAATCATGTGCGACGAAACTCGGGTTCAGCGTTTTCAGGAATGCGTTATTGCCCGAGACGGTAGTTGTTTTCAGCATCTTGATCAATTCCTCGGTGTAGCTGGGGAATGGATATGGTTGGAAGTCGATGCGTTTTTCTTTCCAAGCTGGATGCGTGATCGCGCCCGACGCTTTGTATTTCGCCGCTTGACTGGCAGCAGGTGCCAGCACTTGAGCCAGTGTGTCGTAGGCGTGCGGCGTGTAGTGTTGAGCATTATCTTTGGCAAGAATGTGCGCGGTTTCGTCGCGGTGATCCTGGATCCACGCCTGTGCTTGAACAATCGCACTGACAACTTTTTGCGACCACTCAGGGCGCTTTTCAAGATCATTTTCATGCATCAGCACCACGCAGCAGGCGTGATCTTTCCATACATCGGCCATGTCGGAAGGCGCCATGACTACTAGCTTGACCTGTTTGTCGTTCGGTTCGCCTTCGCTGATCGATTCAATTCCTTGTGATTTCAAAATGTGCTGCAGCACGATGTTATGAATCGAATACCAGAATGGAATGGCGACGGTTTTTCCACCGAGGTCGGTTAACTTGTCGATGGTCGGCAGCACCGTCAAACCAGAGCCTGCCATGTGATTCCAAGCGACGACTTTGGCGCGCGACTGGCTACCGTAACGTGCCCACACGGTCATTGGTGACAACAGATGGACCACATTGACTTGGCCACTGAGGAATGCTTCTACCAATTGCGCCCAACTGCGGAACATCCGTGGTTTTTCGACCTCGATTCCTTGCGCCTCGAACAGCTTGTTGTGATGCGCTACCAATAGCGGTGTCGAGTCGGTCACTGCCAGATAGCCGATTTTCACTGGCGCATTGGGCTCGGCGGCGATCGCTTGGCTGTAGGTGTTCAGCAGCGGCAGCGCGCCCATCGCAGTAAATAAACTGGACAGTTTGAGAAACTGACGCCGCTGTTCCGACGTTTCGATGGAATCAGGCAGTTCGAGTTTGGTCATAATTTTTTCCTTGTGGGTCGAGGCTGATTGGCGCAGGAGCGGCGCGTCGGGCTTCACGCAAAGTCTGCATGATGTTGATACGGATAGTGTTCAATTCGATCAAAAATTCGTCGCGTGGATGTGGCATGTCGATCCGCCACTCACCGATCAATCGACCCGGATATTGGCCGATTAGCAGAATACGATCCGCTAGAATTAGCGCCTCATCGATGTCATGCGTGACCAGCACTGCCGCAGTCCGATGATGCGCGGTGATTTGCAACAGCAATGATTGCATTTCACTGCGCGTGACTTCATCGAGTGCGCCAAACGGTTCGTCCAGCAACAGAATTTCTGGGCGCCGCGCCAAGCTGCGCGCCAGTGCTGTACGTTGTGCCATGCCGCCCGATAGCTCGTTCGGATAGCGGTGCCGCGCGCGCAGTAAGTTGACTTCGGCAATCGCCGCTTGCACGCGCTCTTTTTTTTCGTTGGCGGTAATGTTGGGTTGATGCTTGAAATCGAGGCCAAAGCCCACGTTTTCTTCCAGCGTCAACCACGGCAGCAGGCACGGGTCTTGGAATACAAATCCGAGGCGCGCATGCGGTCCCTGCAAACGTTCGCCCTTGACATGCACTTCACCTTCATTCGGCGTTTGCAGTCCGGCTAGTACGCGCAGCAATGATGATTTGCCGACGCCGCTCGGTCCCAATACCGCCACCACTTCACCCGCCGACAATTGCAGCGAGAAATTCTGCAACACGGTATTGGCTGATTGATTCGGACGCGCATAAGTCAACGCAATATTATGTGCGGTCAGTATCATCGGAGAGGGAGGCACAGATAAAATTGACATAGCTTTCCGGCGCTCAATCGGGCAAAAGAAAAAAATCGGCTTTGGTGACGCCGCAATCGGGGCACATCCAGTCGTCGGGAATCGCTTCGAAGCGCGTGCCGGGCGAAATGCCATCTTCCGGCATGCCGAGGGTTTCGTCGTAGGTAAAGCCGCACGGGCCACACATCCACTGTGCCATCATGCAACCTTTGCGCTGTGCGGGATGACGCATCAGATAGCCTTTGGCGCCCGCGTGCAGTACTTCTGACTGCGCCGCTTTCAATGTCAGTTCTGAAGTGCGCGCGCGCAATTTCAACACGTCGAGAATCGGTGCATCACCGATCTGCGCTTGTGCGGCCAGCGTGCGCGCCTGAAATTTCAGTGCGTCGAGCTCGGACGCTAGTTCCGCACTCTGATCATCGAGAAACAGATTGACATGTGCGGTGCTGACATTGCATTCGCGCATAGTCTTTAAGCTGCCTTCAATCACGCCGAAACCCATGCCGGTTTGACCCAGAATGAAACCGGCTTTGATGCGATGAATATAAGACGAGAACTGATGTGGATGCGCGAGTACATCCTCTGCGACGACACGCATTTCCTTAAAGCGCAAATTCCAAGTTTGTGTTCCTTCCATTCCTGAAAATGAAGGGCAGGAATTGAGGCTCAAACCGTCGGCGCTGCCGTGCGCCACAAACATCACGTAGCCTTCGTTTTCGACACTCGCTGCGATCATCACCACAGTCGTCACCATCGCGACGTGCCGATAATTGCATTTTTTCGATACCAGCCAAATGCTTGACGGTGTTTGACATGCCAGTGCCGGAAAATAGCGTACCTTCCGATACCGGTTTCAGATAACGCTGGCGCACTGCCGCGTTGGGAGAGTGCTGCAAATACCAGACACAGGTTGACTGACACCACACCATGAACGCAGTCGAGCCACACTTGCTACCGATACGAGTCGTGATGTCGATCTGAGTCGCCAGCCCAATACCGGGACCGTCCATCTCGTGAGGAACGCTAGCAGAGAAGCCGCCCAACGCTCCTAAGTTGCGCAAGTAATCGGCCGGATACACTCCCTGCTGATCGATCGAAGCCACCAGCGGTGCTAGCTCGGCGTCAGCTTGGGCAGCAACTGCATCGAGTAGCGGTAGTGTGGTTTCAGACAAATGGACGGGCGCGTTCATGGCGAGTATTCCTTGTGATGTCAGGTCAAAAATAGCTTGAGTCTCAGTCTTCATTCGTAGGCAAACGGATGAATGTTTTGACTCTGACCGGCGCGGTGAGCGCCTTGTCTTTGATCCGGCTGGAGCCGGATTTCCTCTGCATTTCTCAGAGGGGTGTGAGAGCCGATCGGGATAGGCTCTCTGGATTTATCGTGGTTGTCGCGCAGACCAAAAAATCAGTCGACGCGACAAGATTCAGTCAGCTTTTTTAGGCAAACGCTTGCAGTTCTGGATTGATCGATGTCTGCGCCAGGTTGTTGGCGTAATTACATAAGGTGGCGAGGCTGACGCCCAACACCACTTCGAGGACGTTCGCTTCGCTGTAGCCCGCGGCCAGAAAATCGCTGAGTTCGGTGTCAGAAACCTGACCTTTTTGCTCCAGCACCGCCAACGTGAAACGTGCCAGTCGGTTTAGCTTGGGGTCGGCCAATGCCTGAGTATTACGCAGTGCGGAAATCAGCTCTTCTGGCAACGCCAGTTTCTTGCGTGCGATGGCGGTATGTCCAGCGACACAGAAGCCGCAGCCGTTACGCGTTGCTGCGGTAATTTGAATCACTTCACGTTCGGTCGCCGTCAAGCCGCTACGCGCATTGATGGCGCTGACCACCTGATAGGTTTCAAGCGCAGTCGGCGCATTGGCCAGCACGCCTAACAGGTTGGGGAGAAATCCACTATTTTTTTGCGCAGTAAGCAAACGCTCTTTGGCTTCGGCGGGGGCGGATTCAACGGACTGAACAGTAATGCGACTCATGATGACATTCCTTATGCTGGTTCGGACAAGGGTGCCATTGTAATAAAAATGTTTGTACTGTTAAAACAATAAGAAGTCATTTGCTTATATTCCCCTAGGTTTTGTAAGCTTATTGATCAGGAAAATCTGAAGTGGGTGCGCCGGAGTTGGATGCTGAATCGATTCATTTGCCGTCGGGTTTGCGGTCGATGAATGACTTTAAATGTCTGGGACTGAGGCAGAGGCGTCTGCGATTACGATGCAAATGATGTCTGCGAGGAGAGTGGAAGCGGCTGGCGCTTACGATTTGTCATTAGCGGGAACGATAGATGCTCGTTTCCGCTGATGAGGTTGAGCGTCGAGAAAGGCGAACAAAGAAGATAGTGCTCTGTACGGAGGTAGCGTAGTTGACGCTGCTGTCAGCGATAGAATAAATTATTCTGCCAGTAGTTTTTCGATATCTGCGGCTAGATCTTCAGGTGCAGTCTGTGGCGCATAGCGTTTGAAAACCGTGCCATCCTTTTTCACCAAAAATTTTGTGAAATTCCATTTGATGCCTTCAGTTCCCATGATGCCGGGGGCTTCGCCTTTCAGATAGCGATATAGTGGATCGGCATCGTTGCCGTTGACATCGATTTTTGCAAATAGTGGGAACGTCACGCCATAATTTTTTTCGCAGAACTCGCCGATTTCTTGTGGCGTTCCTGGTTCCTGCGCGCCGAACTGATTGCACGGAAACCCCAGCACCTCGACACCTTTGTCCTTGAAGCGTTGATAGACCGTTTCCAGTCCTTTGTATTGGGGCGTGAATCCACACTGGCTCGCCGTGTTGACGATTAACAGAACCTTGCCGCGATACTGCGACAGATCGACTACTTCACCGCTCAGGCGATGACTACTGAAATCAAAAACGGTGGTCATACGATTCCCAGATGTTCGGTTCCCTTGGAGAGATCGCGCTGCGACGCTTCCTTGCCACGTAGTTTGATCGACAGCCGTAAATCGTTGACCGAGTCTGCGTTGCGCAATGCATCTTCATACGAAATTTTGTCGTCTTCATACAGATCGAACAGCGCCTGATCGAAAGTTTGCATGCCGAGCTCACGCGACTTCTTCATGATCTCCTTGATTTCATGGACGTCACCTTTGAAGATCAGATCGGAAATCAGCGGAGAGTTCAGCATCACTTCCACTGCTACGCAGCGGCCTTTGGTATCACGCAAAGGAACCAGCCGTTGCGATACCATGGCTTTCAGATTCAGCGACAGATCCATCAGCAATTGAGGCCGACGCTCTTCGGGGAAAAAGTTAATAATGCGATCAAGCGCTTGGTTCGAGCTGTTCGCATGCAGTGTTGCGAGACACAAGTGGCCGGTTTCTGCGAAGGCCACTGCATAATCCATCGTTTCACGATCACGAATCTCACCAATCTGGATCACGTCGGGCGCTTGGCGCAGTGTATTTTTCAATGCAATTCCCCAGCCTTCGGTATCGACGCCGACCTCGCGCTGGGTGACGATGCAGTTGCGGTGAGGATGAACGAACTCCACCGGGTCTTCGATGGTGATGATGTGGCCATAGCTGTTTTCATTGCGGTGGCCAACCATCGCCGCGAGCGTCGTCGATTTACCGGAGCCGGTCGCGCCCACCATGATGACCAAGCCGCGCTTAGTCATCGAAACTTCTTTCAATACTTCGGGAACACCGAGATCATCCAGTTTGGGGATTTCACTGGTGATCGTTCTCAGCACCATGCCGACGCGACCCTGCTGCACAAACGCAGACACGCGGAAGCGCCCGAGGTTGGCGGGGCTGATCGCGAAATTACATTCCTTGGTCGCTTCGAATTCTGCCGACTGCTTATCGTTCATGATCGCGCGCGCCAGATCGACCGTGTGTGCCGCGGTCAGTGGCTGATTCATGATCGGCATTAATTTGCCATCGATCTTGTTGGCAGGCGGGAAATCTGCGGTGATGAACAGGTCGGAGCCGCCTTTGGATACCATCATCCGCAGCAAGTCGTGCATGAATTTCGTGGCCTGATCGCGTTCCATGTTGTTTCCTTTTTTTCAGTAGCGCGTGCGGTAAAACCGGGCTGGCGCGTCTGACGTACGTTGAGTTTTCTGAGTTTACTAGCAAATTCAAAAATGGCGTGATTTGTCGTTCTTTAATCACGCCATTGCGACGATTCGCCTAGATATTATCCAGGGAAATTTTCCGGTGTTTTTGCTGCGAAGCGCGCTGCTGACGGTGAAATTACATTGCGACGGACGAGATCGGTCAGCGTTTGATCGAGTGTTTGCATTCCGAACGTGGTGCCAGTCTGGATTGCCGAATACATCTGTGCGATTTTTGCTTCACGGATCAGGTTACGGATCGCCGGAGTGCCGATCATGATCTCATGCGCGGCGACACGACCCGAGCCATCCTTGGTTTTCAATAGGGTTTGTGAAATCACTGCTTGCAGTGATTCGGATAGCATCGCGCGCACCATTTCTTTTTCATCACCCGGGAACACGTCGATGATACGGTCAATGGTTTTTGCTGCGGATGACGTATGCAAGGTGCCGAAAACCAAGTGACCGGTTTCTGCCGCTGATAGTGCGAGACGAATGGTTTCGAGGTCGCGTAATTCGCCGACCAGAATCGCATCTGGATCTTCACGTAATGCAGAACGTAATGCAGCGCTGAACGAATGGGTATGCGCACCAACTTCGCGCTGGTTAATCAGACATTTTTTTGAATCATGAACGAATTCGATCGGGTCTTCGATCGTCAGGATGTGCGCATATTCGTTTTCATTGAGATGGTTGACCATCGCTGCCAGCGTGGTCGATTTTCCGGAGCCGGTTGGGCCGGTGACCAGCACCAAACCACGCGGCTTCAACGCCAGATCAGCAAAGATTTTCGGCGTATGTAATTGTTCAAGGCTGAGAATTTTGGAAGGAATCGTTCGTAGTACCGCCGCCGCTCCTCGATCCTGATTGAACGCATTAACACGAAAACGCGCAAGACCAGGAATAGCGAATGAAAAATCGCACTCGAGATTTTCTTCATAGGCTTTGCGCTGACCGTCGTTCATGATGTCGTACATCATGCCGTGTACTTCCTTATGATCCAGAGGCGGCAGATTGATTCGGCGCACGTCGCCATGCACGCGAATCATCGGCGGCAAGCCGGAAGACAGATGAAGATCGGAAGCGTTGTTCTTGACCGAAAAGGCAAGTAGTTCGGAAATGTCCATTTATAATCCCTGAGCGGAAACCGTATTTGTTAAAAGCAATTTGATTATGTCCACAATCGTCGCGAACTTGCAAGCCGTCAATCGCCGCATCACAACAGCGGCTGAACTCGCGTTGCGCCCGCGCGATGCGGTTCAACTGCTGGCGGTTTCGAAGACTTTCGGTGCTGACGCGGTGATCGCCGCAGCACAAGGTGGGCAGCGGGCGTTCGGCGAGAATTATTTACAAGAAGCGTTGGACAAGATTGACAGTGTAAAAGAAATGCATGCGGGCTTGTTGCTCGAATGGCATTTCATCGGGCCGATCCAAAGTAACAAGACGCGTCTGATTGCCGAACATTTCGATTGGGTGCATACGGTGGATCGCGAAAAAATTGCACAACGGCTGTCTGATCAACGGCCGGCACATTTACCGCCATTGAATGTTTGCTTACAAATTAACATCAGCGGCGAACTCAGCAAAAGCGGCTTGCCACCAAAACAAGCATTGTCGGTCGCGCAAGCGGTGGCCGCGATGCCGCATCTTCGTTTGCGTGGCTTGATGGCAATTCCTGAACCTCAGCAGGATTTGCAAATGCAGCGCAAATCTTTTCGCGATTTACGTGAATTGCGTGACCGTTTGAATATGCACGGATTGATGCTGGATACTTTATCGATGGGCATGTCGGCCGACCTCGAAAGCGCGATCGCGGAAGGTGCGACGATAGTGCGGATTGGGTCGGCCATTTTTGGACAAAGACATTATGAAAAATAACCTAAAAATTAGTTTTATTGGCGGCGGCAACATGGCAACCGCGTTGACTGGCGGTTTGGCAAACAAGTTGACGGCGGCATCAAATATCCATGTGGTTGATGTCAATGCCGACGCATTGCAAAAACTACAGCATCAGTTCGGCGTGACGACGGCACAACAGATTGATGCGACTGTGGCGACCAGCGATGTGATCGTGTTGGCAGTGAAGCCGCAACAGATGAAAGACGTGGTCGCGCAATTGAAACCACAAATATCGTCGCAGTTGATTTTGTCGATCGCGGCCGGCATCCGCGCGACGGATCTTTCGCGCTGGTTGGGTGGGCATCGTGCGATCGTGCGTACGATGCCGAATACGCCGGCACTGATCGGCCAAGGCATCACCGGCATGGTGGCGTTAGATGGCGTTAGCAGCGAACAGCGCGATGCCGCCGATGCGGTGATGCGGGCGGTCGGTGAAACCGTATGGCTGGACGACGAAGCGCTGATTGATCCGGTGACTGCGGTGTCGGGTAGCGGACCCGCCTATGTGTTTTATTTCATCGAGGCGATGCAACAGGCAGCGCAGGAAATGGGTTTGAGCGCGGAGCAAGGCGCCAAATTGGCGATTACTACTTTCACCGGTGCTTCGCAGTTGGCCGCACAGTCATCGGATTCGGTGGCGATATTACGCGAAAGAGTGACGTCGAAAGGTGGTACCACTTACGCTGCGTTGACCAGTATGGAAAATAGCGGTATCCGGCAAGCGATTATCAATGCGATGAAAGCGGCTGCAGCGCGTGGCAAGGAATTGGGAGAGGAATTCGGTAACGGTGAGTAGTAAACGTCTACATCTAAATAGTGTGTGCACGCCAGCCAACTTCAAGCTGTCGGGAATCTGAAACACTTCAACGTCGAGCACGCCAGCTTTGAACAATCGGCACCATCGTGCGCGCAGCACGCAGCATTCGCAACGCAATCGCACTGGTGCTGATCATCGCCACTAAGCGGCGTGGTTTGAATGCGATCAGCGTCACGATGACGATCCCGGCGATGATGCCCGGATGCTGCCTGATACGTGCCACCAACGCGAATGCGCGATCAAATTTCGACATCGCCTGTGACAACGAACGGCTATGCAGAGTCATCGTTCGGCGTTGTTCAGCACAACGCGCCAGTAATTCACGGCGACGTGTCGCCAACGTTTCGGATGAGCGAATCATATCAATGCGAGACGTTGACTTTCAGCATGTCCACATCTTTCGATAGCTCCGACAGTGTATGGCCGAGTAACTGCGGTTTGTGCCGATAGCGGCTGATGATGGTCCATGCCAGAACCGCACAGGCGCCGCCAAATATCGCGATCAGCGTGGCTAGCACGCCGATTCGGTGTGTATCCCAATACATTGCGACGATCAGAAAAATCGCCAACAACATCGTAATGAATCCGCAAAACATCGCTCCCAACGCTAGCATCAAATACGAAAAATAGCGTAGTGCTTCTTCTTCTACTTCAATGGCGACCAGCGCTGCGCGAGTGTGAATCGTCGCGATGAAAGTCGCTAGGAGGCGGCTTGCGGAGTCAATGATCGCCATTGTTTATTTGCGTCCCAGCAGCAGGCCAACCAACAGGCCGGCTACCGCGACCGCGCCGACCGAGCGCCAAGGATTGTCTTGGACATATTTATCGGTAGTCGCCGCCGCATCCTTAGTGCGCGCCACGATCGAGCCTTGGGTATCCGCCAAGCTGCTCTTTGCGCTTTGCAAAGTGGTGTTGAAACGTGCTTTCGCAGATTGAAATTTGCTGTCGGCTTGTTCGCCGGTATTTTTCAGTAGGTCTTCGGCATCGCGAATAACGGACTGTAGTTCATCGACGATTTTTTTACGAGATTCAGAGCTGTGTAGAGTTTCCATTGCTTTTTCCATTCATGTAAAAAAGGTGAGGTTGAGCAAATGATGATCGCT
>CAJDWW010000099.1_pt1 | contig 11952 bp, 9 predicted proteins | sample 7391721 | NCBI WGS metagenome assembly CAJDWW01 (sample SAMEA7055731, study PRJEB34461) | soil metagenome | biome: terrestrial ecosystem; feature: Peninsula; material: soil | place: Antarctica | collected 2016
AATGAAGCCACCTAGTTGCAAGATAAAAATCAACGCCAGAAATAGCGTGACGATCCGACTTTCGAGGCTGCGGAATCGCATCGATCTCTACCTTGCCTTCAGAATAAGCGCAAAGGTCGCATTGACATCATCACGACTAATCGTCACCGCCTGCTCAGGAATCGGAGCGCCGACCGGGAATTGATAATCCCACGTTTTCAATACATATTTACCCGGAACCAGCGCCGTCAATACCGCATCACCTTGCGCATCCGTCTTCGCGAAATACGGCGTGGGCACCACTTGCACATAGGCGATCATTTGATCGTGAATATTACAACCGAGTACCACGGTGCCAGGCTTATCGAAATTGATGGGTGCGCTGGGTTTTCCAGAATAGAGCTTCAGCTCGAATGGCTTGGCGGGAGAAAACGAATACACATGATGGCGCACCGTGTCGTTGTTGGGAAATGAGATATCAGTTCCCGCCTGCACCACAGTCACCAGCGGATGAAATTTGCGTCCCTTCTGTTCGATTTCGACCCGATGCAGAGATTGAGGCATCAACTGCCCCGAAACGCCTTCCGCATACACCACCGCATCTGCGACAGGATTGCCTGCGGTATCAGTGACATGCACATTGACCGACGCAGCAAACGCGGCAGAAAAGCTAAAGAGCAATCCGCTCATCATCGCAACACGCAATGCGCAGGCCTGAAATGTCATTCATTTCTCCATGTCGATCGAAACGCAATCAGGCTATCACTATATCTTTTTTTAGATGGCGCAGCATGCATGCCAATTAGAGGGTGCGCATCAACGTCTCTTCACCGCCACTGTCGACGTTGACAGAAACGCGCTACCGGTGCATAGCTAATTAACGCTGCGTGTGGCAACCGATGCATCAAACGCCGCCAGCAGTTCGATCTGCTTGCGTTGAGCCGCATCACGCTGTCGTTGCTTGACATGACCATAGCCACGAATTTCTTCAGGAAGAGAAGCAATCGCCAATACTTGCGGCAAATTCTCTGCGTTCAACTGCGGCAACAGCCTTTGTATGATTTGCCGATACTCGTCAATTGCGGCGCGCTCCTGTCTGCGTTCATCGGTATAGCCGAAAAAATCAAAGTGCGTGCCACGCAGAAATTTTAGTTTGGCCAATCCTGATAGCAGCGGCATCATCCACGACCCGAAATCGCGTTTGATCAAATGCCCTTCGCTATCGCGTCTAGATAACAGCGGTGGCGCGAGATGGAAAGTGAGTTTGTAATCACCTTCAAACATCTGCCCGATGTTAGCTTTGAATCCCGCATCTGCATGCAAGCGCGCCACTTCGTATTCATCCTTGTATGCCATCAGTTTGAACAGCGAACGCGCTACTGCTTCGCTCAAGCGCAGACGTTTAGGAGAATCCAACATCGCCGCTTCAATCGCGCTAACCTCGGCAATGAATTCTCGATACAGCTGCGCATAATCTGCATTTTGATAAGCGATCAGAAATTCACTACGCTTGGCGACGACTTCATCAAGTGATGGTCGCCGCTTAAATTCAATGACATGAGTGTCTGTCGCATCGAGCCGCGCCAATGTGAGCACTGCCGGAAGATCATGCGCCGCCGCACGTCCCCACGCAAATGACTTGAGGTTGAATTCAACCGCCACTGCATTCAATTCGATCGCGTTAATAATCGCCGCTTCGCTCAGTGGCAACCAGCCTTGCTGCCACACATAGCCCAGCATAAACATATTGGTAGCGAGCGCATCGCCCATCAATGCGCTCGCGATTCGGCTGGCATCGATCAACTGCATGCGTCCTTCACCACATGCAGCGCGAATATCATGCTCGGTTTGTGCGGCAGGAAACTGCCAGTCAGGGTTCTTGATAAAAGCTGCAGTCGGCGCCTGTGCGGAATTGATCGCCGCACGCGTGCGACCTTGATCCATCCGCGTCAACGCATCACGACTAGCGGCGACGATTGCATCGCAACCAATCACCACATCGGCCGCACCCGTGCCGACGCGCGTCGAATGAATTTGATCGATCTCCATCGCTAACTGCACATGCGACATTACCGGCCCTCCTTTTTGCGCCAGTCCGCTCATGTCCAGCACTGAACATTGTTTTCCTTCAGCATGCGCGGCCACCGCGAGAATTTGGCCAATAGTGACGACACCGGTGCCGCCAATACCGGCAACCAGGATATTGCAAACACGATCAATCGCTGGCAATGATGGCTGCGGCATGCGAGCAAAAATATCATTACGGCTGTCCATGACTTCCGACGATGCCACCGCGGCGACCGGCTTGCGCAACTGCCCGCCTTCCACCGTCACGAAGCTCGGGCAAAACCCGGTCACGCAAGAGAAATCTTTGTTGCATGACGATTGATTGATCTGACGCTTGCGGCCAAATTCCGTTTCCACCGGCTCGACCGACAGACAGTTCGATTGCACACTGCAATCACCACATCCTTCGCACACCAGTTCATTGATCACCACGCGCTTGGCCGGATCCGGATATTCATTGCGTTTGCGACGGCGACGTTTTTCGGACGCGCACGTTTGGTCATAAATCATTGCCGATACACCGACAATCTCGCGCAACTCACGTTGCACCGCGTCGAGTTCGCTGCGATGGCGGATCGTGACGCCTGGCGCCCAATCGGTATCCGCCGCGTATTTATCGGGCTCATCAGTGACGATGATGATGGGCTTTACGCCTTCAGCGGCAAGTTGACGCGACATGATCGCAGGATCGAGCGGGCCGTCGAAAGCTTGGCCACCCGTCATCGCCACCGCATCGTTGTACAGAATTTTGTAGGTGATATTGACGTTCGCGGAAACTGCAGCACGTATCGCCAACAGACCCGAGTGAAAATAAGTGCCATCGCCCAGATTGGCGAATACGTGTTTTTCAGTGGTGAATGGCGCATGCCCGATCCAGTTCACGCCTTCGCCACCCATTTGCGTGAAGGTCGATGTTTCGCGATCCATCCACAACACCATGTAGTGACAACCGATGCCAGCTAGCGCACGACTGCCGTCGGGCACTTTGGTCGACAAATTATGTGGGCAACCAGAGCAAAAATGCGGCACTCGATCACGTGCTGGATCAGGCTGTGCGCCGCGCAAGTTCAGCGTCGCCTCTTTTGCCTCAAGATAGGCGACACGTTCTTTGACGCGCTGTTCAATCGGGTGCCCTTCGTAGTAACGCGAAATGCGCGTGGCAATCGCACGCGCAATCTGTGCCGGATTCAATTCATAAGTAGCTGGCAGCAGCCAGTGGCCATGACCTTCATGGTGTGGATTACTCCATTCGCCACTATCATCAAATTTCCCCACCACTCTCGGCCGCACATCATCGCGCCAGTTATACAGCTCTTCCTTCACCTGATATTCAAGCATCTGGCGCTTTTCTTCGACCACCAGAATTTCATCCAGTCCTTGCGCAAATTCGCGCACACCTTCCGCCTCCAGTGGCCACGTCATACCGACCTTATACAGACGAATACCGATCTCGTTCGCAACAGCTTCATCAATTCCCAGATCGGCTAACGCTTGGCGTGTATCCAGATACGATTTGCCCGCAGTGATAATGCCGATCCGCGCGCGTGGGCTATTCCAGATGATTTGATTCAGATGGTTCGCACGTGCATACGCGAGCGCCGCATACCACTTGAAATGATTCATCCGCACTTCCTGCGCCAGCACCGTATCAGGCCAACGAATGTTCAATCCGTCGGGCGGCATTTCGAAATCAGACGGCAAAACAATATTTACCCGTTCAAAACCGACTTCCACCGATGCGCCCGACTCCACAATATCGGTCACACATTTCATCGCGACCCACAATCCAGTGAAGCGACTCATCGCCCACGCATGCAAACCGTAATCGAGATATTCCTGCACCGATGACGGATACAACACCGGAATGCCGCAGGCTTTCAGAATATGCTCGCTCTGATGCGCGGTCGTCGATGACTTGGCGGCATGATCATCTCCCGCCACCACCAGCACGCCACCGTGTGGCGAAGTACCTGCCATGTTGGCATGTTTAAGGACATCGCCGCAGCGATCAACTCCTGGCCCTTTGCCGTACCACAGACCAAACACGCCATCGTATTTCGCGCCTGGAAAAAGATTGGTCTGCTGCGTACCCCAAACACTGGTCGCCGCCAAATCTTCATTCACGCCTGGATGAAAGCGCACATGATGCGCATCGAGATACGGCTTCGCTTTTAATGCGGTGAGATCGACATTTCCTAAAGGAGAACCGCGATAGCCACTAATAAAACCGGCAGTGTTCAAACCGGCGCGTAGGTCACGCTGTCGTTGCATCATAGGCAAGCGAATCAATGCCTGTGTACCGGTAATGAAAATGCGGCCGTGTTCAGCAGTGTATTTATCGTCGAGGGAAAGGGCGTCGGTCGCGGTGGGCGGCAATAGCCGAGATGAAATGAGCGGTGCATTCATGCTGACTCCATGCCAAAAATTTTGTCTTTGGATGTATCGATTTTCTGCAACGCGCCGTCTTATGGATAACGCGTTTCATTGATTGCACACTAGCACAACCGAACACAACACTCTATGCACATCGCAACAAAGCAACGTTTGCATTAGCTGTAACACGTGTTACAGGCGGTAAATTAAATGGCATCAATGCCATACAGATTCTGTAATGAAGGCCAGTCAATGCGTGTGATGGAACACTGCCATGTATTTGAAAACCACTCTGATTGTAGTCATCGCTCTGATTTTATCGGGAACGGTCGCGGCCACGCCTGCACCGTTTTCCAGCAGCCGCGTGCAGCAACAGGAACGTATGAATGAAAAAATAAAATTAGTGCCCGCGGTAGTGACTTATTGCGGTTTTGTTAACCGTCATCATCAAGCGATGCATTTGCGAGCGATAGATTCGTTTCGCCCGGAAGCAGGCTGTCCGCGGATAGCGCCGACAATGTCTTCAAGCGCTGGTATAACAACGTGAAATCGGGAGTAGTGTCATCGAACAATTGTTGAAAATCGTCGATGACGAAATAGGTTTTTTGATAGGCGTCGATTTTGTATCGCGTGCGCATCACGCGCTCCAGCTCGAACCGAATCCGGTGCGGCGCCTGATCATTCAGACAATAATCAAGCTCACCGACTGACGACAGAATGCCGGCGCCATACGCGCGCAAGCCCTTACTGCTTTTCACCAATCCAAATTCCATCGTGTACCAGTACAAGCGCGCTAAAAAGTCGAGGCCACCCAAGGTCAATGCCTTCAATCCGCCCTTGCCATATTCCTGCAGATGAGCGGCAAATACTGGATCGAACAATAACGGAACGTGTCCGAAAAAATCGTGGAAAATGTCCGGCTCAACGATATAGTCGAATTCCTCCGGCGTGCGCAACCACACCGTCACCGGAAAGCGTCGCGCCGCAAGGTGTGCGAAAAATACTTTGTCTGGCACCAAACCTGGTACCGCCACTAAACGCCAACCGGTGGCGCGAAACAATGCTTCGGATACTGCCGCTAAATTGGGAATACCTTCGGCCGCATCGATATGCGCCAGATGTTCAACGTAACTATCACATGCGCGTCCCGGCAATAGTTTCGCCTGCCGCTGGTAAAGCCGCCGCCACAGTGCATGTTGTTCCGCAGTGTAGACATCCCATTGCTGAGCGACTACGTAATCGTCACTCGCTGTTGAATAGTCGCCACGCGGCATGACTGCGCCAGATTTTTCAGCAAGTGAATTGAAAAAAACAACAGGTTTCATATCAATTTCGCGTAAGACGCGAAAGATTTTCTAACCACCGAACCGCGGTGCGCATATTAGCCTTGATGACGTAATCGAAAGTCGCTTAATCGCGTTGGATCTCCATCCCGGCTTTATGTGCGATATGAATCATCGTTTGATTTCTGCTCAAGCAATGCATGCTGAGCGTATCAATATCTTCGTTGCGACAATGCATCGCTGCGCGCTCAAATAGACGCGAACCTATCCCTTGCCCGCGCGCCGATTCCAATACCGAAATGCCGAATTCAGCCAAGCGTTCTTTTACCGTGGCACCGGCAATGGCGGGCAGTGCGTCGCGTGATGCAAACGCAAGATGACCGACGCCCGTCAATCCCAGATCTTCATCATAGACACCGAACAAAGTGTCGCAGCGAAAGTCGATGCGCTGGACATAACGTGTGATCAATTCGTCCGACATCAGTGTGCCGAAGCGCAATAATCTATCCTCTTCTCCCAATGCGAGAAAATGATGCAGCAAGCGGCGCCGATCACGTTCCGATAATTCTTTCACCCGTACTGCACGACTGCGCTGCACATCTTCAGTACGTGGATCGACGGTCTCCTGATTGAGAAAAATGTGGGGAAGATTATTTACCGAAGCCATCGCTGACCCTTTCGAGAACGCCGAAGTTTGTGCGTCGCACAAACCCATTGTATGCGATGTTTTCAGTGGGTGGCTGATTTCAATCAGCGGTTGTAATTTTGCGACGCGTCATGCTTTGCGGCAGCTTAATATCTCGGCCGTTGACGGAATAACCTTATTTCTCGGCAATCCGATACTTCGCTTGCGATACCAATACCTCGGTCACCGCAGCGATGCGTGCCGCACGTATCCGTTCCGGAATTCGGTGTGGTTGATCTGGGAATTGTTGCGTCGTCTGCATCGCAATCGCTCCCGCGTCCACCTGCTGGGCGGCTTCCAATACCGCACTCAGATAAATTGCCTGCGGAAACGGCTGTTGCTCGAATCCAGTACGCCCACGATGATCGTATTCGGCTGCCCGCAACATTGCGATGAAACGCTGTGGTTTGCGAAATGCATCACTGCGTTCGAGCAAACTCACCATCGTGTCCGCACGCAGTTCAAACGCGCGACCGACGTTGCCATGATCACGCGCAGTCATCAGCGCCAGATCGCGGCAATCGTTGGGGATTTTCAAGCGTTGGCATAGCTGCTCAACCAGCTTCACACTGCGCGCTTCGTGGCCGTGATGACGCGGCCATGCTTCGCGCGGCGTCGTGCCTTTGCCGAGGTCATGCATTAGCGCAGCAAAACGAACCGGCAAATCGTCGCCTTGTCGCGCCGCATAATCGACCACCATCATCACATGCACGCCGGTATCGATTTCTGGATGATATTTTTCCGGCTGCGGCACGCCCCACAATACATCGAGCTCGGGCAGAATGCGCGCCAACGCGCCGCACGCACGCAACACGTCAAACATTCGCGAGGGTCGCGCTTCCATCAGTCCGCGCGCCAGCTCTTGCCATACGCGCTCCGGCACCAGCGCGTCAACTTCACCCGCTGCAGTCATTTGCTGCATCAACGCATTGGTTTCGGGCGCCACGTTGAAATCAGCAAAGCGTGCGGCAAAACGCGCCACGCGCAAAATCCGCACTGGATCTTCGGCGAATGCGGCTGACACATGCCGAAATGTTTTGCTCGTAATATCATCGCGCCCGCCAAACGGATCAACGATATTGCCATCATCGCCGCGCGCCATCGCATTGATCGTCAAGTCGCGTCGCGCCAAATCTTCTTCCAACGTGACATCGGGTGCCGCATGAAAATGAAAACCTTTATAGCCGGGCGCGGTTTTGCGTTCGGTACGCGCCAACGCATATTCTTCCTTGCTGACAGGATGAAGGAATACCGGAAAATCCTTGCCGACGGCGACGAAACCCTGTTTGATCATTTGCTCCGGCGTCGCACCCACCACCACGAAATCACGATCTTGCACCGGCAAGCCGAGCAATTCATCACGCACCGCACCGCCGACAAGATAGGTTTTCATCGCGTCGCGATCACTCGGGGTAAACGTCATAGCGCGGGGCGCGCGCAACTTCTGACAAGGCACCAGCGATCCATTCCGCCACCGCCGGATGCGCGGTCACACGTTCGACATACGCTTGCAATGCCGGCGCAAGTGCCACGTCATAAGTGATGAAACGCATCGCAACTGGCGCGAAATACGCATCAGCGATTGAAAAATCGCCAAACAAAAAATGATGATGTCCAAACTGCGACAAGCATTCTTCCCACAGCTCGCAAATGCGGCCGATGTCAGCCTGTGCCTGTGACGTGCGCCCTTTACCAGGGAAACGTGCGCGGATATTCATCCACATCGACGAACGCAATCCGTTGAAACCCGAATGCATCTCGGCACAGATCGAACGTGCGATCGCTCGCGCTTGTACGTTTTGTGGCCACAGATTTTTTTCCGGGAACTGTTCTGCGGCAAATTCGCAGATCGCCAGCGAATCCCATACCGAGATTTTTCCTGCCTTCAACACCGGCACGCGCCCTGATGGCGAATGACGCGCAATATTGCCAGCCGTATCTTCGCGATCAAGGTGAACGCAGATTTCCTGAAAGGGAATTTCAAATGCACGCAGCGCGACCCACGGCCGCATCGACCATGACGAATAATTTTTATTGGCGATAACCAGTTGCCACCCAGCTTTTTCAGTTGCACTGATGGCGCGGGAAAGCGCGGGTTCCAGTTCGGTGGTTTGCATGAGAGTTTTGAAGAATAGGGAATATCGGGATTATTCCATACTCGACCTGAACCACCGCGACGACGACCGTCAGCGTGCTAAATAGCGTGGCGCAATCGACTCCAATGTCGCTGGCACGATCTTCAGTTCAGGCGCAAACGGCAGATCGGTCACGTTATCGGTTTTCATCGAATCAAGATTATCCCGACTGAGCAAAGGCTCACCCGGCAACAGCTCCATCAACCATCCCTGCACACGTGCAACCGCTGAAGGCACGCTCACAATCGGACGCGAATGTCCGGAATAAATGCCCGCTAAATGCACCAATTCACGCAACGTATAAACTTGTGGTCCTGCCAGCGTGTAGGTTTGGCCGACCGTGCTGCGGTCTTCAAGTGCCGTCACCAACGCCTGCGCGACATCGCCCACATACACTGGTTGAAATTTTGCATCTTCACTCGCCAATGGTATAAAAGGCAGCCATTTTTGCATCTCGGCAAAACGATTGAGAAAATGATCTTCCTCGCCGAACACCACTGAAGGACGGAACACCGTGACATCCAGCGTCGAGTTCGACCACGCGGCACTTTCACCATCTGCCTTTGAACGCAGATACATCGATGAGCCATCGTGCGCCGCGCCCAACGCGCTCATATGCAGGTAACGTCGCACTCCGTTGGCAGCACATGCGTTCACCACGCGCTGTGGTAATTCGACATGAGTGCGACGGAAATCGCGACCATAGCGCTGATCGCCAGTCGCGGGGCTCGAGTGCAGAATGCCGACCAGATTGATCACCGCATCCATGCCGGAGACTAGATCATTGAGAACGCTGCCGTCGTAAATATCCGCTTCGACCACGCCATCGACTGCCGGCAACACCAACAAATCACGCGCACGCTGATGATGCCGCGTCGGTACGATGACACGATGACTGGCTTGATTCAATTTCGTAACGACGTGTCGGCCAATGAAACCTGTACCGCCCAGTACCAGCACAGAAGGATAATCCATGGCAACGGCTCCTATCGCAAATGATGATGAATCATGATGCGACAAACGACAGCCAGATGCTACGCAGTAAGCTTGGTCGGCATCAAGATGAGTGCCGATTCTCTGCGGCGCAAGCCGCGCTTAGCTCGGGTTTGGCGTAACCGTACCCAACCGCGCTTTCAACGATTGCGGTTTTCCTTGCAGTAGCGCCGCATAGTAAGTCGCGTTGGCCAGCACATTTTTTACATAGCCGCGAGTTTCGGTGAATGGAATGGTTTCGGCAAAGATCGCGCCTTCCACTGGTCGCGTCAGCGTGGCGCGCCAGGCGATAGGGCGGCGTGGCCCTGCGTTATACGCGGCAGTGGCCAGCGCCTGTGAGCCATCGACATTGGCCAGCACCATATTCAAATAGTTGGTTCCGAGCTGAATATTGGTATCGATGTGATTGACCGTCTCTTTGTTGAAATCGGTCATACCGATTTTTTGTGCGACAAATTTCGCGGTAGCTGGCATCAATTGCATCAAGCCCGAAGCGCCGACGTGGGAACGCGCATTCATCACAAAGCGCGACTCCTGCCGAATCAAACCATAGACCCACGCCATATCCAAACCGAGCACGTTGGTGGCGTTGTACATAATATTGAGAAACGGCGTTGGGTAACGTTGGCTGAAATCGACTTCCTCATTGGTGCGATCCGAAGTATTAACCATCCGATCAAGCATACCGTTTTGTCGCGCGAATTCAGCGGATGCCAATAATTCACGCTCACTCATCTTGCGCAATTCCCAATTCCATTCACGAATCGCTTCGGTGCGTAGATTCAAATCAAACAGCTTTAATGCGCGAGAAAACCCGGCGTTCGCAGCCAATGGCGCCAGCTCCGCTTCGGTTACCGGCTTCGCCGCTTGCGGAAATGAAATCATCTGCCCCAATTCTTCCGATGCCAACTGCCCATAGAAATGCACGCGATCTGAAATCGACCTAAACAGCACATTCGCTTCTTCATTATCGCCTTGCGCCTTCAGCGCACGACCTCGCCAGTAGACCCAAACCGGCATTTCACGCAGCGATGCTGGCATTGCATCAATGGTGGATTTGACCGTCATCCAATTGCCCGTGCGCAAAGCCATCCGTGCTCGCCATTGATAGCCTTCACTCGATAAAGGCGCATCATCCGTTTTGCTCCAATACTCACTCCACGTCTGCGGCGCCAGTTGGTGCGAGGCGCGTAGCGCAATCTGACCCCATGCCAATGCACGCTCTTGTGCGGTCAGCTTGCTTGATGATGCCGACAGTTCCTGCACTGCGCGATTCAGATCAGTGCGCGCGATGCGACCGAGTGCGATGATGAAAACCTGATGTGATTCACGACCGCCAAGCAATTTTTTCTTCAACACCAGCGCTGGCTTTTCGATCGCCTGCTCGATCGTTTTTCCGCTGGTTTCGGTCAGTGCGCTCAACCGTCGCGCCGACGGTACATAACCAATTTCGGCGGCCAGCCTAATCTGCATCCAGACATCGTCGTCACTAAATTGCCCTAATTGCACCAAGGTCGCCACCAATGCGTTACAAGGTTCACCGTAATCATCAGGTGCGGTGAGTAGCGTGCGCGCATCATCGGCAACATTTTGTCCTTTCAATGCTTGCGACATCAATGCAAAGCATTTCGTTTGCAAGCCATCTTTTTGTACCAACAATGCATATTGTTCATCGAAGGTGGTCCAGTCGCGCTGACGGCCGAGATCGAGCAACCAGTCGGTACGCAAGCGCTCGGCAATCACGGTGCCGTCATAGCGTTTCAGAAAATCAAGGATTTCATCGGTCGACGCGGTGCGCAAGCGCGGCTTCAAGCGGTAGTATTCGACATACGATGGCAACGGATAACTGGTCAGTTGCGATGCATAATTGATGGCACGCGCAGAATCATCGTTGCGTGCCGCATTGCGTAGTGCCTGAAAGGTATCGTCATCATTGATAAAATGCGCCAAGTATTTTTCGGCATGCGCAGACGGCAGCATGACCAAGCTGGACAACATGAATACTGCGATGGTGACGATGTTTTTCAAGAGAGACATTGATTGACGATCCTGTTTCAAGTGGCAAGTAAACAATAGCAAAGATTTGAGCACGGACATGTCCGAAATAAACCACGATAAATCCACATTGCGTAAATCCACATTGCGACGCGCACTACTTACTACGCGTCGCAACACTCCCGCCAATTTGCGCCAGCAATGGGATGCCGCGTTGTGCGAACAACTACTCGCATGGCACGATCACCATCCGGTGGCGTCACTCGGCGTCTACTGGCCGATCCGCAACGAGCCCGATCTGCACCCACTGTATGCCGAGTTGACCCGACGACAAGTTCGCCTAGCGCTGCCGCTGGTGGTCACCAAAGGAGTGGCACTGAAGTTTGCGGCATGGACTCCCGGCGATCCGCTCGCTAAAGATGCGATGGGGATCGCAATGCCC
>CAJDWW010000040.1_pt1 | contig 11605 bp, 9 predicted proteins | sample 7391721 | NCBI WGS metagenome assembly CAJDWW01 (sample SAMEA7055731, study PRJEB34461) | soil metagenome | biome: terrestrial ecosystem; feature: Peninsula; material: soil | place: Antarctica | collected 2016
TACGGCCGAGATCATTTCTGTACCGTTTTGGAAACGTCTACCCGGCTGCTAGCGAGCACTCGATCGACTGCGTCGCGACATCGGTATCTGGGCGCGCGGGTATGGCCGCTGTTGACGATCGCCCTCACTAATGCTGCAGCGGCCGGATCAAGCTCTTGTGCCTGTGTGTGCTTCGGTTGGGGCTTCGAGCCAGATAACTTCGATAAAATTGATTTGAACACGGCATTCCATCCTATTGGTGATAACAAAGTTGTGGCCTAACGCCGAGCTGACTCGGGTGGACTAATGGATGACCCCTTTCATTCTGCGCTTGCTACCCGCCTGAATCTATTTCATAGCTGACACTCCATTACGATATTACAGCGGGCGTAAACGGGGTGTTGGCCTTCCGACGTTGTTTCAAAACCATACTTGCGATACAGCGAGATGGCCGGTTCTAGAACTGTGTTTGACAATAGAACCACACTGACCGCACCCTGCTCTCTGGCTCGAGTCAGAGCAGCTGCAATCAAAACGTTTCCATGGCCTTTACCGCGTTCACTTGGCTCCACGGCCATACGTGCGAGCTGATAACTAGTAGCGCTTTCTTTGAACAAGGCGCACACGCCAACCACACGTCCTTCTTCGACAAGACTAACGATATGCCCACCATCGGCAACGATTTTAAGCGGATTCGCCGCAAGCTTTCGGTCTGATTCTTCGATTGAGAAATACTCTGAAATCCAAAGCTCATTAAGCCGGATGAAATCGTCGCAGTGACGCTCGTTGTCAAATTCGATAGCCACGTACATGCTCCTTCTAACGTAAAAGTAACCAGCGCTGCGCGGCTTTATCGCGCAGCGTCCGGTTGACTGCCGGGCGGCTATGAGCTAGCCATGATCTGAGGGCGCCCCTCGAGGAGTCGAATTACGACTGCGAATACTATGTACGCCAAGAGCGCTGTCGCTGCTGCCGCTTTGTCTGATACTGGAGGAGGGCCGAAGAATACGTAGGCTTGGACGGCTAGCATGATCAAACCGAATACCGCGAACGCGGTACGGCGAGTCGTGCGGGTTCGCAGATACAGCCACATGCCGCCAAACAGCAAGAGCGCCTCGAGAGCAAAGGCTATCACCGGGTAATTCCACAATCCTAGGCCAACCTTGGCGGCATTGTCGTAGAGCGGTAAATCAGGCCGATGAACGATGAGGTCAAGAACCCAATGAGACAACACCGCGGCGCCTACGAAGAGCGGCGCCATCTTTCTGGCGCTCGGCACCGCCAGTCGATAAACGACGAGCGCGGCAATGGACCAAAGGATGGCCGCCAAGAGGCTATGGGTGTATGGCATGTAATAGAGATCAAGGGGATTCGAGGCTGTGATGCCGGGTACGATGCGCACCTTTTCGATGCCTAGGAGAACGAATGGCGCCCATGCAACGTCAAGCAGTTGAGTCGCGATGAAGAGGACCCAAAGGGGGAGAGATGGAACGTACTTCTTGGCGGCGAAGCTAATGCTGTAGTGTCCGACGAACATGATTACAGATCCCCTTGATGTATAGCTGCCTAACTTTAATTTAAAAAATTTTGACGGACAATCCACCACTAAACAGCTGCAAAAAACGTCACCGATTCTAACCTTTGAATTACAAACAAAGCAACGCCCTCCAGTGCAATAAAATGATGAGGCATCGTGTACGTTTTTTACTGACGCAAGGAGTCGCGCCCCACATCCTGCGGCAATCAGGCTGGCATCTAACGATCTTATTCCCCCGGATATTTCAATCCGATCTGCTCGCGTATCGCATCCAGCGTGCGCATCAACGCCAGCGTTTCATCCAGCGGCAGCACGTCGCTTTCGATGCGTCCTTCACGCAGACATTGCATCACGTGCGCCAGTTCAAACTGATAGCCATTGCCATCGAATGGCAGCTCAATTTTTTGCGGTTCGTGATCATCACGCATCAGTGTCAGGCTGCTGCCTTTGTATGCATGCTGATGGAGGATGATTCTGCCTTGGGTTCCCATGATGATCGCTTCCAGCGGCGATACCGCTTGCAGCGATGCAGACGCGGTGGCGATGCCGCCATTCTGATGGCGCAGACTGACGGCGACTTGATAATCGACGCCGGTCTTGCCGATCATCGCGGTCGCCGCAACATCTTCAATCGGCCCCAGAAAAAATGATGCTAGCGAAATCGGATAGATGCCGACATCGAGTAGTACGCCGCCGCCCAGCGCCGGATTCAGCAAGCGATGGTCGGGTGCGAAGTCGGTGTGCATGCCGAAGTCACCGTGCATCATCCGCACCTCGCCGATGGCACCTTCGGCGATCAGACGTTTCGCTTCGCGCACGATCGGCATGAAACGCGTACACATCGCTTCCATTAAAAATAACTTACGCTCACGCGCCGTGCGGATTACTCGCTCTGCTTCTTGCGCATTCATCGTGAATGGCTTTTCGCAGAACACGGCTTTGCCTGCATCCACTGCGACAACTTTTGCATCGGGCATGGTATTCAATGCGGCGGTAATTTCACCGGCGATAATACCGGTGCCGAGAATTCCCCAGCGAATGGGTTGGGTCATGAATTACTCCAGAAGATGATAAAACGCCCCGACAAGCGGGGCGTTCTTTTACTGCGTGAAGCACATGGCAAATTACTTCGCCGACATCAGTGCAACCGTGGTGTCCAACATGCGGTTCGAGAAACCCCACTCATTGTCATACCATGACGAGACTTTGACCAGACGACCCGATACTTTGGTCAGCGTGGAATCAAAGTTGCTCGATGCTGGGTTATGGTTGAAGTCAATCGATACCAGCGGTTCGGTGTTGTACGTCAAAATATTTTTCAACGCGCCTTCCGAAGCTTCTTTCATGATGCTGTTGACTTCAGCAACGGTCGTGTCACGAGCAGCGATGAACGACAGATCAACGATCGATACATTGATCACTGGTACGCGAATCGCATAGCCATCGAGACGACCTTCCAGTTCCGGCAGCACCAAGCTAACCGCAGCGGCAGCGCCGGTTTTGGTCGGGATCATGCTCATCGTAGCGGAACGAGCGCGACGCAGATCCGAATGCATGACGTCAGTCAGGACTTGATCGTTAGTGTACGCATGAACCGTGGTCATCAAACCATTCACCAGACCAATTTTGTCATTCAACGGCTTGACCAGTGGTGCGAGGCAGTTGGTGGTGCACGATGCATTGGAAATCACGGTATCGGACGATTTCAATACGCCCTGATTGACGCCGAATACGATAGTGGCATCAACATCATTGCCGCCAGGAGCGGAGATGATCACTTTCTTGGCGCCGCCCTTCAGGTGAGCCGATGCTTTTTCTTTGGTGGCGAACAAGCCGGTGCATTCGAGCACCACGTCCACGTTCAGCTCGCCCCACGGAATTTCAGCTGGGTTACGCTGCGCGAAGACCTTGATCTTGTCGCCATTGACGATCATGTAATCGCCTTCCACCGTGACCGTGCCAGGAAATTTTCCGTGCGCAGTATCGTGACGCGTCAAATAGGCATTGGATTCAGCATTGCCGAGATCGTTGATCGCAACGATTTGAATATCATTTTTCTTGCCGCCTTCGTAATGTGCACGAAGGATATTACGGCCGATACGGCCGTAGCCGTTAATTGCAACGCGAATAGTCATAGTCTCTTCTCCTAAAAACAAAACATCATCATTTAATTCAAAACGAAACAGCTAATTTTTTTCGCACAGGTGCTGTATCCCCGCTGCAGCCTGGTCTCTAATGAGACGGCCAGGGGCGAAATGGAAATCAGGCCAATACCAGCTTGACTGCCGCCACAACATTCGCCGTCGTAAAGCCGAAATACTTGAATAACGCAGGCGCCGGAGCGGATTCACCGAAAGTATCGATGCCGATCACGCCGCCTTCAAGTCCTACATACTTGTACCAGAAATCAGTTACGCCCGCTTCGACCGCCACTCGTGGCACGCCACGTGGCAACACGCTGGCTTTGTAGCTCGCATCTTGTCGATCGAAGACATCGGTAGATGGCATCGATACCACGCGAACCGGCACGCCCTGCTGCTCCAACTCTTCCGCCGCACTAACCGCCAATTCAATTTCCGAGCCAGTCGCAATCAATACCGCTTTCGGATTTTTCACGTCACGCAATACATAACCGCCGCGGCTGATATCCGCGATTTGTTCCGGCGTGCGCGGCTGATACGGCAAATTCTGTCGCGAGAAAATCAGCGTTGACGGGCCATCGTGGCGCTCGACCGCCTGCTTCCATGCGACCGCCGATTCAACCGTGTCGCACGGACGCCAGTTATCTAAATTCGGAATCAAACGCAAGCTCGATACATGCTCGACCGATTGATGAGTCGGGCCATCTTCGCCCAGACCAATCGAATCATGAGTGAACACAAAAATCGTGCGAATTTTCATCAATGCTGCCATCCGCAATGCATTGCGGCTGTAGTCAGAGAAGGTCAGGAAAGTGGCGCCGAATGGAATATAACCGCCATGCAATGCGATGCCGTTCATGATCGCGCTCATGCCGAATTCGCGCACACCGTAATTGATATGATTACCGGGGCGTTGGGCGCGCAATGGAATAGATTCTTTCCAGTTGGTCAGGTTCGAGCCCGTCAAGTCGGCAGAGCCTCCGAGGAATTCTGGCAGCACGGGTGCCAATGCCTGAATCGCATTTTGGCTAGCCTTACGGGTCGCGATGTTTTCCTTCTTTTCGACGCAACTGGCGAGGTACGTCTGCACCGTGTCATTGAAACTGGCGGGCAGTTCGCCCTTCACGCGTCGCAACAACTCGGCCGCTTGCTGCGGATAGCGCTCGCCATACGCACGGAACACGCTGTCCCATTCGGATTCCAGCGCACTTCCCTTTTCCTTCGCATCCCACGCCGCATAAATATCGGCAGGAATTTCAAACGCAGGAGAAGTCCAGTTCAATGCCTCGCGTACTGCGGCGATTTCTTTTTCGCCCAACGCCGCACCATGCACCTTGTCGCTACCGGCCAGATTCGGCGAACCTTTACCGATTACAGTTTTGCAGCAGATCAGCGTTGGCTTGCCAGATGTTTTCGCTTGCGTGATTGCGGCATCGACCGCATCAACATTATGGCCATCGACCGCGCGAATTACATTCCAGCCATACGCTTCAAAACGCTTCGGCGTGTCATCAGTGAACCAGCCTTCGACATGACCATCAATCGAGATGCCATTGTCGTCATACAGCACAATCAGTTTCGATAGTTCAAGCGTACCGGCCAGTGAACACACTTCATGCGAAATGCCTTCCATTAGGCAGCCATCGCCGACAAAAACGTAGGTGTAATGATCGACCACATCAAAACCTGGCTGATTAAATTCGGCTGCTAACAATTTTTCAGCGAGCGCCATGCCGACGGCATTGCTCAAACCCTGACCGAGCGGACCAGTAGTGGTTTCAATACCTGGCGTGACGCCAACTTCGGGGTGCCCTGGTGTTTTGGAATGCAGCTGGCGGAAATTACGGATTTCATCGATCGGCAGATCGTAGCCAGTCAGATGTAGCAGCGAATAATGCAGCATCGAACCGTGCCCATTCGAGAGCACGAAACGATCGCGATTCAGCCAATGTGGGTTAGCCGGATTGTGGCGATAATGCTTGGCCCACAATGCCACGGCGATTTCCGCCATTCCCATCGGCATGCCGGGATGGCCGGAGTTGGCTTTTTGTACTGCATCCATCGCCAATGCACGAATCGCATTAGCCATTTTATCGGTAGAGAGCATCGGGTTGGTCGCGTCGAGAGCTGATCGGAAGCGGGAATACACTAAGTAAACCGCACTGCTGCAAAGCCGCATATTTTACCAGAGAGCCGCGCACTATCGAAATCGATGATTGCTTGAATAGCAAAAATATCAGCGGAACGGCTCTACGTCTGCGCTATTCTCTATTCCTAAGTTGGGGCAGAATCACATGATGCCAACCCGTCGTGGCAATATTGATGCATTCATTTCATTCTTCTGTCCGGTAATTTCATCATGCCAAGATTTTTCTTCCCGTACCCGTTATCTGTCGGCGCACTCGTCGAACTGCCCGAACACGTTACTCGTCATATTCAAGTATTGAGATTGACTGCGGGCGATGCGATCACACTGTTCAATGGAGAAGGCGGCGAGTATACGGCGATTCTTTCTACTATCGAGAAACGTCGCGCGACTGCTGAAGTGAAAACCTTCACGCCGCGTGAAGTCGAACTGCCCTATGCGATTACGCTGGCACAAGCATTACCGGAAGCATCGAAGATCGAATGGATCATCGAGAAAGCAGTCGAGCTGGGCGTATCTGGATTTCAGCCATTGATGGCGCAACGCTGCGTGACGCGCCTCTCCGCCGAGCGTGCAGAAAAAAAACGTGCGCATTGGCACGGCATCGTCGCCGCAGCCTCTGAACAGAGCGGGCGCAATCGTCTGATGTCCATCACAGAAACCGCTGATTTCAAACCGTGGATCACGCAGCATGATTTGCATCACCGAATACTACTCACGCCGCGTGCCGATCAATCGCTGGCGCAATGGGCGCATCATCATCCAGCACAGGCGATGACATTGATCGTCGGCCCTGAAGGCGGGTTTACCGACGCCGAAGAAAGCTTGGCGCGTGATAACGGCACGTTGCTACTGACAATGGGTGCGCGCGTGCTACGCACCGAAACTGCGGGAATGGCTGCATTAGCGGTGATCAATGGCGCATGGGGTGAACTGTGACGCGACCATAAGCAAAATCGTTAGCGCTTCTATTGCAATCGCGAAAGCGACCCGCATATCGAATCAATGATGCCCATGATGAAATGGTTCCGCGCTCTGTTCCGCCGCCGCAAGCCGCAGATCCCTGCAGCGTTATGGCATGCTTGCGTCGCGCAGCTTCCATTACTGCATGCGCTGTCGAGGGAAGCGTTGGCGCGTCTGAAAAATCGCAGCGAAGCTTTTCTGGCACGAGTACCAATTCACGCCGCCGGTGGATTCGAACTCAGTAACCAAGCGTCGGTATTGATCGCGATGCAGGCCAGCTATCTGGTGTTGAACCTAACGCTTGACCTGTATGACGATATTCCTGCGGTAATCATCTATCCGTCCGGCTTTATCGTCGATCGCAAAATCACGGATGGCGCTGGCATCGTCCATGAATGGCGCGAACCGCTGGCCGGTGAAGCGATTCAACAAGGCGGCGCCATCGTACTGTCATGGGAAGACGTCGAAAATACAATGTATGGCGGCGACGGACGCAATGTCGTGATTCATGAATTCGCGCACAAGATTGATATGAAGCGTGGCTTCGCCACCGGCTATCCACCTTTCCTGAGCGCGTATCACCAAACGATCAAGCCGCTCGATTGGCAACGCGCATTTTCTGCCGCGTTCGACGACTTCACGCGGCGCGTCGAAGCGCGTCACTCTCACCACTCGCTCGGCTTTGACGAAGACACCGCCAACGTGTCATGGATCGGCCCGTTGCCACTTGATCCGTATGGCGCTACCAATGCCGCTGAATTTTTTGCGGTCGCATCTGAATCGCTGTTTCTACGACCCGCGCCTTTGGCTGCCGCCTATCCCGAAGTCTATTCGCTACTAGCTCGCTATTACCATCACGATCCGCTCGCGCGCACGTTTCTGCGTCATTGATCCGACGCGACGCCGGAAGATCGACCGAAACCCTTTATAATCCAAGGTTTTGCGATCCACTTCCCTCCTCACTGCATGAAGGTATTTCGCGGACTCCCTAATGCCGAATCACGTTTGCCGTGCGCTCTTGCGATCGGCAACTTCGACGGCGTTCATCTCGGCCACCAAGCGCTGCTAGCGCAGGTGCGCGCGGCGGCGGATCGTCTGCGAGTAAAAGCAGCAGTGATGACCTTCGAGCCACACCCACGCGAATTTTTTGCACGACGCGCAGGCAATCTGGCAGCAGCGCCGACGCGCATCGTCAATCTGCGTGACAAACTGCAGGCGCTGCAAAATGCGGGAGTCGACCGCGTGATCGTCGAGCATTTCAATGAGAAATTTGCCGCACTATCACCACAGGAATTCATCGAGCGCATTCTGGTACAAGGTTTGCACGTGAAATGGTTAATGGTCGGTGAGGATTTCTGTTTCGGTGCCAAACGCGCAGGCAATATCGCGACGCTGATCGAAGCAGGCCAGCGCTATGGATTTGTCGTCGAAACGATGCCGACGGTCAAAAATAGAGGCATCCGTATTTCGTCTTCTGCTGTCAGAAATGCGCTGGCCGCAGGAGATTTCACGCAAGTGCAACAACTGCTGGGTCATCCGTATCTGATTTCAGGGCGCATTATTCACGGGAAAAAATTAGGACGCACGATCGGTTTCCCAACGCTGAATCTACGCATTGCCCATAAGCGTCCTGCGTTGTCCGGTATTTTCGTGGTGCAGGTGCATGGTTTATCAGAACAGCCGCTGCCGGGCGTCGCCAGTTTCGGGGTGCGGCCAACGGTCGAAGATAGCGGACGAGTGCTGCTGGAAGTGCATCTATTCGATTTTGATCGGCAAGTGTACGGACAAGCGATACGCGTCGAGTTTTTGAAAAAACTTCGCGAAGAAGAAAAATATGTCGATTTGCCGACACTGACCGCAGCAATCAGGCGGGATGCAGAAAATGCCCGCAGTTATTTCAAGCAGTTGGACAGTGATGCGGTTTCCGCCACTGATCGAATTTGATGATTCCCACCGCAACGGTTACACCGATAAATCGATAACTCAAAAGGCCGCCTCACCGATTCCCTCTCTTTCAAAGGGAACGAGCACGAAAAATGTGCTGGCCATTTTTACCATTGACTTCTAAAACACCATGTCTGAATCAAAAAATAAATATCCGGTCAATCTGACAGAAACACCTTTCCCGATGCGCGGCGATCTCGCCAAACGCGAACCGAAATGGGTGAAGGAATGGCAAGATAAAAAAATCTACCAGCGCATCCGTAAAGCGTCTAAAGGTCGCCCCACTTTTATTCTGCACGATGGCCCGCCGTATGCGAACGGCGACATTCACATCGGTCACGCCGTCAACAAAATTTTGAAAGACATGATCATCAAGAGTCGCCAACTGAGCGGCTTCGATGCGCCTTACGTGCCGGGTTGGGATTGCCATGGTATGCCGATTGAAATCCAGATCGAAAAACTGTATGGAAAAAATCTGCCGACTGCAGATGTGCTGGCGAAATCGCGAGCGTATGCATCTGAGCAGATTGAAAAACAGCGCAAAGATTTCATCCGGCTCGGCGTGCTGGCTGAATGGGAACATCCGTACCAAACGATGGATTTCGAAAACGAAGCGGATGAGCTTCGCGCACTCGGCAGCATTCTCGAAAAAGGTTATGTGTACCGAGGCTTAAAACCAGTCAATTGGTGTTTCGATTGTGGTTCGGCCTTGGCGGAAGCGGAAGTCGAATATCAAGACAAACGCGATCCGGCAATCGATGTTGGATTCCCCTTTGCGGAACCAGACAAGATTGCAAAAGCGTTCGGCTTGAGCAAACTGCCGACTGACAATGGTTATGTCGTGATCTGGACCACCACGCCGTGGACAATCCCCGCGAATCAGGCGCTGAACGTGCATCCTGAGTTTGACTACGCATTGGTGCAAACGATGCGCAACGGCGAACCGCTGCTCGTGATACTCGCGGCCGATTTAGTCGAAGCTTGCCTGCAACGTTATGGTCTCGAAGGCAAAACGCTTGCCACTTGCAAGGGTGAGGCACTGGCGCTGATCAACTTCAAACACCCACTCTCGGCTACCGATCCCGGCTACCAGCGACTGTCGCCAATCTATCCCGGCGAATACGTGACGCTCGATACCGGTACCGGCATCGTGCACTCGGCGCCAGCTTATGGCATCGACGATTTCATCTCGTGCAAATCGCATGGGATGAAAGATGACGACATTTTAAAACCGGTGATGGGCGATGGTAGATATGCGTCGTGGCTGCCATTTTTTGCTGGCATGACAATCTGGGAAGCATCGAAACCGATCTGTGCCAAACTCGACGAAACCGGTTCATTGTTCAAGCTGGTAATGTTCGATCACAGCTACATGCATTGCTGGCGGCACAAAACGCCGATCATCTATCGCGCAACCTCGCAATGGTTCGCTGGTATGGATGTCACGCCGAAAGATGGTGGGTCAACATTGCGTGAAACCGCATTAGCCGGCATCGAAGCCACCACTTTTTATCCCGCTTGGGGCCAAGCGCGTTTACACGGCATGATCGCCAACCGTCCCGATTGGACGCTGTCACGACAACGTCAATGGGGCGTGCCGATGGCGTTTTTCTTGCACAAAGAAACTGGTGAGCTACATCCACGTACGCCGCAACTGCTGGAAGCAATTGCGCTTCTCGTAGAACAGCATGGGATCGAAGCATGGCATGCGCTTGAGCCGAAAGAATTGCTCGGTGATGAAGCGGAAATGTATGTGAAGAATAAAGACACGCTCGACGTCTGGTTCGATTCGGGTGTCACACATCAAACCGTATTGCGCGGTTCACATGCGAATGAGCTACGTTTTCCTGCTGATCTGTATCTTGAAGGCTCCGATCAACATCGCGGCTGGTTTCATTCATCGCTGCTGACGTCATCGATGCTGGATCGTTGTGCGCCCTATCGTGCGCTGCTGACGCATGGTTTCGTGGTCGATGGCAAGTCGAAGGGCAACGTGGTCGCGCCGCAAAAAATATCGGATACGCTGGGTGCCGATATTCTGCGTTTGTGGGTAGCTTCAACCGATTATTCCGGCGAGCTATCGATCTCAGATGAAATTCTGAAACGCGTGACTGAAGCGTATCGTCGTATCCGTAATACGCTGCGCTTCCTGCTGGCGAATACTTCCGATTTCGATTTTTCCAAAGATGCGATTGCGATCGACAATCTGCTGGAGATCGACCGTTACGCCATCGCGCGCATCGCCGAATTGCAAAAGGAAATTCTGCAGCATTACGATATATATGAATTCCATCCAGTCGTCGCCAAGCTGCAGATGTATTGCTCGGAAGATCTCGGGGGCTTCTATCTTGATATTCTGAAGGATCGACTTTATACCGCTGGCGCAACCTCGGCCGCGCGCCGCTCGGCGCAGACTGCGATCTGGCACATTACGCAAGCACTGCTGCGCGTGATGGCACCAATTCTGTCATTCACCACCGAAGAAGCGTGGGCAGTTTTCGCCGACCAGCACGCGTACAAACAAAGCGACGAGACAATTTTCACGCAAACCTACTACGCATTGCCCGAAGTCAAAGATGCACAAGCATTGCTGAGTAAATATGCGAATTTGCGCGAACTGCGCACTGGCGTATTAAAACAACTGGAAGAAGCGCGCATGACGGGCAGCATCGGCTCTTCATTGCAGGCGGAAGTCGAGATCAAAGCCAGCGGCGACAAATATGCGCTGTTGAATGATGTCGGCGACGATTTGAAATTTTTGCTGATCACATCGCAAGCGACCGTGACGCAAGTTGTAAGCGAAGCGGAAGAAGCGGTGATTGTCACACCATCTGCCGCGCAAAAATGCGAACGCTGCTGGCACTATCGCGCCGATGTCGGCTCGCACGCCGATCA